>Ga0209066_10002508_pt1 | contig 22229 bp, 28 predicted proteins | sample All_14_2_FD_187198 | JGI IMG/M metagenome (GOLD analysis project Ga0209066, IMG submission 187198) | Freshwater microbial communities in response to fracking from Pennsylvania, USA - Allegheny Zone_MetaG_DW_15 (SPAdes) (version 2) ... | reverse complement strand
GACGTACACCGTCAACACGTCGCAAACGGTCGGCCCCGTCGCCATGGCGCTGGCGACCCCGGGCAACACGGCCAAGACGCCGCTCTACGGCTATGAAGACACGGCGGCCGCTCTGCAGGTCTATCTGCGCAACACCTATTACCAGTGCTCCGGCCCGTACACGAGCCGCCTGTTTAGCTTTGACGGCTACCTTGGGTCGTCGGCGGTCGAAGCGCCAATCGTGACGCGGCAAGGTTCCGCAACGCTCGATATGAACGGGACAACGTTTGCGTTCCTGACAGGGACGCCGGTCACAATAACGAGTATCTTGGGGTCCTATTCGGGCAAGACTATTCGTCTCCTCCCGGAGGCAGCGTTCACGCTGCAAAACAACGCCACCATCGTGACCAATACGGGCGGTGACGTTGTTTTGCAGCTAAACCGCGTTTACGAGCTGACGTTCTACAATACCCGGTGGTACTTGGCGGACGCCGTGACCGTTGCGTCCGCGACGTATGACCCGCCCGCCCTCGCGCCCGGCCAGCGCGGCCCGACCCAGACGGTCGCCCTGGCGGGCGCGGCGCTCGGGGACTTTGCGCAAGCGTCGTTTAGTCTCGCCTCGCAAGGCGTTGCGATCGAGGCGTGGGTTAGCGCGGCGGGCACCGTGTCGTACTATTTCTACCGCCCAGACGCCGACCTGACCGGATCCGCGACGTACGACCCGCCCAGCATCAGCGACAACAGCACCGTTTCGACTACCGTCACTGTGACGGGCGCCGTTTTGGGCGACGTGGCAGAAGCGGCGTTTTCGCTTGATTTGCAGACCCTCATGATGACGGCGTATGTGAGCTCCGCGAATACCGTCACGGTGCTGCTGCACAATCACACGGGCGGCCCGATCGATTTGGGATCCGGGACACTTACCGTTCGCGTCAAACCCGCCGCGACAATCGACTTGGCGAGCGGCACGGTCCGCGCGACCATTACGAAGGCCGTCTGATGCGTTGGCCCTGGTCGCCCAAGCCCGCCGCCTCGGCCCTCGCACCGCGCGAGCGCGTGCTGTCGACGGACCGCATGATGCCCGACCAGCGCAAGGCGGTCATCGCTCGCGCCATCGAAGGCGTGCGTCGTGCCGCTCCCGTGGTCACAGGGGCGGGTCAGGACGCTATGTGTGGGGCGGGGGCTTTGGGCGCATGGGGCGACACGGCCGGGCAGGCCCCGGAGGCGCTTTTCGCGTGGTACGCGGCGCAAGGGTTTCTTGGGTATCAGTTCTCGGCGTTCGTCGCGCAGCATTGGCTCGTGGACAAAGCGTGCACGACGCCCGCGCGGGACGCGGTGCGCCACGGTTTCAGCATGACGATCGACGGTCTGGACGAAAGCCAACAGGCCGACGCGATCAAAGACCTGCACAAAGCCAACAAGCGCATGGGCCTCAACGCCCAGATGCAAGAGTTTGTCCAGCGTGCGCGTCTGTTCGGCGTGCGCGTGTGGATCCCGCTTATCGAGAGCACGGACCCGAAGTACTACGAACTGCCGTTCAATCCGGATGGCGTGACGCCGGGCAGCTACCGTGGCATGACGCAGGTTGATCCTTACTGGTGCACGCCGATTTTGGACGCTGCGGCCGCGAGCGACCCAGCGAACCCGGGGTTCTATGACCCGACATGGTGGCAAGTCAACGGCCGACTGTACCATCGGTCGCATCTGGTCGTGTGCGTCCCCTATCCCGTCGCGGACGTTCTGAAACCGTCGTACCGCTATGGCGGCGTGCCGCTGCCGCAACGCATCATGGAACGCGTGTACGCTGCGGAGCGCACCGCCAACGAAGCGCCGATGCTCGCCATGTCGAAGCGTCTGCTGACGTGGAATACCGACCTGGCGGAAAAGCTGGCCAACCAGGAAGGCACCGTCACGCACCTGCAGAACATGACGGAGATGCGCGACAACTTTGGCGTCAACATGGTGGACAGCGAAGACACCGTGGCGCAGTTGGAGACGTCGCTGGCGGACCTCGATAACGTCATTGCGTCGCAGTACATGATCGTCGCGGCGATTGCCGACATGCCCGTAACCAAACTCATGGGCACGCCGCCCAAGGGCTTCGACGCTACGGGCGAAGGCGACGCGGAAAACTATCAGCAGACGCTCGAAAGTATCCAGGCGAACGACCTGGACCCGCTGCTGGAGCGTCACCTGATGCTGTTGACCCGTTCGGAGATTGAGCCGAAGTACGGGAAGGCCCCGGGGTCGCTGGACGTGACCGCGGACTGGAACCCGCTGGACACCCCGTCCGCCAAGGAATACGCCGAAATCGAAAAGATCAAGGCGGAACGCGACGCCGTTTTGGTCAACGCCGGCGCGATCGATGGCATGGACGTGCGCGCCCGGCTGCAGGGCGACAAGGGCGGCGATTACACCGACCTGCCCGACGTGTCGCCGGAAGACGTCGAGCAAGAGGAAGCGGAAGCCCTCGCATTGGCCGAAGCGCAGCAGCAGGAAACGGCGGACGCCGCGCCCCGTCCGCTCTATGTGTGCCGCAAGCTGGTCAACGCCCGCGAGCTGATCAAATGGGCCAAGGCGCAGGGCTTCAAGGTGACGACGCCCGCCGACGACATGCACGTGACCGTGACCTACAGCCGCGCGCCCGTTGACTGGATGGTCATGGGCGACAACTGGTCGAGCGACCAGAACGGCAACCTGACGATCGAGCCGGGCGGCGCGCGCCTTGTGGAGCCGCTGGGCGACAAGGGCGCCATCGTCCTGCTGTTCAACTCGTCGGCCCTGGCCTATCGCCACGAGCAAATGCGCGAGCGCGGGGCGTCGTGGGACCACGCGGGATACCAACCCCACGTGACCATTACGTACGAACTGGGCAACGTCGATTTGGCGAAAGTCGAGCCGTACCGCGGCAAGCTGGTGTTCGGGCCGGAGGTTTTTGAGGCGCTGGACGACTGATGGCGCGCAACACCCGCCCGCCGCTGACGAAAAGCCGCCAGGCGTACGCCGAAGCGCGCGGGGGTCACACGTTCAAGGGCGCGCCGTTGCACTACAGCGCGGCGGTCGAGAGCCGATACCAACGCGCTCTGACCCTGCTGGTTCGGCAAATGCGCATTGCCACGGAAACGGGGTTCCGCCGGCTTGACCGCCAGTTCGCAACCGACGCCATCGCGCAGGACGCGCCGTCGTACGCTTCGCAAGCGCGGATCCTGACGGACGCCCTGCGCAAGCGGTTCATGGCGGCTTTCTCGCGCCAATCGCGCCCGCTCGCCGAACGCATGCAGGCCCAGGTTGACGCCGCGTCCAGTGCGTCACTGCACCAATCGCTTAAGGAAATGTCGGGCGGCGTGTCGCTGTCCACGCGGACAATCCCCAAGGCCGCGATTGAGATTACCAAAGCGGGCATCGTCGAAAACGTCGCGCTTATTCGGTCCATTCCCGACCAGTATTTTTTGAAAATACAGGGCGAAGTGATGCGCAATATTCAGCGCGGCGACGGGTCGGCCGGCGTCCTGGCGGCGATCGAGCATATCGGCGTCGTGACCACGAAGCGCGCGGAACTGATCGCCCGCGACCAGACGTCCAAGGCTACGTCCAACCTCAATGCCGCGCGCATGAAAGGGCTGGGCATCCGCAAGTTCGAATGGCTGCACAGCTCCGGCGGTAAAGAGCCGCGCAAACTGCACGTCGAAATGAGCGGCAATATCTACAGCCTTGACGACCCGCCCATCATTGACGACAAGACGAAAGAACGGGGTCTGCCTGGTCAGTTGATCAACTGCCGGTGCGTCATGCGCCCCGTGCTGGAGTTTGGCGAAGATCAATGACGGCGAGCGTTTATTGGATCCGTCATTCCGAACACACCGATTGCCGCACGCAAGGCTATGTCGGTTTCACCAGCGGAAAGCCCGCGTATCGGTGGAAACGACACGTTCGCGAGGCCCAAAAGGGTGCCAACACGTGCCGTCGTCTTCAAGACGCCATCCGCAGATACAAGCCCGAAAACCTCGTTTTTGGCGTGCTGTGCGTGGGCGACCCGGCGTATTGTCTCGACCTGGAACAACGGCTGCGCCCGGCAGAAAACATCGGTTGGAATATCGGGTGCGGCGGGGCGCAAACCCAACTGGGGCGCAAGTATACGCCTGAACACTGCGCGAAAATCAACGCCCACAAAACGGGCCGCGTGGTCACGCAGGAGACGCGGGATAAGATAGCCGCGACGTTGCGCGGCAACAAAAATGCCGCCGGGTCGGTACGGTCGGAAGAATATCGACGAAACCTGTCCTTGCGAGCTACAGGCTTCCGTCATACAGAAGAGACTAAGTCTCGCATCGGTGCGGCCAGTAGCGCACGCCCACGATCAAAAGAAACACGGATGAAGATGCGCGCGGCGCGTTTGGCGCTGATCGCGGGTAAGAGATTGGAACCATGAGCGCCAGAATTTACGATCAGAATGGATGGTTCGTCGTAAAGCGCAACCCGCTGTCGAAAGTCGGCGTGTTCCCATATCTCGGCTCGAGCATCGGCGCCGACGAACCCGACCGCGTGTACCAGGTGTACCGCCCGGCCGAAGAGCTCGCGGATCCGGAATGCCTCGCGTCGTTCCGCACCGTTCCGATTATTGATGATCACGAAATGCTCGGGTCGATCGACGCGGGCTTGACGCCTGTGGAGCGCAAGGGCGTGGGCGGTGTGACCGGCGATGACGTCGTATTCGACGACGGCACGCTGTACAGCAACATCAAGATTTTTTCGGAAGCCCTGGCGCGGCAGATCAACAGCGGCAAGAAAGAACTGTCGTGCGGCTATCGCTGCGAGTACGATTTTTCGCCCGGCGAGCACAACGGCGTAAAATATGACGTTGTGCAACGGAAAATGCGTGGTAATCATGTTGCAGTGGTGAAGCAGGGGCGAATGGGCCCCGAAGTCGCCGTTTTGGATCACAGGTTCACGTACGACCACGTGGACGCGCAGGAGCTGCAGCCCGTGCTGGACAAAGACACCCTCGCCGCCATTGACGCCGCTGTCGCCACGGCCCTGGCCGGTCTGCCCGACACCGTGACCAAAGCTGTCGCGGACGCCATGCCCGCCGCCCTCGCCGAAGCCGTCAAGGCCAAGGAAGACGAAGAGGAAGAGGGCGAAGACAAGGAAGAGGACAAGGGCGCCATGGACAAGGCCGCGCTGGCCGCCGCCATTGACGCCGCGACCGCTCCGCTTAAGGCCCAGATCGCGGCCATGAAGCCGACCGTTGACGCAGCCGACGCTGCGCACGACGCGGCTGACAAAGCCGACCTGATCAAGCGCCTCACGCCGCACGTCGGGGCCTTCGACGCGGCCCACGCCACCATGAACGCCGCGCAGGTCGTCGCGTACGGTCTGGACAAGCTGGGCATCAAGGACGTGCCGGAAGCCGCGCAGCGCGCGACGCTCGACGGCTTCCTGCGCGCCAAGCCTGTGCCCGCCCCGGTCGCCATGGACGCCGCGCCCGCCCAGGGCAGCGTCATCGACAAATACATCAACGGAGACGCATAAAATGGCCTTCCAATCCACCGTCTCGCCGTATCTCGGCTTCGGCGTTGTCGGCGAACTGGCCCTTGAAGGCCCGCTGCGCTCGCAACCCGCGCGCATCGTTTCGGGCAGCGCCGCCAACAACGTCATGGGCCGCGCGGTCACTTGGACGTCGGGCGGCACCGGATCCCCGACCGCCAACGGCGATGCGGTCAACCCGGCCAACATGGTCGTGGCGGCGGGCGGCTCCGGTCGCTTCATGGGCATCATCGGCAACCCGAAGGTTTATCCGGGCACCGGCACGACCGTTGGCGGCACCCTCGCTTCGACGCTGGCCGTGCCCAACTACAGCATGGTCGAGTGCGTGCAGGAAACCGCCGGCATCATCGTGGACCTGCCCGCCAGCAGCGAGCCGGGCGACACGGTGTATTTCCTGACCGCTGACGGCACCCTCGTGACCACAGCGCCAGGCGCGGCGGCTCCGGTCGGCGCGAACACCACGCCCATCGGCACGGTCGAGCGCTTCGACAACGCGGGCGCTTCGCTCGCGGTCATTTCTCTGGGTCGCGCGGGTCCGCAAGGGCCGCAGGGCGAACCCGGCGTCTAACTCAGCAGAAAGACCTGACCAAAATGTCTTCCAAGGTTCACAGCGCGTTCGACGGCGCCACCATCATGAAGCGCGGCCCGCTGTCGCTGGGCGCTGATCAAATCGATCAGACCATCATCGCCGGTCTGGCGCTGCTGGGCGTTCACTTCGGCGCGGATCATCGCAACGTCGTCGACAACCTGTCACGCATGGCTGTTGCGGCCGGCGCAATGGACGCCGCGCCCGACCTCAACCCGACCGTTTACGCCGGGAACGTCGGCGCGCCGATCCAGTTCCTCCAGAAGTTCCTTCCGGGCTTCGTTCGCAGCGTCACCACGGCGCGCAAGATCGATGAGCTGGTCGGCAACGTCACGGCGGGCGACTGGGCCGACGAGGAGGTCATTCAGGGGTCCATGGAACTGACGGGCCTGGCCATTCCGTACGGCGACTACAACAACGTGCCGCTGGCGTCGTGGAACTACGGTTTCGAGCGCCGCACCATCGTGCGGTTCGAAGAGGGCCTGCGCGTCGGCAAGCTCGAGGAAGCCCGCGCCGCCAAAATCAACATGTCGTCCGGCGCTTCGAAGCGTTCGGCCGCTGCGCTCGCTCTGGACATTCAGCGTAACCGCGTCGGGTTCTACGGTTACAACGCCGCGAACAACCGCACGTACGGTTTCTTGAACGACCCGTCGCTGCCCAACTATGTCGCCGTCACCGGCGCTGCGTGGACTACGGCCACCTTCCTTGTGATCACCGCGCAGCTTCGCACCGCCCTGGCCGCGCTGCGTACCCAGTCCGGCGACACGATCGACCCGAACACCACGCCGATCACCCTGGCGGTCGCGTCCAACCGCGTCGATTACCTGTCGGTGACTTCCGACTTCGGCAACTCTGTTCGCGACTGGCTGCGCGGCACCTACCCGAACGTTCGGGTCGTGTCGGCTCCGGAACTCAACGGTGCGAACGGCGGGGCAAACGTCTTCTACATGTACGCCGACAGCGGCCCGGACAACGGATCCGACGACGGCGGGCAGACGATGGTACAGATTGTGCCCTCGCGCTTCATGCTGGTGGGCGTGGATCAACAGGCCAAGGCGTACGTGGAAGACTATTCCAACGCCACAGCCGGCGTGCTGGTCAAGCGCCCGTACAACGTCGTGCGTTACACCGGCATCTAGCCACCGTCGCACTGATGCGCTACGAAAGGGCTTCCCGGGCGACTGGGGAGCCCTTTTCCATGGAGACGACCCCGTGAGCAAGCAATACTACGTCTATTCGACCATGACTGCCGGCGTCCGCTACTGCGCCGCCGTCGAGAGCGAGGGGCACGACCTGCCCATTCCGCAGGACGGCATCAACATCGCCGGCGGCACTGGCGTGGCGAACAAAAACCTGATCACCCCGACCGGGGCCGTGGCCACCCGCATCACCGCCGAACAACTCGAGGCGCTGCGCGGCGACCGCGTGTTCCTGGAGCACGAGAAAAACGGCTTCCTGCGCGTGTCTGAGCACCAGGCGGACGGCGAGGCTGTCGCCAGTGACATGAAGAGCCGCGACGCTTCGGCCCCGCTGACCCCGCAAGACTACGAGGCGACCGGCGCGGAACCGCCCAAGGTCGGAACGGAAACGCCGGCCAAGCCGTCGCACCCGCGCCGCGCCTAACCCGTGGCGCAGCACACGCTCGACATTCCGGCATTTCGCTTGGCGTTCCCCGCGTTCGCCAGCGAGAGCGCATACCCCGACGCGACGATCACCCTGCGCTGGGGTGACGCAACGGTCTTTCTCGGGGCGTATGACGGTTGCCTTTTGTCGGGCGTGGGGCTGCAATCGGCGCTCAACTATCTGACGGCGCACCTTCTCGCCTCGTTCACGCTGATCGCGCAGGGCCAAACCTCCGTCGTGGTCACGGGGTCGACGGTCGACAAGGTGTCCGTCTCGCTGCAGCCGCCGCCCGCAAAGACGGGTTGGCAGTGGTGGCTATCCACCACGCCGTACGGGCTGCAGCTCTGGGCCTTGTTGTCCGCCCGGAGCGCTGGCGGCTATTACGTCGGCGGGCGCCCGGAGCGTGCGGCGTTCCGCAAGGTACTGGGGCGCTTCCTGTGACCGTCCGGCGCGACCCGTCCGGCGGCGATCGTCTGACGGTCGCGCTGCAAGGCATTGACGGGTTGGTCGGAAAGACCGGCTATTTCGAGACGTCCAAATATCCGGACGGCACCTCCGTGGCCTATGTCGCAACGATCCATGAGTTCGGTTATCCCGCCGGCGGCATCCCGGCGCGCCCGACGATGCGCCCGACCGCCGACCAGCAGCGCCAGGGCTGGGCGGAAATCATGCGCCAGGGGGCCAAGGCGGCGTTGAACGGCCAGATGACCGGCCGCGACGCGCTCGAGCGGTTGACGCTCAAAGCGGCCGGCGACGTGTCCGCCAGCATCGCTGCGCTGACCACGCCGGCCCTGTCGCCGCGCACGATCGCCCGCAAGGGCTTTTCCAAGCCCCTTGTGGACACGGGGTTGATGTTGCGCAGCGTTACGGGCGTTGTCGAGCCGAAAGGCGCGCAATGAGCACGCCGGGCTCCAACCTTCTCGCTTTGGCCCTGACTGTCCAAGGGCAGCAGCCGGTCGTGTGGCGGCGCTGCACGGGGCGCACGACGGACGCCGCGGGGCGCCAAATCAGCGTCTATGCCGCCCCGGTCACGGTGTACGGGTCGTTCCAGGCGGTCAACACCAACATGCTGTCGCAGTACGGGCTCGACATGAACAAGCGGTACTCGACGTTCTTCGCGTCGTCGCGCTTCAACGAGCCCGACCGTGACCAGGCGCCCGATGCGTTCGATTACGGCGGCCGGCGCTGGGTCGCCGTGACGGGCGTTGACTGGTTCACGCAGGACGGATGGGATAGCGTGCTGGTCGTGGACAGCGGGCCGACGCCGACATGAACGATTTGACCCTTTTTGCCGCCGTTCGTACCGTTCTGCTGGCCGGTTTGACCGACGCGGGGCAAAGCACCGTCCCGGTTATCCAGTTCGACCAATCGACGCTCCAGGGGCGGCCGAATGGCCCGGCCGTGTTGTTCCAGAAAATAGGCGACAAACGATACGGCTGGGCGAAGCGAACGGACGTCCCGGATCCGGACGACGCCACGCTGATGATCCACACCGAAACGCAGTTTTACGAAAGCACGTTGCAGATTGAGGCGCTGGGCCCCCCGGCGACGTCAGATGGCGCGGCGCTCCCGTCGTCAACGGCCTCTGACCTCGTGAACCTGGCCGCCGGCATTCTGCAGGGCGACAAGGCCATCGCGGCGTTGCGCGTGCTGGGCCTGGCGGTGCTTCGGGTTACGCAGGTGCGCAATCCGTTCATGAAAAACGACCGGGACCAGTACGAAGCCGTGCCGTCTTTCGATTTGGTCGTGACACACGAACAAGTTATGCTATCAAGTACGCCAGCCGCGACGGTCGGCGAACTCCGCATGGCGAGGGTCTAGGGTAATGAGCATCGACATTTCGCGTTATGTGGCGATCACGTCGGCGGTGGCTGCGACCGGCGGCGTGCCGCAACGGGAGCGGATCGGGCGTCTTTTCTCCGAAGACACGAAGGTGCCGACGAACGCCATTCTGGAGTTCACGAACGCTGCCGACGTCGGGGCGTATTTCGGCACCGGCTCCGTCGAGTACGCCCGGGCCGCTGACTACTTCGCGTTCGTCAGCAAATCGCTGACCGCTCCCCGCAAGCTGTCGTTCGCGCGACATGCCCGCACCGCCTCGCCGGCGCGCATTTTTGGCGCCGTGCCCATCGGCTCGCTGATCGCATTTCAAGCCGTCACGGCCGGCACGCTGTCGCTGACCATCGGCGCGCAGACCGCTAGCCTGACCGGCCTTAACTTCGCCGCAGCCGTCTCGCTCGCCGGGGTCGCTTCCGTCCTGCAGACCGCTATCCAGGCGGCAGTCGGCGCGCAGTTCACGACCGCCACCGTCACGTACGATGCGGTCGCTGGCGCTTTCAACTTCGTGGCGTCGTCTGGCCAGACCGCCGCAGCGGACATTTCGGTCAACGCCGCCGCCGCTGGATCCGTGGCCACGCTGTTCGGCTGGTCGCTTGGCGCAGTGTTCTCTCCGGCAACGCCCGTCCAGACCATCACCGAAGCGCTCACGGCCAGCACCGCCATCAGTAATAACTTCGGCTCGTTCGCCTTCGTGACCACGGCTCTGACCGTTGACGAGGCGATCGAGGCGGCGACTTGGAACGCCGCGCTGAATGTGCAGTTCATTTTCAGCGCCCGCACGACCGCCGCCAATGCCGTGGCGCTGTCGGCCGCCGTGATCGCCAAGGCCGGCACCGCCGTGACCCTTGCGCCGCTGACCACGGAATACCCCGAACAACTGCCCATGGTCATCCTGGCCGCGACGGACTACACGCGCCCCGGGTCCGTGCAGAACTACATGTACCAGCAGGGCGACTTGACGCCCTCCGTGACCACGGACACGCTGGCCGACCTGTACGACCCCCTGCGCGTCAACTATTACGGCCAGACGCAGACCGCCGGTCAGCAAATCAGCTTCTACCAACGCGGCGTGATGATGGGCGGCGACACAGCCCCCGTCGACATGAACGTCTATGCGAACGAAATCTGGTTCAAGGATGCGGCGTCGACAGCCATTCTGGCGCTGCTGCTGGCGCTGCCGCGCATTCCGGCAAACGCAGACGGCCGCGGTCAAATCCTGGCCATCCTTCAAGACCCGATCAACCTGGCGCTTTTCAACGGCACCATCAGCGTCGGCAAGACGCTGACCACGGCGCAACGCCTGTACGTCACGCAGGTGACTGGCGACCCCGAAGCGTTCCAGCAGGTGCAGAGCATCGGCTACTGGATCGACTGCACGATCGAGCCGCGCACCGTTGACGACCGCACGGAATACGTCGCCGTATATACGCTGGTGTACGGCAAAGACGACACGATCCGGAAGGTCGAAGGCCAACACATTCTCGTCTAAGGGTACGACGCATGAACGACGTTTCCGGCTTCGGCCTCCGCATCCGCCTCACGGCGTCGGCCACCTTCCCGGCCGGTATCACGTTGTCGCAGTTTGCCGACGATGCGGATCCGTTCGACCTGCCGTCAATCCAGGTGCGCGACACGGCCATGGGTTTGAACGGCGACCTGATCGCGTGGTCCAAGGCCAATCCGATCAAGCCGACCATCAACATCATTCCGGCGTCGGATGACGACCGCAACCTGGCGGTGCTTCTCGAGGCCAACCGGACCGGCAAGGGCAAGTTCGGAGCTCGCGACACCATCACCATGACCGCGACGTACCCGGACGGCCGCACCATCACCCTGTCGCAAGGCGTGATCACGGACGGCATGCCCGGGCAGTCGGTGGCGAGCGCTGGGCGCCTTAAGTCCAAGGCGTACGTTTTTGCCTTTGAGGGCATGTCGCGCGCCTAGACGCCATAACCGCCAGGCGTTACGGTGCGGTCAAACCTTACGGAGCCGCGCCGCATGTTGCACCCCAAGCCCCTCGAACTTCGCACAGCGTCGGGTGACGCCAGGACGTTCGTGTTGCACAAGTTCCCGGCCACGGTCGGGCGCGAAATCGTCGCCAAATACCCGGTGTCCAATCTGCCGAAGCTGGGCGATTACGGCGTGAGCGAAGCGATCATGCTTAAGCTCATGTCGCACGTCGGCGTCCAGATTGAGGGGCGCGACGCCCCCCTGATGCTCACGACGCGCGCCCTCGTGGACAACCACGCAGAAGACTGGGAAACCCTGGCGCGGCTCGAATGGGCCATGATCGAGTACAACTGCAGTTTTTTCGAGAACGGCGTGAGTGCCGCTTCCCTCGCGCCGCTTATGGAGAAAGCGAAGCCGTGGCTTTCGCAAATGTTGACGGCTTTATCGGAGCAATTGTCGCCAGCGGACAAGCCACCCTCCGGGAACTAGGGACCGTCTATACGCTGGAAGAGGCTTTTGACCTTTGGGAAATCGTCATGACGACCCGCGTTAACGAGTATCTGGCGGCGAACCGCAAGCAATGAGCATACTGGACACCTTTTACATCCTGTTCGACACCGACGCCAAAAAGGCGGAACGGGAAATGGCGGACCTGCGCGGCGAGAGTGCCAAGACCGCAGACGCCATTGACGACAGTGTGAAAGGCGCCCGTCAGCTCGCACCGGCGATTGACAAAGCCGCAGACAACGCGGGCAAGTTGGGCCGGTCGTTCAAGGGCGTGATTGGCCTGATCGGGGCGGCGGGGCTTACGGCAGGCGTGTACGCCTTGAACGCGGCGTTGCAGGGCACCGTGGAGGAAGCCGACCGGCTGATCGATGCGTCCGCGCGCATCCGTCTGGGCGCGCAGGATTTCGACACGTGGCGTCGGGCGGTCAAGGCGAGCGGCGGCGAGCTGGCCGACGCCGAAGCGCAACTGGAGGCGTACGACACAATGCTGCGCCGGATCCAGGCGGGTATCGGCAAGCGCGGCGTGGAAGCCCTGGCGGCGCTGGGCCTGTCCGCCACCGACGCGGACGGCAACCTTAAGGACGTGCGCACGTCGCTGCTGGAGGTGGCGGGCGCGCTCGAGGGGCTGGAAAAGACCAAACAACTGGCGGCCATTCGCCGGCTGGGCATCACCGACGAAGGCACCATAAAGCTGCTGCTGCAGGGCCGCACCGCCATTGAGGCCCTGTCCGAAGAGCAACTGCGCAACGGCGCGATCACGCAGGAACAAGCCAACCGGATCGACAAGTACAAAGAGAGCTCCGAACAGCTCCAGGGCGTGCTGCAGGGTTGGAAGTTTACGCTGGTGTCGGCCATTGCGCCGGCCTTGGCCACGGTCAACGGGTGGTTGGTTAAGGGCGCGCAATGGATGCGCGAGAACGCCAAGTTTGTCGAGGGGCTGGGCATCGCCTTTGCCATCGCGGGCACCGTGATCACCGCGTCCTTTCTCCCCGCCATCTGGTCTGCTGCGGCGGGCGTCATCGCGGCGACGTGGCCCATTCTGCTGGCGGTGGCCGCGATTGCAGCGCTGGGCATTGCCTTTGCCTTGGCGTACGAAGACGTCATGGCGTTCTTGAACGGGCAAGACAGCCTGATCGGTTCGCTCATGGGGCGGTACGGATGGTTCCGGGCGCTGGTCGAAGGCTTGGCCGTGGCCTTCCGCGTGCTGGGCCGCGTCGCCGTCGCAGTCTTCAACGGCCTTGTGGGTGCCACAAAAGCGACGGCGGATTTTCTCGTCAGCGCGTTCCGCACCTGGTACTCGCTGACCGCGCCCATTTTCGGCTTGTTCCGCGACGTCGCCGTTGCGGTATTCGGCTTTGTCGCCAAGGTCTTTGTCGCCCTGATCACGCCGTGGGTCGGTTTGGCGCGCATCGTCTTTGGCGGCGTCGCTGCGGCCGTTCGCTCGCTGGGCGACGTGTTCGGCGCGGTGTTCGGAATGATCGGCCGTTGGTGGGATGCGACGATCGGCAAAATCATTCAGGGCATAAACATCGCGGTCAACGGGGCCCGGCGTTTGATGGGTCTGCCGGTCAGCGACAGCGCCAACGCCGCTGCGATGGGGCAGGGCCAGCTCGCTCGCGCCGCCGCGTCCCCGTTTGCCTCGCAGACCGCCGCGAGCGTCACCAGCAACAGCCGAACGAACCGCACGCAGAATATCAACATGGGCGGCGTCACCGTGAACACGCGCAGCACCGACCCGGCCGGCGTGGGCAACGCGTTGACGCAGCGGTACGGCGACGTAGCCGCCCAGTTCGATGATGGGATTGATCGCTGATGGCATTGACCGCCGGATCCTCCGTCCAGACCGACAACACCGCCACGGTCGCTGACGTGGTGATGGTACGCCGTGCCGACACGGGCGAACAAGTCTTCGCCCTGGCGCGACCCATGACCGCCAATGTGTACGAAGTCGCCAAGGCCCTCGAGCACCCCTTGGAAGACAACTCGTCCGTGGTCGACCACATCGTTTTTCTGCCCGTCGAAATCGAAATGCCGTTGATGGTCACGGGAAGCCAAGCGCCCACGACGTACGGCGAAATCCGCGAGTTGTTCCGGGCGTCCACGCTGCTGACCGTCCAGACCCGGGCCCAGACGTACGATAACATGGTGCTTACCGCCATGCCGCACGACGAACGGCCCGAAGAGTTCGACGCGCTGACCGTGACCCTGCAACTGCGCGAAGTCATCATCGCCCAGACGACATACGGCGGCGCGGTTATCGGGCCCGCGCAGGTCGCGCCGACGCCAGCCGGCCAGGCGCGCACGTCGACCGCTCGTCGCGGCACGCAGCAGACCGCGCCGGCCGCGTCCAACGACAACGACCGCGGGTCCATTCTTTTCCGGGCGTTCGGCTAATGCAAACCATCCCCCTCGAGCCGATCCCCAATCAAGAGTTCGCTCTGCGGCTGGACGACCATTCATTCACCCTGCGCATCAAGGAAGCGTTGGGCGTCATGGTGGCCGACGTGACGGTTGACGGCGTGCGCATTCTGGACGCCACGCGCATCGTCGCCGGCACGCCCTTGATCCCGTATCGCTACCTGGCGGGGGCGGGCAACTTCCTGCTGCTGACGGACGGCGGCGAGCTGCCGACGTATGCGCAGTTCGGGGTCACGCAACGCCTGATCTACGCGTCGGCGGCGGAACTGTGAAATGCTGGACGCTCGCTTAATCCGCGTCGGCATTGAAGTTGACGGCGAAGTCAAGGTGTACGACGAAGCCTTCGACATTAAGGTGTCGGGGGAAAAGTTTGCGTCCGCGCAGCAAAACACGTGCGAAATCACCATCAGCAACCTGACGGCCGAAACGCGCAACTACATTTTGACCGAAACCAGCCCGTTTAATGCCAACCGCACGCCCAAGCGCCTGTTCGTGGACATTGGCCGGGTCAGCACGGGACTGTCGCGCATTTTCGTGGGCGAAATCACGCTGTCGGCGCCCTCGCAACCGCCGGACATTGCGCTGACGATCCGCGCGCTCACGGGCAACTACGCCAAGGGCCTGATCATCGCCCGGTCCGGTTTGACGCAGGAGCCGTTGAGCGCGATTGCCGCCAGGGTCGCCGCGGACCTTGGCCTGCAGTTGGACTTCCGCGCTGCGGACAAACAAATCGGCAACTGGTCTTTCAGCGGCCCGGCGCTGCGCCAGGTCAACAATCTGGAGCTTGCGGGCGGTGTCGACGCGTACGTTGACGACAGCACCCTTGTGGTCAAAGACCGCGGCACGCCGTTGCCGGAGCGCACGAAAGTGCTGTCGTCCGCCAGTGGCATGGTGGGCGTCCCCGAAGCCACGGAGCGCGGCGTGAAGGTGGCGTTCTTCATTGACCAGGACACCGTGCTGGGCGGCGCGCTCGAGCTGCAAAGCGACTTGAACCCGGCGTTGACCGGCAACTACACGATTTTCAAGCTGGGTTTCGAGGCCGCCAGCCGCGACACGCCGTTCTACTGGACGGCCGAAGCGAGCCGCAACGGCTACACGCCGCCCCCAAGTAGCGAGGCCGCCGGAGCATGACGGACAACGCCCCGCCCAGCGCAGCGCCGGCGGACTACGGATCCTTGCCGGGACTGTTGCGTATCTTCGGCGAGAAAATGGCGCAAAATCTGGACGTCATGCTGCCTGCTCGGGTCATCGCGTACGACAGGGCAACGAACCGCGCCACCGTGCAGCCCCTTGTCCAGATGGTCACGACGCAGGGCGAACGGGTAACGCGAGCGCAAGTGCCCAGCGTGCCGGTATTCCAATACGCGGGCGGCGGTTTCGTCATTTCCTTGCCGCTCGCGCCCGGGGACTTGGGGTGGCTGATGGCCGCCGACCGCGACCTGTCGTTGGCGCTGCAGACTTTGAGTGACGCACCCCCCAACACGGCCCGCACGCACAGTTTCCAAGACGGCGTGTTCTACCCCGACATTATGCGCTCATGGTCGCTCAATGGCGACGACGCCGAACGCCTCGTGCTGCAATCCACGGACGGCGAAACCCGCGTCGCCATCGGCCAGGGCGTCGTTGCGGTCACGACGGGCGGCGAGGTCACGGTGGACGCCCCGTCGCTGACCGCCACGGTGGCCGACGCGGAAATCACCGCCAGCGCCAGCATCACCCTGACAGCGCCGACGATCACCATCAACGGCGCTGTCGTCGTCAACGGCGCTCTGTCCGCCACGGGTGGCGTCACGGGGTCCGGTGGTCTATCGTTGGAGACACACAGGCACACGGGCGTCACCATCGGCGCCGGTACGACCGGAGGGCCCACCCCGTGACCTTGACGCTGGCCGTCAACGCGAACAACGATTTGGTTGTCGGGTCCAACGGCTCGCTGGAGCTGCTGTCCGGCGCGCCGGCCGTGCTGCAAATGTCGATCCATGCCGCCCGCACGCGCCGCACGGAGTGCGTTCTGGACTTCCTGCGGGGCATGCCCTTCGAGACGACAGCTTGGGCTGGCGTGCCGAACGTCCAGGCTTTCGAGGCGGCTTTGCGCCAGCAGCTATTGGCGGTCGAAGGCGTGACGGGTATTGTTTCGCTGATCATTCGGCGCGCGGGCGACACGCTGCGCTACACCGTAAGCCTCCGCACCATCTACGGACCCGTGACCTTCAATGGCTGATTACGGATACATCACCGAAACGGGCGTCATTTTTCCCGACACGGCGACCCTGCGCGCCACGGTCGAAGCGGAATGGAGAGGCGCGCTAGGCCAAGACCTGATCACGACGCCCGACACGCCCCAAGGCGTGCTGATCACGCTGGACACGCTGGGCCGCGACGCCCTGGTGCGCAACAACGCCGACCTGGCGAACCAAATCAACCCGAACCTTGCCGGCGGTGTATTTCTGGACGCCATCTGGGCGCTGACCGGCGGCGCGCGGGTACAGGCCACGCGATCGGTGCTGCGCGAAGTTGAAATCAACGGCGTGCCTGGGGCGCTGATCCCGCAAGGCGCGCAAGCCCGGGTCGGCGAAGCGGGCGCGCTGTTTGAAATGACCGGCGCCGTAACCTTGGACAGTCTGGGCGCCGGCCTCGCCACGTTCCGCAGCGTCGAGTTCGGCCCGGTCGGTGCGTCGGCCTTGGCGCTCGACACCATCGTAACGCCCGTGTTGGGCTGGGAAACCGTCAGCAACCCGACGCCGGCCGAACCTGGCGCGGCGACGGAAAGCGATCAGGACGCCCGCGCACGCCGTCGCGTGACCCTTGGCGCGCAGGGTGTCGCCCTGCCCGAAGCTATCCTGGCGGGCGTCTGGAACGTCGCGGACGTCACCTCCGTGGTCTTCCGCGAGAACTACACCGACGCGCCGTTGACGATCGAGGACGTGACCCTTGATCCGCACAGCATATACGTCTGCGTGGACGGCGGGTTGGACAGCGAAGTGGGTGCGGCGCTTCTGGCCAAGAAATCGCTCGGCTGCGGCTGGAACGGCACAACGACCGTGACCGTGACGGATCCCGCGTCCGGCCAGGATTACGACGTACAGTTTCAACGGCCCGACGCCGTGCCGATATATGCGGCCGTAACCGTTGTGGTCACGGGGGCGGGCGGCGACCCGGCCACCGTCGTGCGCGAGGCCATGGTGGCGTACGCCAGCGGGGAGCAAGCCGGCGAGGCGGGGCTGGGCATCGGTCAAGACGTCTCGGCCTTTGAGCTCGCGGGGGCGGTCAACCGCGCCGCGCCTGAACTGTACGTCGCCAACCTCGAAATCGGAACGGCCCCCGGCACGCTCGCCACAACCCCCGTGGCCATCACCATCAGCGAGCGCGCGCAACTCATTGCGGGCAATATCGTGGTGAACGTCACCTGATGGTTACAATCCAGCCCTTCGACCCGTCTGCGGACCTGGAGCAAGCCCTGCTGTGGCAGTACGAGGCGGCCGTGCGGCTGCGCTCAATCGTGGAGGCGAAACAAGCATGGTTCGACGGGGCCCAGACCGCTTTTTGGCTCGACTGGTACAGGGACGTGTTCGACCTGCGGACCGCCAACGATTTCGGTTTGTCGGTGTGGGCGTACATTCTGGACCTGCCGTTGCTGGCGTACGCGCCGGCGTCCGGCGACCGCCCGGTGTTCGGCTTCGGGGAGTTCAACCTCAACTTCTTTGAAAGCAACTTCGGCCGTGACAACGACGCCGCTTTGTCGCTGTCCACGGCGCAGCGGCGTCTGGCGCTTCGGCTGCGGTACTTCCAACTGACGACGCGCGGGGCGGTGCCGGAAATCAACACCTTCCTGCAATACCTCTTCGGCGATCAGGGCCTTGTGTACGTTCTGGACGGCCAGGACATGACGTGCACGTACGTTTTCACCTTCCCGCCCGACGCCGCGCTGCTGTACGTCCTGCAGAACTTCGACCTGTTGCCGCGTCCGGCTGGCGTAAAAGTCACCATCCTGATAAACCCTGCGGAGCGGTTCGGCTTCGCGCCCTATTATCTCAACTTTGAGAACAGCAACTTCGGCGGTTCCTATGTCTGACACAAAGTTTTTCAAGGTTCCGTTCGCCGTCAGCGGCGACGTGTCGCCCATTCCGGATCCGGCGCAAGTCGACGGCTCAATGAGCTACACGGCCGGCTATCCGATCGACTACGAGCTGGACCCGGCGACAGACCCCGACGCCAAGCGGATCGAGCGCGACAAAATGAACGCGCTGTTTTTCGACATTACGTCGAACCTGCTGCAGTATCAGACATGGGGCAACCCGCAGTTCGTGACCACGGCGCAGAACGGCGGCACGCCCGTATCGTACGGCAAGGGCGCGTTCGTCCTGTACGACGCGGGCGCGGGTCTGGCGCTGTACGGCTCCCTCGTGGCCAACAATACCGTGCTGCCCGGTTCTGACCCGACAAAATGGCTACTCGCGGACCCGTTCTCGCTGTCGCTGATCGCTGTTGCGGCCGACTACATCACGCCCTCGAGCAACGGCTTGCTGGTATCGCCCGGGCGTCTGTCCACTGCGCTGCGCGAGGGGCGCCTGACCTATGCCGCCGCCACTCGCGTGGGCGGGGCCTATAGCCTGGCGCTGCCCGGCTCGACGTTCACCTACGTAGTTGGCGGCACGATCGAGTTCACGGTGCCCGACGCTTCGCCCGCCGGGCCGCTGACCATGAAATGCGGCGCCTTGGCGACGGTGCCGCTGCAGTCCAACACCGAGACGGACCCGGCAGCAGGCGACCTGCAGCCGAACCGCACGTACACCGCCAAGTACAGCGGGTCCAAGTTCCTGATCGTCCAGTCGCTCCCGTCGCAACTGCTGCCCCCGCTTGTGCTGCCCGACCGTCTGGCCGCCACGACCGCCAGCGTCGCCGCGTCCGCGGACCTGAATACCGCCTTGTCGAACGGCTGGTACGGTGCCGCCGCCGGCGTGACCAACGGACCGTCCGCCCTGGCGGCCGTCGCGCTGCGCATTGAAGTTGCCGCCACCGACGCCAACAACGTCGTGCAGACCGCAACCGGGGTCACGGGGGGCAGCGAGGCCACGACCGTGACGTACCAGCGGTTCCGCATCGCCGGTACGTTCGGTCCGTGGTTCCGCATCTATTCGTCAGCTACGGAGGTGCAGCAGGTCGCATTGGCCCCGGGCATCATCGGGCATACCGCGGGCAGCAGCGCGCCGAACGGATGGTTGGTGCGCGACGGATCCGCAGTGTCCCGCACGACGTACGCCGCGCTCTTCGCCGTCATCGGCACGACATGGGGTGCGGGCAACGGCACGACGACGTTCAACCTGCCCGACGCGCTGACTGACGGCTATTTCGACAGGGCCGGAACGCCGGACGGCGCGAACTACGCCGACACCGTTGGCGAGCACTTGCACCTCGTGGCCCCGACGCCGCGTAACAGCGAAGGCGGATCCGGTTTCACCGTGACCGGCAACAGCGGCATCGGAGAGACGTTGACACCGTACAATACGGAGCTGCACAATCCGGGCGGCGAGACAACACCGAAGCACCAGCTTTACCTCCCCATCATCAAATACTAGGAGCGCCCAGGTATGGACGCATCGAGGCATATCGAGAAAATCGGCACTGCGCTGGTTCGTTTGCGCGCGTCGATCGAAGGCATGGAGGCGGCCGTAGCCGAAGCCAAGCGCATGGAAGCGGTGCTGCACGCTACGCTCGACCGCGCCCAACGGGCCTATGCCGAAAAGCACGCGACGACCGACAGCGTGGTCACGCTGTTCTCTGGCGGTACGAACAAGCCGCCGGTTGACGACCCCGACGAGCCGGTTGGTCCGTAATGTCCGCGGTATCGTTTTACGGCCTGGCCACGCTGGGGGTCTGGGCGATAAACCACTGGGCGGCGATGCGAGACAAGAGCCTGGTTGACGCCATGGGTGTCAGCCTGTTGCTTTGCGCGTCGTACCTTCTGTCCAACGTGCTGACAGAGACGGTCGGCTGGCCCGACACCATCGCCGTGTTCCCGTTCGTCGACATTGCGTTCTGCGCCATGCTTTTCCACAACTGGCGCGCATACCCGAAGCGCTGGAAAGTCGTGGTTATGTGGGCCGTCGTCTTCCAGATGATCGCCCACGTGGTCACAATCTACGAATGGAAGTCCGGCCATCTGTCGCGCGGCGGCATGTACGTCTATGCTGTGCTTTTGAACGGGGCGTACGTCGTCCAGTTAATAGCTGTCGGGAGCGTGGGAGTTGGTCATGCTGTGGCTTCTCTGCGCTCTTGGCGGGCTGGTCTTCGCCGTGCGCCTGCTCATGCGGATGCACAGCGATGAGCGACATAACGCTGGAAAGACTGGACGAAAGAACCAAAAACCACACAGACGACATACACGGCCTTAAGGTACAGGTCGGCGAACTGCAGGCTGAGATCAAGGCCCTGTGGCGCATCGTCTATTGGTTTTCCGGCGTCTGCGCAGTGCTGGTCGTTCTCGGCCCCTATCTCCTGCCGCGCATATTCAAGGCGCTGGGCCTGTGACCCTGCCGCCGCGTTTCGAGCGCGTCGTAACGGCCCTGGGTGCCCTCGCGCGTCCGTTCGTCCTGTTCTCGGCCGGCGGATCGTCGGCCCTGGCGACGGTCAGCATCGTGTGGATGCGCCTTGACCTGATGGCCGGTGCCGCCTTCATCACGGCAGCTTGGGCGGGCACGGGCGTGCTGTACGGTGCCAAGGCTCTCGAGGAACGCAGCAAGGCCAAGGCCGACGCACAAGCCCGGGTAGCCGAAGCGGCCATCACGCCCATGTCGGAACCAACGGATCCTTGACGACAATACGGCCGCTGATGATCACGCCGAAGCCGCTGGGGTAGGTGCCGCGCACGTGGTGCACAATCTGATCGCCCGTAGCTTCAGGGTTGACCCAGAACCGCAGAAACGGCGTAGCGAGATTGAGCGCCTTGCCCATGACGGCGAGGGCTTTAGCGTCGAGTGCGGCGCGGGTGCCTTCAACCAGGTCGCCCTTTGCCAAGACGCGCCGCCACTCTGGAAACGACCCGTCCACAAGGCACGGTTCGGCTTGAATGTGCGAGCGCAGCCCTTCGCCGACCAACGCAGAGCTGCGCTCTTCCGCCGTCTTGGGCGCGGCTTCCACGACCTCCAGCCGGCTCCCCGTGATTACGACCACGCGGCCGTAATCCTTGGCGGCTCGGCACGCTTTCAGTGTGGCAACGCTCGGCTGGACGATCGTGCTGGTTTCGGCCCCGTCGTAAAAAGCGTGCGGGTCGTGGAAAGCCAGCAGGTACGTGCCGTTGGTCGCGACCAGGATGACGCCGCCTTCTGCGCAGGGCTGCACTGCGACGCCCGAGAGATAGTAACGGTGTGGGTCAGCGCTCATGGCATAGGCGGCGCGAGCGAACAGGTCGGCGGAAAATACAGCGTTCATTGGCTCACCTCCACCAGCTTTCCGGCCTTGGCGCGATACCAGGTGTCGGGTTTCAGGCCCTTCTTGCCGACAATGCCCGAGGCAGTGGACAGGGCGGGATATCCGCGCCCATCCCATTCGCCGCGCTCGACCGCGAACAAAACGCAGCCCTCCGCACCCATGACCGTCCCGCCGTATCCGGGGGACATTGCCGCGCCCCGAGTGCCGCTCGCCGTGGCCGCGCCCTGATAGCCGCTCGCCGTGGCCGCGCCCCGAGTGCCGCTCGCCGTGGCCGCGCCCCGAGTGCCGCTCGCCGTGGCCGCGCCCTGATAGCCGCTCGCCGTGGCCGCGCCCTGATCGCCGCTCGCCGTGGCCG
>Ga0209066_10002507_pt1 | contig 22229 bp, 16 predicted proteins | sample All_14_2_FD_187198 | JGI IMG/M metagenome (GOLD analysis project Ga0209066, IMG submission 187198) | Freshwater microbial communities in response to fracking from Pennsylvania, USA - Allegheny Zone_MetaG_DW_15 (SPAdes) (version 2) ... | reverse complement strand
CCCCTCGGCGACATGCAGGCTCCACGGCCCGCTGACGCGCTCGTAGCGCAGCACGCCGCGCAGGATGTCGCGGTGCGCCTGTTCGTTGGTCTCGAACAGCAGGGCGACCTGCGGAATACGGGACAGGTTGCGTTCCATGTGTTGCGCAAAAGTACCACAAAAGTTGCGCAAGTGTCATCTTGAAAAAACCGGACCGGAAGCCTATCTTGGTAACCGTGAATGGCGGCTGGCATGACGCTACGGCCAAAGGCACCTCCCCGAGGTGTCCGCGGGCCGCTCGGGGACCCGCCCATCACCCAACACGACATCCCCAAGGGAGACGGACCATGAGCAAGCAGAGAGGGTTTTCACGTCGCGCGTTCCTGCAGGGAACGGCGCTGACGGCAGGCGCGTTCGCGCTGAACGGGTGCACCTCCACACGGTCGGCCGCGCGCTTCCGCAAGCCGGGCGAGATTCTGAGGCTCGGCGTGATCGGCACGGGCGGGCAGGGCCTGCGCGACTGGTCCGAAATGGTCGACTGCGGCAACGTGCGCGTCGCGGCGATGTGCGACGTCGACGCCACCATGTTCGACGGCGCGCGCAAGTGGTATGCCGAGAAGGGCCTGAAGGCGGACTTCAACACCTACGCCGACTACCGCAAGATGCTGGAGGCCGAGAAAGAGCTGGACGCCGTGATGGTCGCGACGCCGGACCACACCCACGCCCCGGCCGCGATCCAGGCCATGAAACGCGGCTGCCACGTCTACGTCGAGAAGCCGCTCGTGCGGACGATCTGGGAGGCGCGCTACTTCGAGCGGGTCGCCAAGGAGTACGGCGTGGTCACCCAGATGGGCAACCACGGCAGCGCCCGCGACGGCACGCGCCGCGGCATCGAAATCCTGCGCTCGGGCCTGCTGGGCAACGTCACGGAAGTCCACGTCTGGACCAACCGCCCCGAGATCTCCCCCGGAAACACCTGGGGCTGGAAGCAGCCGCTGAAGCGCCCCGAAGGCGCGGACCCCATCCCGCCGGAGATGAGCTGGGACCTCTGGCTGGGCACATCTCCCGCGCGCCCCTTCAAGAAGGGCGTCTACCACCGCATCATGTGGCGCGCGTTTTACGACTTCGGCACGGGCGCGTTCGGCGACATGGCCTGCCACACCATGAACCTCGCGTTCCGCGGCCTGAATCTGGGCGAGGTCGTCGCCGGCGAGGCCGTGGAGATCTCGGAGCGCTACGACGACACCTTCCCGCAGTTCAGCAAGGTGAAACTCACCTACGCCGCGCGCGGCAAGCAGCCGCCCGTGAACCTCTACTGGTACGACGGCTACCGCAAGCCGGCGCCGGAGATCATGCCGCAGGTCATCGCCACCCTGGGCCAAGTCCCCACCACCGGATGCTTCATCATGGGCGACAAGGGCGTCATGGTGAACACCGACGACTACGGCGAGTTCAGCTACATCGCGCTCAAGGGCGAGGAGAAGATGAAATCCATCTCCAAGCACGAGGCGTGCGCCGCGGTGCCGGTCACGCTGCCGCGCGCCAAGGAGCAGAACCAGCGCCGCGAGTTCGTGGACGCCTGCTTCGGCCTGACCCGGACCACCTCGGGGACGGACCACTCCGTGCCGCTGGTCGAAAGCATGCTGGTCGGCTGCATGGCGCAGCGCATCCCCGGCAAGATCGGCTGGAACGCCTCGACGTGCCTCTCCGACAACGCTCAGGCCAACGCCCTCATCAAGCCCCACATCCGCCCGGGATGGGAGTACTGAACACCGCGAACGCCCGACGCGGAACGCGCATGGCCTGCGTCGGGCGCCCCCATTCAACGCCGAACAACCCCCTTATGAAAAAAACACAAGCGCTGTTGCTCACGTCCGTTCTGGCCGCCGCCACGTGCTTCGCGGCCGAGTCGCCCTTCACGCTGGCCCTGCAGGCTTACACCTTCAAGGACCGCTCGATGGTCGAGACCCTCGAAGTCGCCAAGCGGCTGGGCTTCACGGCCATCGAGCTGACTCCCGTCCAGAAGCTGGGCGGCACGTTCAAGGGCTCGGTCAAGTACTCCGACATGACGCCGGAAACGGTGACCGCCGTTCGCGCCTATCTGGACGCCTGCGGCGTCAAGGCGGTGAGCTACGGCGTGGTCAACGAGGCCAGTGAGGCCGGCTGGCGCAAGCAGTTCGAATTCGTCAGGGCCCTGGGCATCGGCATGATCCTTACCGAGCCGCCGCCGGAGCAGCTGCCGCTCATCGACAAGCTTGCGCAGGAGTACAAGATCCGCGTCCACCTCCACAACCACGCCAAGACGAACCCCTGGTACGACCCGGCGTTCATGGCCGAGAAGGTCGCCGCCTGCAGCGAGTGGGTCGGCGCGGGCGCGGACATCGGCCACTGGGTGCCTGCCGGCATCAACCCGGCCGAGGGCATCCACCAGCTGGCCAAGTCGCGCATCTTCTCGCTCCACTTTGTGGACACCGACCGCAGCGGCAAGCCCGTGCCCTACGGCACCGGCGTCGGCAGCCTCAAGTCGGTGCTGGACGTGCTCAAAGCCAAGAAATACCCGGTTCTCCTGACGCTGGAGTACGAGCAGTGGGACGACTTCACGGAAAAGAACGTCCGCGCCTGCGTCCAGTGGTTCGAGACGCAAACGAAGAAGTAGGCCGGCAGCAGCCGCCCCTCACCCTTTTCAGTCTGGAGAACACCCTTTGAGCGAAAGAGACTTCGTAAGCGTGTGCACCGTTCCGACGGTCACGCGCATCCTTCCCGGAACCTCCATCGAGGTCGTGCGGCCGCGCCGACGCGGCCAGCCCCCGCCCCGGCACGCCCTCTTCGACTTCGACGGCACGCTGAGCCTCGTCCGAGAGGGCTGGATGGAGATCATGGTGCCGCTGTTGACCGAGCACCTGCTGCCCTACGCGGCCGCGGGCGAGACGCCGGAGTCCATCGGCCTGCTGGTCCGCGAGTTCGTCACCGAGCTCACCGGCAAGCAGACCATCTATCAGATGATCCGCCTCGCCGAAGAGATCCGGCGCCGCGGCGGCCTCCCGCAAGACCCGCAGGCGTATAAGGCCGAGTACCACGACCGCCTGATGAGCCGCATCGCGGCGCGCCGGCAAGGGCTCGCCGACGGCACGCTCCCGCGCGAGGCGCTGCTGGTGCCCGGCTCGGTCGCGATTCTGGAGGGCCTGCGCGCACGCGGCGCCGCCATCTACATTGCCTCCGGGACGGACGAGCCTTATGTGCTGGAGGAGGCGCGCCTGCTGGGGGTCGACCTCTATGCGCCCGGCCGCATCTACGGCGCGCAGCCGGACCACGCCAGCTTTTCGAAAGAGATGGTCATCCAGCGCATCCTGAAGGAGAACGCGGTCGATGGCGCCTCACTGATCGCCTTCGGCGACGGCTACGTCGAGATCGCCGACAGCAAAGCCGTGGGCGGCTGCGCCGTGGCCGTCGCGAGCGACGAGACCGCGCGCTCGGGCCGCTGCGACGCCTGGAAGCGCGAGCGCCTGATCGGCGCCGGCGCGGACCTCGTGATCCCGGACTACGGCGACGCCGAGGCGCTGCTGAACTACATCTGGGAAGGCGAGCCATGAGCCGCGCGCTGCACGCCTTCGACGCCGAACGCCTGAGCGCGCTCACATCCCGCTTCGGCGGCGCGCGCATCGCGGTCCTGGGCGACTTCTTTCTGGACAAGTACCTGGACGTGGAGCCGGCCTGGGCCGAGCCCTCGCTGGAGACCGGCCGCGTCGCCCATCAGGTCGCCGCCATCCGGCACGCGCCGGGCGCGGCCGGCACCGTCGTCAACAACCTCGTCGCGCTCGGCGCGCGGAGCCTGGTCGCGCTGGGGTTCACCGGCGACGACGGCGAGGGCTGGGAGCTGCGCCAGGACTTGGCCGCACTGGGCTGCGACCTCTCGCACCTGCACGTGGACCCGGACCGCGTCACCCCGACCTATCTCAAGCCGTGCGACCGGACGCGCCCCGGGCTCGACGGCGAGCACAACCGCTACGACATCAAAAACCGCCGGCCAACCGCTCCGCGCATCGAGCACGCCCTGCTGGCGTCGCTCGCGGCGACGCTGCCCCGCATCGACGCGCTGGTCGTCATGGACCAGGTGACGGAAGACGGCGCGGGCGCGCTGACCGCCCCGCTGATCGCGGCCATCGCCGACGGGGCGAAACGCTTTCCGCGACTGATCGCCTGGGCCGACTCGCGCGGCCGCATCCGCCGCTACCGCAATGTCATGGTCAAGGTGAACCAGTTCGAGCTGGCCGGCATCGAGAATCCCGCGCCCGGCGACTGCGTGCCGGACGAAACCGTCCGCGCGGAGACCGAATCCTTGGCCGCGCTGACGGGCGCGCCGGTCTTCGCCACGGTGGGCGAACGCGGCGTGCGCGTCTCCGGCCCTGAGCCCGTGACCGTCCCTTCGGTGCGCGTCCCGGCCCCCGTCGACCCGACGGGCGCAGGCGACTCGTTTACGGCGGGCGCCGTGCTCGCGCTCACGGCCGGCGCGTCGCGTCCCGAAGCCGCTCTGCTCGGAAACCTCGTGGCGTCGGTCACCGTGCGCCAGCTCGGAACGACCGGCACGGCGCGTCCCGACGACCTCTTTCCGGCCTTGACCCTTTGGAGAGAACAAAACCCATGAACCGCCTTTTCGATCGCGACGGCATTGCGGTGAAACCGCTCTCCGCCCGCAAGAACAAGCTCGATTTTTCCCGCGACCATATCGACCCGGCCGCCTATGCGCCGCAGCTCGACGACGCGGCACGCGCCAGCGTGGAACAAGCCGCAGCGGAGATCCGCGCCGCACGCGCGCAAGGCGCCCCGGCGATTCTGGCCTTCGGCGCCCACTCGATCAAGAACGGCCTCTCGCCCGTGATGGTGCGCCTGATGCGGGGCGGCTGGATCACCCACTTCGCCACCAACGGCGCCGGCGTGATCCACGACTGGGAGTTCGCCTTCCAAGGCTTCTCGGGAGAAGACGTCAAGCGCTACGTCGGTGAGGGCCAGTTCGGCATCTGGCAGGAGACCGGCCTCTATCTGAATCTCGCGCTGGCGGTCGGCGCCTGCCGCGGGCTCGGCTATGGCGAGTCTATCGGCGCGCTCGTGGCGGAGGACGGCCTGCAGATCCCCCCGCGCGAAGCGCTCGCCGCCGCGATCGCGGCCGGCGCGGCGCCCGACGCCGATGAAGGCGCGCTGGAGAGGGCCGCCGCGGCAGCCGACCTGGCCGCGCTGCTCGCGCGCTGCGGCGTGGTGCCCGGCTTCCTGCCCGTCGCGCACCCCTTCAAAGCCAACGGCTTGCAGGCGGCCGCCTACTCGGCCCGCATCCCGTTCACCGCGCACCCCATGTTCGGCCACGACATCATCTACACCCACCCGGCGAACCGCGGCGCGGCGGTCGGGCGCACCGCCGAGCGCGACTTCCTCTCGTTCGTCGATTCGGTCAGCCGCCTCGAAGGCGGCGTCTACCTCTCGGTGGGCTCGGCGGTCATGTCGCCCATGATCTTCGAGAAGGCCCTCTCGATGTCGCGCAACGTGGCGCGCCAGCGCGGCGGCGCCATCGAGAACTTCTCGATCCACGTGGTGGATCTCGCGAGCTCCGCGTGGGACTGGGTGCGCGACGGCGAGCCGCCGCAGGACAACCCCGCCTACTATCTGCGCTTCTGCAAAACCTTCTCGCGCATGGGCGGCCGCATGACCTACACCAGCGCGGACAACCGCTCTTTCCTGGTGGCGCTGCTGCGGGAGTTGGAGCGCGCCCCAGCCCCACAAACGATTCAATGAAAGGACCCCCGTCAACCATGTCACACGACCTTCAAACAAATCTGACCCACTACGCGGCCGACACGGCCGACCGGCTGATGCGCACCGACTTCGGCAAGCTGGCCGAGATCGGCGAGCTGCTGCTCAAGGCCAAGTCCGACGGCCGCACGGTCTTTCTGATGGGCAACGGCGGCAGCGCCGCCACGGCCTCGCACGTCACCAACGACCTCGTGAAGGGGTGCCGCGCGGGCGACACGCCGGGGTTCCGCGCCTTCTGCCTGAGCGACTCCAACGCGCTGGTGACCTGCCTGGCCAACGACTTCTCGTACGAAGAGATCTACTCCATCCTGCTGCGCACCTACGCCCAAAGCGGCGACATCGTGCTGGCCTTCAGCGGCAGCGGCAACTCGCCCAACATCCTCCACGCCCTGAAAACGGCGAAGGCGATGGGCCTGGCCACGGTCGGGTTCGGCGGCCGGGACGGCGGCCGGATGAAGGCGCTGTGCGACCACATCCTCATCGCCCCCACCGACTCCATGGAGATGTTGGAAGACATGCACCTCATCTACTTCCACGACCTCGTGTGCGCCTTGCGCCCGGGTCTCGCCGCCCTCGCGGGCAAGCCCGCGGGGTACTGCCGCAGCTGCTAACCGCGACCCTAACCAGCCCGGAAAGTCCACGCCATGTTGATTGGAGCGATCGACGCCGGCGGCACCAAGGTGCTGACTGCGGTGATGACGGAATCGGGGCAGGTGCTGGCCCGACGCAAGGACTCGGTGCCGACCGCCGACGTGCCCGCCTACTTCGCGCGCTGCGCCGCGATGCTGACCGCGTGCGCGCAAGAGGCGTGCTCCGGCGTCGCCTCCTTGGCGGGCGTCGGCATGAACATCCCCGGCATGGTCACGCCCGACGGCCAGGTGCTGGGCTCGCCCTCGGCCGGCTGGGGCGCCTTCGACGCGCGCCCGCTGCTGAGCGCGGCGCTCGGCGTGTCCGGCGCGGCGCTCTTCTTCGAGAACGACATCAACGCCTGCGCCCTGGCGGAGCAGCGCTTCGGCGGCGCGGACGGCAACTTCGTCTGGATCACCATCAGCACCGGCAACGGCGGCGCCGTGGTGGCGGACGGGCGGCTGCTGCGCGGCGCAGGCGGCTGCGCCGGCGAGTTCGGGCACCTCAAGGTGGAGCGCGACACCCCTTACCGCTGCGGCTGCGGCGGCTGGGGCTGCCTGGAGGCGCACGCCTCCGGCGTGGCCATCGCGCGCCGCGCGGCGGAGGCGGGCCTCGGCGCCGGCACGGACGCCCGGCGGTGCGAGGAGCTGGCGCGGCAGGGCAACGCCGCGGCGCTGGCCGTCTATGCGCAGACCGGCGTCTATCTCGGCCGCGCGCTCGCCATCGCCGCGAACCTGTTGAACCCGTCGCACGCCTTCATCGGCGGCGGCGTGTCCATGGCACTGGACCTGATGCTGCCGTCCATCGGGCGGACGCTCGACGAGGAGGCCCTGCCGCAGTGTCGGGCCCTCCAGGTGACGCAGACCCGGCTGGGGTACGAAGCGGCGCTGCTGGGCGCGGCCGCCGTGTGTCTGGACGGGCTGGGGGATGTGCGTAAGTGCGTGAGTTCATTAGTGCGTTAGTGCGTTAGTGCGTGAGTTCGTGAGGTCAATCGTGCGTCGGGTAAAGGAGGAATCATGAGCAAGAAGATCGATTCGGTATCGCGCAGGACCTTCCTGCGCCGTTCGGCCGTGGCCGCTGCGGCCTTTCAGATCGTGCCGGGCCACGTGCTCGGGCTCAACGGACAAACGCCTCCCAGCGGCAAGCTGAACGTCGCGGGCATCGGTGTGGGCGGCATGGGCGGGAACAACATCAAGAAGTGCGCCGAGGCGGACGCCAACATCGTCGCGCTGTGCGATATCGACGCCAACTACGCCGCCCACACATTCAAAGAACACCCCGGGGCCAAAGTCTACTCCGACTACCGCGAGATGCTCGACAAGCAGAAAGACATCGATGCGGTCGTGATCGCCACGCCCGACCACACGCACGCGCCGATCGCCATGGCCTGCATGCGCGCGGGCAAGCACGTCTACGTGCAGAAGCCGATGGCCTACTCGGTCGGCGAGGCGCGCGCCATGACCGAGGCGGCGCGCAAGTACAACGTCATCACGCAGATGGGCAACCAGGGCCGCTCCGGCGACGGCGTGCGCATGGTCTGCGAGTGGCTCTGGGCCGGCGCCATCGGCACGGTGCGCGAGGTGCACGCCTGGACCAACCGCCCCGTGTGGCCGCAGGGCATCGAGATCGAGCGGCCGAAAGAGACGCCGCCCGTTCCGGCGGGCTTCGACTGGAACCAGTGGATCGGCCCCGCGCCGATGCGCCCCTACCACCCCTGTTACCATCCCAACAGCTGGCGCGCGTGGTGCGACTTCGGCACCGGCTCGCTCGGCGACCTCGGCTGCCACGTGATGGACTGCGTCTACTGGGCGCTGAAGCTGAAGTATCCCGTCAGCGTCGAGGGCAACATCTCGACCTACTGGGAGGGCTTCTGGAAAAACACCCCGCCCAAGAACGAGCAGTTCCCCCGCTCTTCGATCGTGCGCTACGCCTTCCCCGAGCGCGAGGGACTGCCGCCGGTGAACCTGACCTGGTGGGACGGCGGGCTCCTGCCGCCGCGCCCGGCCGAGCTGGAGGAGGGCCGCCAGATGGGCGACTCCGACGGCGGCGTGCTCTTCATCGGCGACACGGGCAAGCTCATGTGCGGCTGCTACGGGCGCAGCCCGCGCCTGATCCCCGAAGCGTCGATGAAAGCGTTCGCGCGCCCGCCCAAGACGATCGAGCGCATCCCCGGCGGCGAGGCCGGACACGAGCGCAACTGGCTGGACTCGATCAAGGCCGGCAAACAGGCGATCTCCAACTTCGACTACGCCGGCCCCTTCGCGGAGATGGTGCTGCTCGGCAACCTCGCCGTGCGTTTCCCCTACCGCCGCCTGCTGTGGGACGGCGCGGCCATGAAGGTCACCAACGACAGCGACGCCCAAGCCTTCGTCACGCGCTCGTACCGCGAAGGCTGGACGCTGTAGGAGACCAACAGAAGGATTTCAGGATTGGCGGGATTGGTTTTGGAACTGGGACCCCATGGCGGAACGAAAACAGATTAGACCTCGCGCGAAGCCGCCCCTCGGCAAGCTCAGGGCCTGCTCACGGCGTGAAGAAGAGGCAACGAAGAACGGGCATATCAGCCCGTCGCGGAAGCTTTACGACAAGGGTGGCGGGGCGGACCCTATGCGCCAAGGATTCTACCTTGAAGTCGCCGAGATTTTGAAGACGGCTCGGGCTCATGCACATCGCGCTGCGAATTTTCTGATGGTTGAGGCGTATTGGAACGTCGGAAGGAAAATTGTCGAGGAGGAGCAGTCAGGCAAAACGCGTGCCGCCTACGGCGATTTCCTCATTGAACGTCTCTCGTCTCAACTTAGCGCGGAGCTTGGACACGGTTTTGACGTGACTAATCTGAAACGGATGCGGCAGTTTTATGTCCTATTTCCAAATGGTGCCGCAGCGTGGCACCTTTTAGCATGGTCCCATTTCAAGGCGGTCTTACGGTTAGAAACGGCGGATGCCCGCACTTGGTATCTGCAGGAGGCCTTAGAACAGAACTGGTCAGTTCGTGCCTTGGAGCGGCAGATCGCGTCGCTGTACTACGAGCGGCTGCTGATGAGCCGGGGCAAGCGCGGCGCGGTCAAGTCCGAGGGCCGGAAAAAGACCTCTGAGGTCGCAGCGGCACCCCAAGATTTCATCAAAGACCCGTACGTGCTCGAATTTCTGGGCATTCCGGACGCGCACGCGTTCCGCGAGTCCGAACTGGAGCAGGCGATCATCGGCAAGCTTCAGGCGTTTCTGCTGGAGCTGGGCAAAGGCTTCGCCTTCGTGGCGCGGCAGCAGCGAGTCTCCACGGAGACCAAGGACTTCTTCATCGACCTCGTCTTCTACAACTACCTCCTCAAATGTTTCGTGCTGATCGACCTCAAGACCGGCGAACTCACGCATCAGGACATCGGGCAGATGGACATGTACGTGCGCCTGTACGAAGACCGGCATAAGAATCCGGGGGACAATCCGACCATCGGCCTGATCCTCTGCACCGGCAAAGACGCGACGGTGGTCAAGTACTCCGTGCTGAGCGAGAGTAAACAGCTCTTCGCCTCCCAATATCGGCTGGTGCTGCCCACTGAGGAGGAACTGCGCCTCGAGATCGAACGCGAACGCGACCTCGCCGTCCGGGAACAGGAGACGCGGTATGGGTGAGAACAAAAGGAACGCCATATGCACAGGGCAATGAATCGCCGGACATGGCTGAAACAATCGGGACTACTGGCGGCGGGGACCTTGGCCAGCGGACGCGGCCGGGCGGCAGCCGCGCCGGCCCCCGTCACGGGCGAAATCCTGTTGCGGCGCAGCCTGCCCGTGAAACATGACGTCGACGTCTTCGTGGCGGGCGGCGGTCCGGCGGGGACGGCCGCGGCGGTGGCCGCCAGCAGCCAGGGCGCGCGCGTCTATCTGGCCGAGGCCCACAGTTGCCTCGGCGGCATGGGCACGGCCGGGCGCGTGCCGGTCTTCATGCCGGTGAGCGACGGCGTCAACTTCCTGCCGGGCGGCTTCGGCCGGCGGGTGCTGGACCGGCTCGCCCAAGACAAGTCTCTGCCGGGCCCCGCCACCGACATCGAGGCGCTCAAGCGCGTGTACGACGCGCTGGTGTCCGAATCCGGCGCGGCGTTCAGCTTCCACACCACGCTCAGCGCGGTGGAGGCCGAGGGCGGCCGCGTGAGCCACGTGGTCTGCTCCGCGCCGAGCGGGCTGTTCGCGGTCCGGGCGAAGGTCTACGTCGACGCCACGGGCAACGGCGACCTCGCGGCCTGGGCCGGCGCGCCGTTCGAGAAGGGCGACGCGCAGGGGCGCCTGATGCCGGGGACCCTCTGCAGCCTCTGGAGCGGGATCGACTGGAAAACGTGGGAGGCGAACCGGCCGAAAGGGCCGCAGCCCGACGGCCACAGGCTGGAGCAGGCCTTTGCGGACGGCGTCTTCACCGTCCCCGACCGCCATCTCACCGGCATGCACAAACTCGGCGAAGGGCTCGGCGGCGGCAACATCGGCCACACCTTCAACGTCGACGGCACGGACGAGCGCTCGCTCACCGAGGCGCTGGTCTTCGGCCGCAAGAGCATGAAGGAGTACGAGCGCTACTACCGAGAGTACCTGCAGGGCTTCGAGAACGCGCGTCTGGTGCAGACCGGCTCGCTGCTGGGCGTGCGCGAAACGCGGCGCATCACCGGCGACTACACGCTCGGGATCGAGGACTACAAGAAGCGCGCCGTGTTCCCGGATGAGATCGGGCGCTACGCCTACGCCATCGACATCCACCCGTCGTCGACCGACAAGGCGAGCTATGAGAAGCACCGCCAGGAGTTCGACCGCGAATACCGCTACGGCAAAGGCGAGAGCTACGGCATCCCCTACCGGACCCTGACGCCGAAAGGGCTCGACAACGTGCTGGTGGCCGGCCGCTGCGTCAGCACCGACCAGCTGGTGCACGGCTCGCTGCGCGTCATGCCGGGGTGCTTCATCACGGGCCAGGCGGCCGGTATCGCAGCGGCCTTGGCGGCGGAGGGCGGCGCATCGGTGCACGCGCTCGACGTCAAGGTCCTGCAGGCCAAACTCAAGGCCTTCGGCGCCTTCCTCCCGAACGCGTGACTCCCGGCTCAGTCCTGATCGGACTCGGGGCCTACGGGAACCGCTTCCTCGGGCGGCGGCTCGGCCGCGGCCTTTTTCTTGCGCGCGCGCTTGGGCCTCTCGTCCTCGACCTCGATGGTCGGGGCGGGCTCGACGGCGTTCACGGCGAGCTCTTTGACGCCGATCTCCTTGAGGCGCATCGAGACGATCTTCGAGATGCCCTTCTCCTGCTGCGTCACGCCGTACACGATGTCCGAGCCGGCGATCGTGTGCTGGTTGTGCGTGATGATCAGGAACTGCGAGTGCGTCAGGAAGTCCTTCAGCGCCTGCACGAAGCGGCCGATGTTGCTGTCGTCCAAAGCGGCGTCGAGCTCGTCGAGCATGCAGAACGGCGCCGGCTTGATCATGAAGATCGCGAAGAGCAGGCTCACGGCCGTCATGGTGCGCTCGCCGCCGGAGAGCAGGGTCACCGACTGCGGGCGCTTGCCGGGCGGGCGCGCGATGATGTCGATGCCGCACTCGAGCGGGTCCTCGGCGTTCTCCAGCAGCACGAGCTTGGCCTGGCCGCCGTTGAAGAGCTTGGTGAACATCGACTCGAAGTTGGCGTTGGCCTGCGCGAAGGTGGACTGGAACATCTCGCCCGACTTCTTGTTGATCATGGTGATCAGCTCAAGAATCTGCTCTTTCGAGCGCAGCAGGTCCTCTTCCTGCGCCTTGAGGAAGGTGTAGCGCTCCTCGAGCTCCTTGTACTCCTCGATGGCCACGAGGTTCACCGGCCCGAGCGCCTGGATCTCGGCGTTGAGCTTGGCGGCGCGCTCCTCGATCTCGGGCACGGGCGGCTGCACGCCCCCCTCCCAGGCCGGATCGCCGTGTGCGACCAGCTCGTCGGCCGAGAGACCGTACTCGTTGTAGATGTGGTCGATCAGGTTCTGCCGCTTCATGCGCGACTCGGTGATGTCGATCTCGGCCCGGTTCTTGTCGTCGCGCGCGGTGTCGAGCGCGCGGCGGCGCTCGGAAAGCGTCGCGTCGGTCTTTTCCAGCTCGCGCTGGCGGGCGGCGCGCTCGCGGCGCGTCTCCTCGATCTTCATGTGCAGCGTCTCGGCCGCGATGCGCATCGGGTCGAGGTTGGCTTCGAGCGCCTCGATTTCCTGGGTGAGGCGGCCGATGCTCTCGTCGTAGGACATCACGCCGCGGCTGCGGCCCTGAATCGTGCGGTCGAGCTCGTCGATGCGGGTCTGGATCGCCTCGCTCTGCGCGGCGGCGTGCTCGAGCTGCTGGGTCATGCTCGACACTTGGATGCGGCACTCGGTGAGGTTCTGGCTGAGCTCGCCGTAGACGCCCTCGAGCTCGTGCAGCAGGGCCGACTTCTCGGCGGTCTTCTCGAGCAGCTCGTTGCGCGTGTAGATCAGCTCCTGCAGCTCTTCGGTCAGCGCGCTGCGAGTCTCGTCGTCGCCCGCGGTCTGCTCGGTCAGGGCGCCGAGCTCGCCGGCCACGACGTTCAGGCGGGCGCGGGCGCGCTCCGCGTCGCGGCTGACGGTCTGGAACTCGCCCTCGGCCTGCGCGGCTTTGCGGCGGTTCTCGTCGAGCTCTTGCCGCGTCTGGTTGATGAGCAGCGACAGCTCGCCCGCGCGGGCGTTGAGCTGCTCCAGGCGGCGGCGGTACCCCGCGATCTTCTCATCGAGCGCGGCGAGCTGCTCGGAGGTTTCCGCGACCAGCATGCGGCGCGCCAGCGGGCTGGAGACCTGGTTGTCGGGCATCCAGAGCTCGGCGCAGCCGTCCGCATGGAAAATCGCGCCGCCGCGGGTCACCACGCTGCACCCCGCGGGGATCGACTCCGGCACGGCCTCAAGCGTATCGGCCAAAAAGACGGTGCCCAGCAGGCGGCGCGCGGCCGCCTCGAAATCGTCGGAGACCTTGACGTGGTCCAGCAGGGCGCTCAGCCCCGCCGGCGGCTGCGTGCGGGCGCCGCCCGCGGCGTCCGCGGCCACCACGCGGGCCGCCGCGTGCTGCCCTTGGGCGAACAGCAGCGCGAGGGCGCGCCGAGCGCTCGCGGCGTCGCGCACGACCACGGCGTCGAGCCAGGCGCGCAGCGCGGCCTCCAGCGCCAAGCGCAGCTCGGAGGGGGCGTTGAACTTGTCCGCCAGCGGACCGAGCACGGCGTGCGGGTCGAGGTTCAGCGGGTTGGACGGGTCGAGCAGCTGCTTCGAGCCGGCGGCGAACTCGTCGGACGACTCGCTCTTGTCGGTCAGCAGATCGATCTGGGCGCGCTTCGCAGCCGCCTCGGACTGCATCTTGGAGGCCTCGTCCTGCAGCGTCCGGAGTTCGCCCGCGGCCGAGGCGCGCTCCTCCTCGAGCGTTTCGAACCGCTCGAGCACGCTTTCGGCGTTCGACCGGTAGGTGTCGAGGCGGGTCTTGACCTCGGCGCGCGACTGCTCGACGGCGGCGAGGTTCTCCTGGACCTGGCGGTGCTCGGCCGAGAGGCGGTCGCGCTTCATCAGCACGTCACGCTGGCGGGCCTCCATCTCGGAAAGGGTCTGCTGGATCTGCGCGCTGCGGCGCTCGCAGTCGACCGAGCGCTGACGGTCCTGCTGCAGCTGCGTGCGGGTCTGGTCGATCTGGAGCTTGTGCGCGTCGAAGCGGGCCTGCGCCTCCTCCATTTTGGCGCGTTCGACGCCCGCGGCCTGCTGCATGAGCGCGCGCTTCTGGGCCAGCGACTCGATCTGGAGCTTGAGCTGCCCGATCTGCGCGCGCGTCTCCGAGATCTCGCGGTTGTCGCGCTCGGCCCAGGCGCGGTACTCGGCGATGCGCTGCTCGTTGACCTTGATCACCTCTTGGGCGCGGATGTAGCGGTTGTCGGCCTGCGCCGCCTGCTCGGTCAGAGCCGCGATGCGCTCCTCGGTCTCGTGGATCAGGCCGTGGATGCGCGCCGACTCCGCCTCGGCCTCGGCCACGAACTCCTGATGCGACACCAGCTGCTCGTTCAGCGCGTGGATCGACGTGTCCAGCTCGCGGATGCGGACGTCGAGCGCGCCCAGGCGCCGACGCGTGAGAAAGATGTCGAGGCCGCGCAGCTCGTCGCGCAGCTCTTTGTACTTCTGCGCTTTTCCGGCCTGGCGCTGAAGCGTGCCGATCTGGCGTTTGACCTCGCGGATCACGTCGGCCAGGCGCAGCAGGTTCGCGTCGGTCTGCTCGATCTTGCGCAGCGCCTCCTTGCGGTCGGCCTTGAACTTGGTGATGCCGGCCGCCTCCTCGAAGACCGCGCGGCGGTCCTCGGGCTTGGACGAGAGGATCGCGTCGATCTGGCCCTGGGCCATGACCGAATAGGAGGTCGTGCCGATGCCCGTGCCCATGAAGAGGCGCTGGACGTCCTTCAGGCGGGAGAGGTTCTTGTTGATGAAATACTGGCCTTCGCCGGAGCGGAAGACGCGGCGGGTGATGGTGACCTCGTTGAACGCGGTGTCCAGCAGGCCCTCGCAGTCGGCGAAGGTGATCGAGACCTCGGCCATGCCGAGCGGCTTGCGGGTGTCGGTGCCGTTGAAGACCACGTCCGGCATCTTGGCGCACCGCAGCGCCGTGGGGCGCTGCTCGCCCAGCACCCAGCGGATGGCGTCGGAAACGTTGCTCTTGCCGCAGCCGTTCGGCCCGACAATCGCAATCATGCCGGGCTCGAACTGCAGACGGGTCTTGTCGGCAAAGCTTTTAAAGCCGGTAATCTCGATCTGTTTCAGATACACGGAAACCTCAAACGGCACACGACTTTTTCAGCGGGTCCACCCCGCATTCAGAAGGTTCTTTTTTAACATATGGGCCGCTTAAATGAAAGCTTAATCAGGTCTCGGGGCCTCCTCCGGACAACCTTTTCTCCCCGCGCTTTACGCTTGTCCAACCCTGCGCAGAAAAGGTAAGATGACCGGACTTTTACAATCTTGATCGAGGATGACATGCCCATGAAAACTCTTGCTTTACGGCTTTACGGCGAAAACGACCTGCGCCTGGAACGCTTCGACCTGCCCGACATCACGGACGACGAGATTCTGGCCGACATTGTGACGAACAGCATCTGCATGTCGGACTACAAGGCGACGATCCAGGGCGCCAACCACAAGCGGGTTCCCAAAGACATCGCCACCCACCCCATCATTCTCGGCCACGAGTTCTGCGGCAAGCTCCTGAAAGTCGGCAAGAACTGGCAGCACAAGTTCCGCGTCGGGCAGAAGTACGGCGTGCAGCCGCAGCTGAACATCCCCGGCCACGAGCACTGGGCCCCGGGCTACTCGTTCCGCTGGATCGGCGGCGACGCCACGCGCATCGTGATTCCCAAAGAGGTGCTGGAGCTCGACTGCCTGCTCACCTACGACGGCGACGCCTACTACAAGTCCTCCATCGCCGAGCCGGTCTCCTGCATCGTGGGCGCCTACCGCTGCAGCTACCACTTCAAGGCGGGCGAGTACGTCCACCAGATGGGCATCAAGAACGGCGGTTCGATGGTCATTCTCGCGGGTGCCGGCCCGATGGGCCTCAGCGCGATCGACCTGGCCATCCACGGCCCCGAGCACCGCCCCGGACGCCTCGTCATCACCGACATCGACCAGTCCCGCCTGGACCGCGCGGCGCAGATCTTCCCGGTCGAGCACGCCAAGTCCTGCGGCGTCGAGCTGATCTATCTGAACACGGCCGGCGCCGCCGACCCCGTGGCCCTGATCAAATCCGTGAACCAGGGCGAGGGCTTCAACGACGTGATGGTCTTTGCGCCGGTCCCCGCGCTGATCGAGCAGGGCTCGGCCCTGCTCGCCTACCTCGGCTGCCTCAACTTCTTTGCCGGCCCGTCGCACTCGGACTTCAAGGCCGCCATCAACTTCTACGACGTGCACTACATGGGCCACCACGTCGTCGGCTCCTCGGGCGGCAACACCCAGGACCTGCAGGACTCGATGAACTACGCGGCTCAGGGGCTGATCACGCCCTCCGTCATGATCACGCACGTCGGCGGCATCGATTCCGTGGCCGAGACCACCAAGAACCTGCCCAAGATCCCGGGCGGCAAAAAGCTGGTCTACACCCACGTCTCCATGCCGATGACCGCGATCGCGGACTTCCCGAAACTCGGCGAGAAGGACCCCTATTTCGCGGCGCTCGCGGAGATCTGCGCCCGCAACAACGGCCTCTGGTGCACCGAGGCGGAAGCCTATGTGCTGGCTCACGCCCCGCGCCTGGAGCAGGACTCCGTCATTTGATGAGCCAAACGTCGAACGCCCAACGCAGAACGCTCAACTTCGTGGTTCGGCGTTCGGCGTTCGGCGTTGAGAGTTCTCTATGATCGCCTTCCTTCACGGCACGCTGGTTGAAAAGACGCCCTCCGTCGCGCTGCTCGACGTGCACGGCGTCGGCTACGAGGTGTTCATCTCCCTGAGCACTTACGACCGGCTGCCGGCGACGGGCGCAGCCTGCCGGCTGCTCACCTACCACCACATCCGCGAAGACGCGCAGATCCTTTTCGGCTTTGCCCAGCCCGAAGAGCGCGGCATGTTCGAGCGCCTGATCGGCGTGAACGGCATCGGACCCAAGATGGCCCTGAGCGTGCTGAGCGGGCTCACCATCGCGGAGCTCACGGCCGCCATCGCCGAGAACAACGTCAAGCGCATCAGCGCCGTGCACGGCATCGGCAAGAAGACCGCCGAGCGCATCGTGATGGAGCTGCGCGACAAGGTCGACCCGCTCGAGGCCTTCGCGGGACGCACCGCGGGCGGCGGCGACGCCCAGAGCGCCATGGTGCGCGACGCGCTGCTCGCGCTCGGCTCGCTCGGCTTCCCGCAGGACCAGGCCCGCAAAATGGTGCAGGCGGCGCTCGACGCCGCCCCCGCCGTCAGCGACACGGAAGCCCTGCTGCGCAGAGCCCTCAGCAGCAAGTGAAGCCCGGGTTTCCGCTTGACTTTGCGGGACCCCGCGTTTACAAACATCTCTTTCAAATAAGGAGGTTTCTTATATGCTGAATCGTCGTTCATTCTTTAAGCAGGCCGGTCTCGGGTTGGCCGCCGCTGCCGGCGCTCCGGCGCTGCTCTCCACCGCCGCTCACGCCCAGGATACGGCGCCCGCCGCGGCGCCCTTCAAGATCGCCATCGCCGGCTACACGTTCAACAAGTTCAAGCTGGACAAGGAAGCCGCCCTGGCCGACGCGCAGAAAAAGAACCCGCAGGCCACGCTGAAAGACGTCCCCGACCAGACGCTCGAGATGCTCAAGCGCATCGACGTCCACTACCTCTGCATCAAAGATTTCCACCTGCCGCTGAAAAGCACCGACGAGGAGATCGCCGCCTTCCACGAGAAGTGCAAGAGCTTCGGCGTCACGGGCTACGGCGTCGGCCCCATCTACATGGGCAGCGAGGAGGAGGTCAATGCCGCCTTCGCCTACGCCAAGCGCGTGGGCGTGAAGGTCCTCGTCGGCGTGCCGTTCAAGATGGTGGAGAAGAAACGCTGCTCGTCGCCCGAGCTGCTGAAGCTGATCGACGCCAAGGTCAAGGAGTACGACATCAAGTACGCCATCCACAACCACGGCCCCGACATGCCGGAGCTCTTCCCCAACGCGGAGAGCGGCATCGAGCTGATCAAGGACATGGACAAGCGCGTCGGCCTCTGCCTCGACATCGGGCACCAGTTCCGCGACGGCAAGGACCCGGTCAAGGCGATCACCGACTACGCCGACCGCATCCACGACATCCACATCAAGAACGTGACCGAGCCGACCAAGAAGGGCCACGGCATCGAGATCCCGCGCGGGGCGATCGACTTCCCTGCGGTGGTCCGCGCCCTGCGCAAAGTCGGCTACACCGGCGCGTGCAGCCTCGAGTACGAGAAGGACATGAGCGACCCGCTGCTCGGCATCGCGGAGTCCATCGGCTACTTCCGCGGCGTGGTCGACGCCACCCGCTGAGGTTGACCGGCCCCGTCAAAGAAGGCGCGTGCGGCTTCCGCACGCGCCTTCTTTTTTTCAGGAGCCACAAAAAAACCGCATGCGCGCTCGGCGCATGCGGTTCCGTATCCCCTGATCAGACGAGCCTTAGAACGAGGCCGCGAGGTTGATGCCGCCCCACAGCAGATCTTCGTCCCAGTAGACTTCGTTGTCGCGTGCATCGCTGTCGATGAGCGACATCCAGGCCACCCGCGCGCCGATCGACAGGTTGTCCGTGAGCGCATACGAGCAGAAGACCGCCGCGTTGAAATCGGCCAGCCCGTCGTCGTCCGTCCCGAAGTACGCGTTCATGTAGTCGCTGTCACCCGCACCCACCGAGACCTCGGCGCCCACCGAGAACTGGTCCGTCACGTCGATCGACTTCGTCAGACCGGCGTTGCCGTAGACTCCCTCGGCGTACTCGTAGTCGTAGTAGGCCTTGACGAAGGGCGTCACGATGTCGTTGTTGTAGGCGGCCGTGACATACACCTCGCGGGTGCTGCCGGCGTAACCCGAGGAGCTGATGCTCGGGAAGGTGTACCAGATGTGACCCGCGCCCAGCGACACCGGACCGACATCGACCGCGTAGCCGAGCGTGTAGTCGATCTCGTCAATGCCGGCGAAGTGCGTCTTGCTGTTGCGGTCCGTCGCGTTGAAGTTCGCCCACGCGCCGGCCGAGAACGTTCCGTAGTCGCCCGCCGCATACGAGACCGTCGCGCCCGGCTGCCAAACCGGCTCATCGTTGAGCACGCACCCGCGCCACACGTAGGCCGAATAGAGGTCCAACGTGGCCCCGAACGAGAGGCCCGTATCGGGGGCCTCCTCCACCACGGCCGCAGCCGCGGCGGCGGGCGCCGGCGCTGCAGGCTCCTGTGCCATAACCGTTCCGGCGATCGCCGCGACCGCCACTGCCGCACTCATCCGATTTCTCATGTTACTCCTTAATTATGCCCCCGCTTGATTGCAGGTGCCTCTCTTTAAGCACGCCATGTGCCAACCCGCAAAACAGGCCGATTTTCAAGTAAAAATCTCATTTTATGCGGGAATCAGCACAAAAAACAGCGGTCGGCGCGTTCAAACGTCCCCTGAAAAATGACAATTGTGTCGCCTCACGCATACCCGCAGGTAATGACAAAATTGTCTGATTGGCGGGGCCGCACCGCCGTCTCGGTTTCGTGCGGATAGGATACACATATACCGCCAAGATTTACAAGACTCCAGATAGGCCATGCCCTATACTTTCACCACAATAAAGGGGGTTTTCATGGTCAGCATCCGTTCCGTCAGCCGCCGCGGCTTCCTGGTCCGCGCCGCCGCGCTCACCACACTCGCCGCCACCGGCCAGGCGCAGGGCAGCGCGCCCCGCCCGTCCGGCACCGTCTCCATGGGTTTCATCGGCGTGGGCGGGCGCGCCACGCAGCTGCTCCCCGTCTTCATGGCCCTCTCCGGCGTGCGCGTGCTCGCCGTCTGCGACGTGAACCGCGAGCGCCGCGAGCGCGCGAAGACGACGGTCGACGCCTTTTACGGCAACGCCGACTGCGCCGCCTACCGCGATTTCCGCGAGCTCCTCGCCCGTCCCGACATCGACGCGCTCTACATCGCCACCGGCGACCGCTGGCACGCCCAGCTCGCCATCCACGCCATGCGCGCCGGCAAAGACGTCTACTGCGAAAAGCCGATCTCGCTCTCCATGCGCGAAGGCGAAGCCGTGGTCGCCGCCGCAACCCGCTACCAGCGCATCTACCAGGGCGGCGTGCAGCGCCGCAACGTCGGCAACTTCGTCACCGCCATGGAGCTCGCCAAGAGCGGACGGCTGGGACGGCTGCACACGCTCCACGCCGGCATGGCCGGCATGGGACGCTCCGCCTCGAACCATTTCCTGCCCGCCGAGCCGGACCCCGCGGCCGAGGACTTCGACTGGAACATGTGGCTCGGGCCCACGCCTTGGCGTCCGTTCAACGCGGCCTACATCAAAAAGTGGCACGACGAGTACGACTACCACGGCGACCTCACCGAGTGGGGCAGCCACACGCTGGACCTCTGTCAGCTCGTGCTGGGGCGCGCGCATACGGCGCCCGTCCGCTACACGCCCGTGGACGCCTTCACGCTGCACGCCGCCTACGCCGACGGCGTCAAGCTGGTCCTGCGCCAGAAGGGCTTCCGCAACTCCTGCGCCGTGCGCTTCGAAGGCGACGACGGCTGGGTCGAAACCGACGACTCCGGCGACCTCTACGTCTCGTCGCCCGCCCTGCTCGAGAACCGCAAAGTCCAGTCCGAAAGCTGGATGCGCCCGGTCGCCCATCCCGCCGAGTTCATCGCCTGCGTCCGCTCGCGCCAGACGACCTCCGCGCCGCCCGACTCGCTGCACTTCACGCACGTGGGCTGCCATGCCGCCACGATCGCCTACCACCTCAACCGGGAGCTGACCTTCGACCCGGCCACGCTCGCGTTCGCGAACGACGTTGAAGCCAACCGTCTCATCAACCGCCCGTGCCGCGCGCCTTGGCACCTGTAATCACCCCCCATAAAGGTTTTTCCCATGAGTCTCTCTTCCCGTCTCCCGTCATCCGCGCTGAGCCTGTTCGCCTCGCTCGCGCTGCTCCCGCTCTTCGCCGACGAGGCCGCGCTGCTCCGGCAATTAGCCACGGACGATCCCGCCGCACGCGACGCCGCACGCCAGGCGCTGCTCGCCTGCGCCACGCCCGCCGCCATCCCGCAGCTCGCGGCGCAGCTCGACAAGCCCGACACCTTCGACAACGCCTGCTTCCTGCTCGAAGCCCTGCAGGCCCCCGCGGCCGACGCCGCGCTGGCCGCCGCCCTCGACCGCACCGCCGGCCGCGAACAGGCCGGGCTCATCGACGCCCTCGCGCACCGCCAGTACGCGGCCGCCCTGCCGAAAGTCAGCGCGCTCTGCGCCGCGCCCGATCCGGTGAAGTCGGCCGCGCTCCGCTTCGTGGGCGCGCTGGCGGCCCCGAACTCGAAGGAGGCCCAGACGCTGGCCACGCCCACCCCTCAGAACGCGGACGCGCTGCTGGCGGCCGCCGAGGCGTGCGCCAGGACCGACGCCAAGGCCGCCGCTCAGCGGTATGCCGCGCTCGACCGCGCCAGCCTGCCCGACCACATCCGGCTCGCGGCGTTCTGCGGACGACTCCGCACCGATTCCGCAGCCACCGCCGCGCTCCTCACCGAAGGCCTTTCGAATTCCGACCCCGTCTGGCGCGGCACCACCGCGCGCCTCGCCGCGCAGCTGCCCGACAAGCGCCTGAAGAAAATCGGCGCCAAGCTCATGACATCCCTGCCGCCTGAAGGCCGGCTCGCCTGGATCAATGCGCTCGTCGCGGCCAAGAACCGTGCGGGCGCGCCGCTCCTGCGCGCCGCGCTGGAAAACAGGCAGGACGCCGCAGCCCGGCTGGCCGCTGCCGCCGGCATCGGCGACCTCGGCGACGCCGACGACGCCGACGCGCTGATCGCCCTCCTGGGCGACCCCGACGCGGCGCTCGCCGACGCGGCCCGCATGAGCCTGATCAAGCTCGCCGACCCGAAAACTGACGCGCGCGTCGTCCGCGCCCTCGCGAAGCAGCCCGCCGACGCGGCCGCCTGCGTCCGCCTGCTCGGCGTGGCCACCTTCCGCAAGTCGCCGAAAGCCGCGTCCAAACTCCTGCCGTACGCGGGCCACGCCGACGCCGCCGTGCGCGCCGCCGCCTTCGCGGCGCTCGCCGACCAGGCCGGAGCCGAGCACCTCGGCGAGGTCTTCGCCGCCGCCTGCAAAGCCTCAGACGCCAAAGAGGTGCGCGCCGCCGAGAAAGCGCTCCTCGCCCTTTCGCGC
>Ga0209066_10002506_pt1 | contig 22229 bp, 21 predicted proteins | sample All_14_2_FD_187198 | JGI IMG/M metagenome (GOLD analysis project Ga0209066, IMG submission 187198) | Freshwater microbial communities in response to fracking from Pennsylvania, USA - Allegheny Zone_MetaG_DW_15 (SPAdes) (version 2) ... | reverse complement strand
ATATATAAGGGCTGGATGATGGAAGCTTGGCTGCTCGAATATCTGCCGATCCTGATCTTCATCGGAATTGCCGTCGCCGTTTCCGTGATCGCGGTGGGCGCGTCGTGGCTGGTGGGGCGGCAAAAGCCCGACCCCGAGAAGAACGCGGCCTATGAATGCGGTTTCGAGGCCTTCGGCGACGCGCGCTCCAAGTTCGACGTGCGGTTCTATCTTGTCGCCATCCTCTTCATCATCTTCGATCTGGAAGTGGCCTTCCTGTTCCCGTGGGCGGTGTCCCTGGGCAAGATCGGCATGTTCGGCTTCTGGTCGATGATGGTGTTCCTGGGGGTGCTGACCATCGGCTTCATCTATGAATGGCGAAAGGGAGCCTTGGAATGGGAGTGACCAATTCCGGTCTGGTGACGCCCGCGCATGCTGCGCCGCTGCCTCAGGGCGCGGCGCAAGACAGCGTTCTGAAGTTGGTCACCGACGAACTCGAAGACAAGGGCTTCGTCCTCGCCAATGTGGACAAGCTGGTCAACTGGGCGCGCACCGGCTCGTTGTGGCCGATGACCTTCGGTCTGGCCTGCTGCGCCGTGGAGATGATCCACGCCGGCTGTTCGCGCTATGACATGGACCGCTTCGGCGTCGTCTTCCGTCCCAGCCCGCGCCAGTCCGACGTGATGATCGTCGCCGGCACGCTCACCAACAAGATGGCCCCGGCGTTGCGCCGCGTCTACGACCAGATGGCCGAGCCGCGCTGGGTCATCTCCATGGGTTCGTGCGCCAATGGCGGCGGCTATTATCATTATTCCTATTCGGTGGTGCGCGGTTGCGACCGCGTGGTTCCGGTGGACGTCTATGTCCCCGGCTGTCCGCCGACGGCGGAAGCGCTTCTGTACGGCATCTTGCAGTTACAGAAGAAGATCCGCCGTACCGGCTCCATTCTCCGCTAGAACCGACAGGGACGGCCAGACACCATGACGCAAGTGCTGAAGGACCTGGGCGACTATATCGCCGCTGCCCTGCCCAACGACGTGCTTTCCACCGAGGTCAATCGCGTCGGCGAATTGACCGTATTGGTGCGCACCCCTTCCATCGCCAAGGTTCTGACCTTTCTGCGCGATGATTCCGGCTGCCTGTTCAAGCAACTGGTCGATGTCTGCGGCGTCGATTGGCCGGGCCGGGAAGACCGTTTCGACGTGGTCTACCACCTGCTGTCGCTGAAGCATAACCAGCGTGTGCGGGTCAAGGTCGCCACCGACGAGGAAACGCCGGTGCCGTCCGTGGTCGGCGTGTTCTCCTCCGCCGGCTGGTTCGAGCGCGAGACCTGGGACATGTTCGGCGTGATCTTCTCTGATCACCCCGATCTGCGCCGTCTCCTCACCGATTACGGCTTCGAGGGCCATCCTCTGCGCAAGGACTTCCCGCTCACCGGCCATGTGGAGCTGCGCTACGACGACGAGTTGAAGCGCTGCGTCTACGAGCCGGTCAAGCTGGTGCAGGATTTCCGCAATTTTGATTTCCTGTCGCCGTGGGAAGGCCAAGGCCTGCCCGGCGACGAAAAGGCGGGGAGCCACTGACATGGCCGAATCGCAGATCAAGAGCTACAACATCAATTTCGGTCCCCAGCATCCGGCCGCGCACGGCGTGCTGCGCCTGATCCTGGAAATGTCGGGTGAAACCGTCGACCGCGCCGACCCGCATATCGGCCTGCTGCATCGCGGCACCGAAAAGCTGATCGAGCACAAAATCTATACCCAGGCGACGCCCTATTTCGATCGCCTGGACTATGTCGGCACCATGAACCAGGAGCACGCCTTCGTCATGGCGGCGGAAAAGCTGCTGGGCGTCACCGTGCCGCTGCGCGGCCAGTACATCCGCGTGCTTTATTGCGAAATGGGCCGCATCCTCAACCACATCCTCAATATCTGCTCCTTCGTCTTCGACGTCGGCGGCATGACGCCGATGCTGTGGGGCTTCGAGGAACGCGAGAAGCTGATGGAGTTCTACGAGCGCGCTTGCGGTGCTCGTCTGCACGCCAATTACTTCCGTGTCGGCGGCGTCGCCCAGGATTTGCCGGCGGGTCTCTTGGAAGACATCGATGCCTGGTGCGATCAGTATCCCAAGGTCATCGATGATATCGAGACCCTGGTGACCGAAAACCGTATCTTCAAGCAGCGCACCGTCGATATCGGCACCGTCAGCGCCGAACAGGCGCTGGATTGGGGCTTTACCGGTCCCAATCTGCGCGCCTCGGGCATCGCCTGGGATCTGCGCAAGAGCCAGCCCTACGAAGTCTATGACCGCATGGATTTCGACATTCCGGTGGGCAAGGTCGGCGATTGCTATGACCGTTACCTGATCCGCATCATCGAGATGCGCGAATCGGTGAAGATCATGAAGCAATGCATCCGCGAGATGCCGTCCGGCCCGGTCAAGGTCGATGACCGCAAGGTCTCGCCGCCGCCCCGGGCCGAGATGAAGCAGTCGATGGAAGCGCTGATCCATCACTTCAAGCTGTTCACCGAAGGCTTCCATGTGCCGGCGGGCGAGGTCTATGCGGCGGTCGAGGCGCCCAAGGGCGAATTCGCCGTCTATCTGGTCGCCGACGGCAGCAACAAGCCTTATCGCTGCAAGATCCGTCCGCCGGGATACGTTCACCTGCAGGCGCTGGACATGATGTCGAAGGGACACATGCTGGCCGACGTGGTGGCCAATATCGGCTCCATCGACATCGTTTTCGGCGAGATCGACCGATGAGCACTGAACAAGACATGACCAGCTTCGCCTTCACTCCGGAAAATCTGGAGACGGCCAAGAAAATCATCGCCAAGTACCCGGCGGGCCGGCAGCAATCGGCGGTGATGCCGCTGCTTGATCTGGCCCAGCGTCAGGTCGGCTGGACCTCCATCGCGGTGATCGAATACATCGCCGAGATGCTGGAAATGGCGCCGATCCGGGTGCAGGAAGTGGTGACCTTCTACACCATGTACAACCAGAAGCCCGTGGGTCAGTACCACGTGCAGGTGTGCACCAATATCTGTTGCCTGTTGCGTGGCTCGGATGGCGTCGGCGAGACCGTCAAGGAATTGCTCGGAATCGAGTGGGGCGAAACCACCGCCGACGGCAAGTTCACCCTGGCCGAGGTGGAATGCCTGGGCGCTTGCGTCAACGCGCCGATGATGCAGATCAACGACGATTATTACGAGGACCTGACGCCGGAAAGCACCAAGGCGGTGCTGGAAGCGCTCAAGCGGGGCGAAACCCCGGCTCCGGGCCCGCAGGGCGGCCGGCAGTTCTCGGCTCCCGAGGGTGGCCCGACCACCCTTGGCGACCTCACCTTCGGACCGGAGAAGGCGTGATGCTGCGCGATCAGGACAGAATCTTCACCAATCTCTATGGCATTCACGACTGGCGCCTGAAGGGCGCCCAGTCCCGTGGCGACTGGGACAACACCAAGGCGCTGCTGGCCAAGGGCCGCGACGCCATCATCGAGGAAGTCAAGACCTCGGGTCTGCGCGGTCGTGGCGGCGCCGGTTTCGGCACCGGCATGAAGTGGTCCTTCATGCCCAAGACCGAAGGGGCGCGTCCGCATTATCTGGTCATCAACGCCGACGAAGGCGAGCCGGGCACCTGTAAGGACCGCGAGATCATGCGCTTCGACCCGCACAAGCTGGTCGAGGGCGCGCTGCTGGCCTCGTTCGCCATTGGCGCTCATGCCTCCTACATCTATATCCGCGGTGAGTTTGTGCGCGAAGCCGAACACCTGCAGGTGGCCATCGACGAGGCTTATGCCGCCGGTCTGATCGGCAAGAACGCCTGCGGCTCCGGTTGGGATTTCGACCTCTACGTCCATCGCGGCGCCGGCGCTTACATCTGCGGCGAGGAATCGGCGCTGATCGAGAGCTTGGAAGGCAAGAAGGGCCAGCCCCGTCTGAAGCCGCCGTTCCCCGCCGGTGTCGGCCTCTACGGCTGCCCGACCACCGTCAACAACGTCGAATCCATCGCCGTCGTTCCCGCCATCCTGCGCCGCTCGGGCGCCTGGTTCGCCGGCCTGGGCCGGGCCAAGAACTCGGGCACCAAGCTGTTCTGCATTTCCGGCCATGTGAACAAGCCGTGCAATGTGGAAGAGGAAATGGGCATCAGCTTCCGCGAGCTGATCGACAAGCATTGCGGCGGTATCCGTGGCGGCTGGGACAATCTGATGGGTGTCATCCCCGGCGGTTGTTCGACCCCGGTGCTGACCCGTGAAGTGATCGAGAATTGTCCGATGGATTTCGACGGCCTGCGTGAAGCCGGATCGGGCCTGGGCACGGCGGCGGTCATCGTCATGGACAAGTCCACCGACATCGTCCGCGCCATCACCCGGCTGTCGCGGTTCTACAAGCACGAAAGCTGCGGCCAGTGCACGCCGTGCCGCGAAGGCACCGGCTGGATGTGGCGGATGATGGAACGCATGGACAAGGGCGACGCCACCATCGAGGAAATCGACCTGTTGCAGCAGGTGACCAAGCAGGTGGAAGGCCACACCATCTGCGCCCTGGGAGACGCCGCCGCTTGGCCGATCCAGGGTCTGATCCGCAATTTCCGCCCCGAGATCGAAAAGAAGATCCGGGCCCGCAATTCCAGCGCGGCCTGAGGAGGTTAGAGACAACATGCCCAAACTGACGATCGACGGAACCGAGATCGAAGTCGAAGCCGGGGTGACCATCCTCCAGGCCGCCGAAACCATCGGCATCGAGATCCCGCGTTTTTGCTATCACGAACGTCTGGCCGTGGCCGGCAATTGCCGCATGTGCCTGGTGGAAGTGGAAAAGATGCCCAAGCCCGTCGCCTCCTGCGCCATGCCGGTGGGTGAGGGGATGGTGGTGCACACCAACAACGCCAATGTGCGCAAGGCGCGTCAGGGCGTGATGGAATTCCTGCTGATCAACCATCCGCTGGATTGCCCCATCTGCGACCAGGGCGGCGAATGCGACCTGCAGGATCAGGCCATGACCTATGGCGGCGATCGCAGCCGCTATCAGGAAGAGAAGCGGGCGGTCGAGGACAAGAATTACGGTCCGCTGATCCAGACCTGGATGACCCGCTGCATCCAGTGCACCCGCTGCATCCGCTTCATTTCCGAAATCGCCGGTACCCCGGTGCTGGGCGGCCTGGGCCGGTCCGAGCATCTGGAAATCGGGCGCTATGTCGGCGCCGCCGTGTCGTCGGAGCTGTCGGGAAATTTGATCGATCTGTGCCCGGTGGGCGCGCTGACCAACAAGCCGGCCAGCTACACCTATCGCGCCTGGGAACTGAAGAAGACCGAAAGCGTCGACGCCATGGACGCCCTGGGCTCGGCCATCCGCGTCGATACCCGTGGCAACGAGGTCATCCGCATCCTTCCCCGCGTCAATGACGACATCAACGAGGAATGGCTGTCGGATCGCTCCCGCTTCGCCGTTGACGGCCTGAAGCGTCAGCGCCTGGACCGTGCCTACGTGCGCAAGGACGGCAAGCTGGCGGCCACCTCGTGGTCCGACGCCTTCGCCGCCATCGCCGGCAAGGTCAAGGGCGTGGCCGGGTCGAAGATCGCCGCTATCGCCGGTGACCAGACCGACGTCGAGACCATGCAGGCCCTGAAGGATCTGCTGATCGCCCTGGGCTCGGGCAACATGGATTGCCGCCAGGACGGCGCCAAGCTGGCCCCCGGCAACCGCGCCGGCTATCTGTTCAACAGCACCATCGCCGGCATCGAAGAAGCTGACGCTTTGCTGATCATCGGCTCCAACCCGCGCGTCGAGGCGCCGGTGTTGAATGCCCGTATCCGCAAGCGTTGGCTGAAGGGCGGCTTCAAGGCGGCGGTGATCGGCCCCAAGACCGATCTGACCTTCAAGCATGACTGGCTGGGCGAGCAGGCCTCCATCCTGGCCGACATCGTCGCCGGGACCCATCCCTTCGCCGAGGTGCTGAAGAACGCGGCCAAGCCGGCCATCATCCTGGGTCAGGGCGCGCTGGCCCGTGAAGACGGCGCCGCCATCCTGGCCCTGGCCGGCAAGCTGGCCGAAGCCTCGGGCGTGATCAAGGACGGCTGGAACGGCTTCAACGTGCTGCACACCGCCGCTTCCCGCGTCGGCGGCCTGGATGTGGGCTTCGTGCCCCAGGCCGGCGGCAAGGATACCGCCGGTATCATCGCCGGCGCCGCCTCGGGCGACATCTCGGTGGTGTTCCTGGCCGGTGCCGACGAAGTGGACATGAAGGGCTTCGGTAACGCTTTCGTCGTTTACCTGGGCACCCATGGCGATGCCGGCGCCCATCGCGCCGACGTGGTCCTGCCCACCGCCGCCTACACGGAAAAGAGCGCCACCTACGTCAACACCGAAGGCCGGGTGCAGCGCACCCGTCTGGCCATCTTCCCGCCGGGTGAGGCCAAGGAAGACTGGAAGGTGATCCGCGCCCTGTCCGACGCGTTGGACAAGCCGTTGGCCTTCGACACCGTCAAGCAGCTGCGCGAGCGTATGGTCGCCAGCAATCCAGTGTTCGCCAGCGAAGGCGTGGTCAAGGCCGCTGCCTGGACCGGTGTCGGCACCGCTGGTGCTTTGACCGACAAGCCGTTGGCCTCGGCCATCGACAACTTCTATATGGTCGACCCGATCAGCCGCGCCTCCAAGACCATGGCGGAATGCACGGCGGAATTCGGCGGCGGCTGTGGCTGCAACAGCAAGAAGAAGACGGGGACCCATGGTTGATATGCTCTCTGGGCTTTTGCCCCCGGAACTGTGGCGTCTGATCGTCATCGTTCTTCAGATCGTCGCCATCGTCCTGCCGCTGCTGGTGGCGGTCGCCTATCTGACCTATGCCGAACGCAAGGTCATCGGCGCCATCCAGCTGCGCAAGGGCCCCAACGTGGTCGGCCCCTTCGGCCTGCTGCAGCCCTTGGCCGACGGCGCCAAGCTGTTCCTGAAGGAAACCATCTTCCCCTCCGGGGCCAACAAGGTGGTTTTCGTCATTGCGCCGATGCTGACCTTCATCCTGGCGCTGATCGCCTGGGCGGTCATTCCGTTCGATCAGGGTTGGGTGGTTGCCGACATCAATGTCGGCGTGCTCTACCTGTTCGCCATTTCGTCGCTTGGCGTCTACGGCATCATCATGTCGGGCTGGGCGTCGAACTCGAAATACGCCTTTCTGGGCGGCATGCGCTCGGCGGCACAGATGGTGTCGTACGAAGTGTCCATGGGTCTGGTGATCATTTCGGTGCTGATCACCGTGGGGTCGCTCAACCTGTCGGACATCGTGCTGAAGCAGAAGGACACGGTGTGGTTCATCATTCCGCACTTCCCCATGTTCATCATCTTCGTGGTGTCGATCCTGGCGGAAACCAACCGCGCTCCCTTCGATCTGGCCGAATCGGAATCGGAACTGGTCGCGGGTTACAACGTCGAATATTCGGCCATGACCTTCGCCCTGTTCTTCCTGGGTGAATACGCCAACATGATCCTGATGAGCGCCATGACCACGGTGCTGTTCCTGGGTGGCTGGCTGCCGCCCATGGATATCGCGCCGTTGAACTGGATTCCCGGCATCATCTGGTTCGCGCTCAAGATCTGCGCTGTTTTGTTCATCTTCCTGTGGGTGCGTGCCACCTTCCCGCGCTATCGCTATGACCAGCTGATGCGTCTGGGGTGGAAGATTTTCCTGCCGTTCTCGCTGTTCTGGGTGGTGTTGACCTCGGGCGTTCTCGTCGCCTTCGGTTGGCTGCCGGGTCAGGGTTAAGGAGAGAGTGTGATGGCGTTTCTCGACCGCACCGCGCGGGCGTTCCTGCTGACCGAGCTGGTTCAAGGCTTGGCGCTGACCTTCCGCTATATGTTCAAACCCTCGGTGACCACCAATTACCCCTACGAAAAGATCCCGATGTCGCCGCGCTTTCGTGGCGAGCACGCGCTGCGCCGTTATGCCAACGGCGAGGAACGCTGCATCGCCTGCAAGCTGTGCGAGGCCATCTGTCCGGCCCAGGCCATCACCATCGAGGCCGAGCCCCGGCCCGATGGTTCGCGCCGCGCCCGGCGCTATGACCTGGACATGACCAAGTGCATCTATTGCGGTCTGTGCCAGGAAGCCTGCCCGGTGGATGCCATCGTCGAGGGGCCCAATTTCGAGTTCGCGACCGAGACCCGGGCCGAGCTGATGTACAACAAGCAAAAACTGCTCGCGAACGGCGATCGCTGGGAGGCCGAACTGGCCATGCGTATCGCCGCCGACGCGCCGTACCGTTGATGAGGGGGATGGCATGATCGCGGCATTGATTTTCTACATGTTCGCCGGTTTGGCGGTGGCGAGCGGGGTCATGGTGATCTCGGCCCGCAACCCGGTCCATTCCGTGCTGTTCCTCATTCTGTGCTTCTTCAACGCGGCCGGCCTGTTCCTGCTGCTGGGCGCGGAATTCCTGGCCATGGTCCTGGTGGTCGTCTATGTGGGCGCCGTGGCGGTGATGTTCCTGTTCGTCGTCATGATGCTGGACATCAACTTCCTGCGCCTGCGTGAAGGCGTCGCCCAGTACCTGCCCACCGGCGCCGTCATCGGTCTGGTGCTGCTGGTCGAACTGGCGGTGATGTTCGGCGGCTGGGCCTTCGCCCCCGACGTCGAAGCCCTGCTGGCGGCGCCGATCCCGGCGGTCAGTGAGATGACCAACACCGAGGCGCTGGGCCGTCTGATCTACACCAAGTATGTCTACCTGTTCCAGGCCTCGGGCGTGGTGCTGCTGGTGGCCATGGTTGGCGCCATCTTGCTGACGCACCGGTCGCGCACCGGCGTGCGCAAGCAGAAGATTTACGATCAGGTGGGCCGTACCGCCGCCAATTCCGTCGAAATCCGCAAAGTCAGCACCGGGGGAGGCATCTGATGTTCGAGATCGGTCTTTCCCACTACCTGACGGTGGCGGCCATTTTGTTCACGCTGGGCGTCTTCGGCATCTTCCTGAACCGTAAGAACGTCATCATCATCATGATGAGCATCGAACTGATGCTGCTGGCGGTGAATTTGAACTTCGTCGCCTTCTCGTCCTATCTGAACGATCTGGTCGGCCAAGTGTTCACCATGTTCATCCTGACCGTCGCCGCCGCCGAGGCGGCCATCGGTCTGGCCATTCTCGTCGTCTTCTTCCGCAACCGCGGCACGATCGCGGTCGAGGAAATCAGCCAGCTGAAGGGGTAATCAAGCGATGATGTACGTCGCCGCAGTTTTCCTGCCGCTGCTGGGCTCGATCGTTGCCGGCCTGTTTGGCCGCTTCATCGGTGACCGTGGTGCGCAAATCGTCACCTGCACGCTGTTGGGCGTGTCGGCCTTGTCGTCGGCCCTGATCTTCAAGGAAGTGGCCATCGACGGCAATTTCGTCACCATCCAGGTGTTGCACTGGATTCAGTCCGGCACCTTGGACGTGTCGTGGGCGCTGAAGTTCGACACCCTGACCGCGGTGATGATGATCGTCGTCACCTGGGTGTCGTTCATGGTCCACGTGTACTCGGTAGGGTACATGAGCCATGATCCGGCCATTCCGCGCTTCATGTCCTATCTGTCGCTGTTCACCTTCGCCATGCTGATGCTGGTGACCGCCGACAACCTGATCCAGCTTTTCTTCGGCTGGGAAGGCGTGGGCGTGGCGTCCTACCTGCTGATCGGTTTCTGGTATCAGAAGCCGTCGGCCTGCGCCGCCGCCATCAAGGCCTTCGTCGTCAACCGCGTCGGCGATTTCGGCTTCGCGCTCGGCATCTTCGGCCTCTACTTCCTGTTCGATTCGGTGACCTTCGCCGGCATCTTCGCCGCCGCGCCGGAAAAGGCCAATGCGGTCGTCACCTTCTTCGGCATCGAAGCCAACGCCATCACCATCTGCTGCCTGCTGCTGTTCGTCGGCGCCATGGGTAAGTCGGCCCAGCTGGGTCTGCACACCTGGCTGCCCGACGCCATGGAAGGCCCGACCCCGGTTTCGGCGCTGATTCACGCCGCCACCATGGTCACCGCCGGCGTCTTCATGGTCGCCCGCATGAGCCCGCTGTTCGAGTATTCGAGCACCGCGCTCACCGTGGTCACCCTGGTCGGCGCCGCCACCGCCTTCTTCGCCGCCACCGTCGGCTGCGTCCAGAACGACATCAAGCGGGTGATCGCCTATTCCACCTGCTCGCAGTTGGGCTACATGTTCTTCGCCATCGGCGTGTCGGCCTATCAGGCGGCCATCTTCCACCTGATGACCCACGCTTTCTTCAAGGCCTTGCTGTTCTTGGGCGCCGGTTCGGTGATCCACGCCATGAGCGACGAGCAGGATATCCGCCGCATGGGCGGTATCTGGAAGAACGTCAAGATCACCTGGGCGTTGATGTGGATCGGTTCGCTGGCTTTGGCGGGCGTGCCCTTCTTCGCCGGCTATTATTCCAAGGACACCATCTTGGAAGCGGCCTGGGCGTCGCATTCCCTGGCCGGGCAGTTCGCCTATGTCATGGGTGTCAGCGCCGCCTTCCTGACCGCCTTCTATTCCTGGCGTCTGCTGATCCTGACCTTCCACGGCAAGCCGCGCGCCGACGAACACGTCATGGCGCATGTGCATGAAAGCCCGGCGATCATGATCATCCCGCTGATGGTTCTGGCGGTCGGTGCGGTGTTCTCGGGTTGGCTGGGCTACGAAATGTTCGTCGGCCACGTCCAGCACGATTTCTGGCGCGGTTCCATCAAGGTGCTGTCCGATGTCCATGGCGCCATGGAAAACTTCCACCATGTGGAAAAGTGGGTTGCCCTGACGCCGACCATCGTCGCCGCCTCGGGTATCGCCCTGGCCTATCTGTTGTACATGTTCTTCCCCTCGGTGCCGCCGGCCCTGGCCAACAGCTTCCGTGGCGTCTACCTGTTCTTGCTGAACAAGTGGTATTTCGACGAACTGTACGACTTCCTGTTCGTGAAGCCGGCCTTCAAGTTGGGCCGCGGCTTCTGGCAGGGAGGTGACGGCGCCCTGATCGACGGTGTCGGTCCCGACGGCGTCGCCGCCGCCACCAAGTCGATCGCCCAAAAGGTGGGCAAGCTGCAATCCGGGTACCTGTACCACTACGCCTTCGTGATGTTGATCGGCGTGGCGGTGTTCGTCACCTGGTATATGTTCAACGCGCGCTAAGTCTGGGGAAGACAATGACCGACTGGCCTCTGCTCTCGTTGACGACGTTCCTGCCGCTGTTGGGGGCGTTGTTCATCCTGGCGATCCGCGGCGAAGCCCAGGTGGTGGCGCGCAATGCCCGCAACGTGGCGCTGCTCACCTCGGTGGCGACTTTCGTCGTCTCGCTGTTCATTCTGGGCTATTTCGACGCCGCCTCGGCTGAGTTCCAGCTGAAGGAAAGCGCCGTCTGGCTGCCCGGCACCGCCATCACCTATTCCATGGGTGTCGACGGCATCTCGGTGTGGTTCGTGCTGCTGGCCACTTTCCTCACCCCCATCTGCATCCTGTCGTCCGTCGGCGCGGTGGAGAAGCGGGTGAAGGAATACATGGTCGCCTTCCTGGTTCTGGAAACCATGATGGTCGGCATGTTCTGCGCGTTGGACATGGTCCTGTTCTACGTCTTCTTTGAAGGCGTGCTGCTGCCCATGTTCATCATCATCGGTGTGTGGGGCGGGGCGCGGCGCGTCTATGCCGCCTACAAGCTGTTCCTTTACACCCTGCTCGGTTCGGTGTTGATGCTGGTGGCCATGCTGGCCATGTACTTCGACGCCCGCACCACCGACATCCCGACCCTGATGGCGCATTCCTTCCCGCAGGCCATGCAATTGTGGCTGTGGCTGGCGTTCTTCGCCTCGTTCGCGGTCAAGGTGCCCATGTGGCCGGTGCACACCTGGTTGCCCGACGCCCACGTGGAAGCGCCGACCGCCGGTTCGGTGATTCTGGCCGGCGTGCTCTTGAAGATGGGGGCCTACGGTTTCATCCGCTTCTCGGTGCCCATGTTCCCGCTGGCGACCGAATACTTCACCCCCCTGGTCTACACCTTGTCCATCGTCGCAGTGATCTACACCTCGCTGGTGGCGCTGGTGCAGGAAGACATGAAGAAGCTGATCGCCTATTCGTCGGTGGCCCATATGGGTTACGTGACCATCGGCATCTTCTCCATGACCACCCAGGGTGTGGAAGGCGCGCTTTATCAGATGCTGTCGCACGGCGTCGTCTCGGGTGCCTTGTTCCTGTGCGTGGGCGTGGTCTATGACCGCATGCATACCCGCGAGATCGCCCGTTACGGCGGTCTGGCCGAGCGCATGCCCAAATACGCGCTGGTGTTCATGTTCATGACCATGGCTTCGGTCGGTCTGCCGGGCACCGGTGGTTTCATCGGCGAGTTCCTGGTGCTCTTGGGCGTGTTCCAGGTCAACACCTGGGTGGCGCTGTTTGCCGCCACCGGTCTGGTGCTGGGCGCCGCCTATGCGCTTTATCTGTACCGCCGGGTGGTGTTCGGGCGTCTGACCCGCGACGATCTCAAGTCCATCTTGGATTTGAGCCCGCGCGAGGTGCTGATGTTCGCCCCCCTGATCGTCATCGTCATCTGGATGGGTATCTACCCGATCACCTTCCTCGAGCCGATGCACGCCTCGGTGGCCAAGCTCATCGACAATTACGAACTGGCGCGCGCCGCCGCCGAATCCTTGTCCGTCGCGGCTCGTTAAGGGGAACTGGATATGACCGAATCTCTCGACCTCATTCCGGTCCTGCCGGAGCTTCTCGTCGTCCTGGCGGCGATGGCTCTGTTGATGCTGGGCGTGTTCCGCAAGGGCGAGGGCACCGCCTCGACCACCACCTTGGCGGTGCTGGTCCTGGTCGGCGCCATGCTGCTGACCTGGGCGGTCGGCGGTTCTGAACGGACGCTGACTTTCGGCGGCCTGTTCGTGCTCGACCCGTTCAGCGTCTTCACCAAGGTGCTGTTGCTGGCCGCGTCGGCCATCACCGCCGCCATGTCGCTGAACTTCCTGGAAAAGGAAAAGCTGGGCCGGTTCGAATACCCGATCCTCATCCTGCTGGCCACGGTCGGCATGATGATGATGGTGTCGGCCAACGACTTCCTGGCCCTTTACCTGGGTCTGGAAATCCAGTCGTTGTCGCTTTACGTGCTGGCCGCCTATCACCGCGACAGCGCCAAGGCGACCGAATCGGGCCTGAAGTATTATGTGCTGGGCTCGCTCGCCTCGGGCATGCTGCTGTACGGCATCTCGCTGGTTTACGGCTTCTCCGGCACCACCTCGTTCGATGGTCTGGCCAAGCTGTTCGGCGGCGACCATGCGGTGCATCCGCATCTGGGCTTTGTCGCCGGTCTGGTCTTCGTCCTTGCCGGTCTGGCCTTCAAGATCTCGGCGGCGCCGTTCCACATGTGGACCCCCGACGTCTATGAAGGGGCACCGACTCCGGTCACCTCGTTCTTCGCCGTCGCCCCCAAGATCGCCGCCATGGCGCTGTTGGTGCGGGTCATGACCGGCCCGTTCGGCGAATTGTCGGACCAGTGGCGTCAGGTCATCGCCTTCATCGCCCTGGGCTCCATGTTCATCGGTTCGTTCGCCGCCATCGCCCAGAACAACATCAAGCGTCTGATGGCCTATTCCTCCATCGGCCATGTCGGCTTCATGCTGGTGGGCATCGCCGCCGGTTCCGCCGACGGCATCCAGGGCGTGCTGATCTATCTGGCCATCTACCTGTCCATGAACGTGGGTGTCTTCGCCGTCATCCTGTCCATGCGCCAGAAGGGCCGTATGGTTGAAGGCATCGACGATCTGGCGGGCCTGGGCAAGACCAACCCGGCCATGGCCGCCGCCATGGCGGTGCTGATGTTCTCCATGGCCGGTATTCCGCCCTTGGCTGGTTTCATCGGCAAGTTCTATGTGTTCAAGGCCGCCGTCGATGCCGGGCTTTACACCCTGGCCATCATCGGCGTGGTCACCAGTGTGGTCAGCGCCTATTACTATCTGCGCATCATCAAGGTGATGTATTTCGACGAAGCGGTGGAAAGCATGGACCGTTCCGGCAGCAAGGCCCTGGGTCTGGTGCTGGCGGCGGCGACCATCGTCAATATCGTCTTCATCGCCATTCCCGGCCCGCTGCTCAACAGCGCCAAGGCTGCCGCCCTGGTGTTGTTCCCGGCTGCCGGTTGATGATATCGGCACGGTTGCCGGCGCCGTTCGGACTGATCAGTCTGGACAGCGTCGGCAGCACCAACGACGAAGCTCGGCGGTTGGCCCAATCCGGTGCCGCCGCCGATTTTCTTGTGGTGTCGGCCCAAAGCCAAAGCGCCGGGCGCGGCCGTCGGGGCCGGGCCTGGGTCAGCCCAGCCGGCAATCTGCATTTCTCCCTGCTGATCCGCATTCAATCGCTGTCGAGCGCCGCCCAATTGGGTTTCGCCGCCGCCGCTGCTCTGGTGTCGGCGTTGAGCACTTTGCTGCCGCAGGGGCAATTCCAGGCCAAATGGCCCAATGACGTGATGGCGGCGGGGCGCAAATGCGCCGGCATGTTGCTGGAATCGGCGGGGACAGACTGGCTGGTGCTGGGTATCGGCGTCAACGTGGTCGCGGCGCCGCCGCCGGTGGGGCTCAACCATCCGGCCTGCGCCTTGGCCGATCTGGGCTTTTCCGGCACGGCGGATGATGTTCTGGCTGCGTTTTGCACTGATTTTCTGCCGTTGGTTCAGGCTTGGCGCGGGCAAGGCTTTGCCCCGGTGCGCCAGGCCTGGCTGGGCTGCGCCCGTGGATTGGGCCAGCCGACGGTGGTGCGGCTGGAGACCGATACGCAAACCGGTATTTTCGCCGGACTTGACGAAGAGGGCGCGCTGCTTTTGGATCAGGGCGCGTCGGGGTTCCGCCGTATTCTCGCCGGGGATGTCTTTTTCCCCGATGCCCGCTAACCTGGAGGCCCGCCATGCTTCTGGCCATTGATGCCGGCAATACCAATATCGTCTTTGCCGTGTTCGACGGCGAACAGGTGCGCGGCGAATGGCGCGCATCCACCCATACCGACCGCACCGCCGATGAATTGGGGGTGTGGCTGATGCAATTGCTGACCACCGAAAATCTGAAGCGCGAGGATATCTCGGCGGTGATCATCGCCAGCGTTGTCCCGGCCATCGTCTTCAACCTGAAGACCCTGTGCCGGCGCTATTTCGGCTGCGAGCCGCAGGTGGTCGGCGACGAAGGGGTGGATCTGGGCATCAAGGTGCTGCTGGACCGGCCCGAGGAAGTTGGCGCCGACCGCCTTGTCAACGCGGTGGCGGCGCACAAGTTCTATAAGGGGCCGTTGATCGTCATCGATTTCGGCACCGCCACCACCTTCGACGTGGTCGACGGCCTGGGCAATTATTGCGGTGGCGCCATTGCGCCTGGCATCAACCTGTCGCTGGAGGCCCTGCACATGGCCGCCGCCAAGCTGCCGCGTGTCGCCATCGGGCGGCCCAAGCAGGTGATCGGCAAGGCCACCGTCCCGGCGATGATGTCGGGTATCTTCTGGGGTTATGTCGGCCTGATCGAAGGGCTGGTGAAGCGCATGGAAGAAGAGTTCGGGGCCAAGATGCTGGTGGTGGCCACCGGCGGATTGGCGCCTTTGTTCGCCGAATCGACGCCGGTCATCAACGAACTGGCCTCGGACCTGACCTTGCGCGGGCTTTTGGAAATCCACCGCCGCAATTCCCGATCGGAAAAAGCATGAATCCGGGTAAGGACCAACTGATTTTCCTGCCTTTGGGCGGTGCCGGTGAAATCGGCATGAACATGAATTTGTACGGCCATGACGGCAAATGGCTGATGGTCGATGTGGGGGTGACCTTCGGCGACGATACCATGCCGATGATCGACGTGGTGATGGCCGACCCGGCCTGGATCGAGGAGCGCCGCGACAAACTGGCCGGCATCGTCATCACCCATGGCCATGAAGACCATGTGGGCGCCGTGCATTATTTGTGGCAGCGGCTGAAATGCCCGGTCTACGCCACCCCCTTCGCCGCCGCCATCCTGATGGGCAAGCTGCATGAAGTGGGGCTGCAACGGCAAGTGCCGGTGCATGTCATTCCCCTGGGCGGGCGCTTCGACGTCGGGCCGTTCAACATCGAAATGGTGTCGCTGACCCATTCCATCCCCGAGCCCAATTCGCTGGCCATCCGCACCAAGGCCGGCACCGTGCTGCATACCGGTGACTGGAAGTTCGATCCCGACCCGCTGATCAGCGCCCCCGCCGATACCGAAACCCTGCGCCGCATCGGCAATGAAGGGGTTTTGGCCATGGTCGGCGATTCCACCAACGTCTTCACCCGCGGCCATTCCGGCTCGGAAGCCGAGGTCCGCGCCAACCTGATCGGCCTGCTGTCGCGTTACGATCGCCGCATCGCCATTTCCTGCTTCGCCACCAACGTGGCGCGGGTGGAAAGCGTGGCCCTGGCGGCCGAGGCCAATGGCCGCTCGGTCGCCCTGGTCGGGCGGTCGCTGTGGCGCATCGAAAAGGCGGCGCGCGAGTTGGGCTATCTCAAGGATATCGCCCCCTTCCTCAACGATCACGATGCCGCCCATCTGCCCGCCGACAAGGTGCTGTACCTGTGCACCGGCAGCCAGGGCGAGCCGCGCGCGGCGCTGGCCCGCATCGCCGGCAACGACCACCCCAACGTCAAACTGAGCAAGGGCGACGTGGTGATCTTTTCGTCGCGCATCATTCCCGGCAACGAAAAGCCCATCTTCAAGCTGCAAAACGATCTGGTGCGTATGGGCGTCGAGGTGGTCACCGACCGCGACGAGCCCATCCACGTCTCCGGCCACCCGGCCCGCGACGAAATGCAGGCCATGTACCAGTATGTGCGCCCGCAGATCGCCATTCCGGTCCATGGCGAGGCCCGCCACGTCAAGGAACATTGCGCCTTGGCCACGGCTTGTGGGGTGGAGCAGACCCTGGCCATCGAGAACGGCGCCATGGTCCGCCTGGCTCCCGGCCCGGCGGAAGTGATCGACCATGTCCCGGTCGGGCGTCTGGCCGTGGACGGTCAGGCGCTGGAGGGCGGCCCGCGTCTGGTCCGTCTGGATTCGGCGGTGCTGCGCGACCGCCGCCGCATGGTGTTCAACGGCTCATGCGTCTGCACCATCGTCGCCGACCGCAAGGGCAAGCTGTTGAGCGAGCCGCAGGTGACCGCCCTGGGTCTGCTGGATGCTGAACATTTCGCCGAGGAGCACGATGCCGTGGTCGAGGCGGCGCGGGAAGCCTTTGACGAATTGCCGATGAAGGCCCGCCAGGACGACGCCGTGGCCGCCGAGGCGGTGCGTCGCGCCGTGCGCCGCGAGTTGAAGAGCATGCTGAACCACAAGCCCATCACCACCGTGCATCTGGTGCGCGTGTGATTGGTAACGCGTGAAAAAGTCCGCTGAGCGAAGCGAAGGACTTTTTCACGAGCGTCGGGCGCTGCCCAAGCGTTCCGACAGAAGATTGGCCGCTTGCTTCAGTTCGCGTACCACCTGCCCCTCGGGGCGCATGTCGAACATGCCCTGAATGCCCACCACCAGCATGGTGAGCGTGATGTCGCCGGCGGCGTTGAACACCGGGGCGCCCACCGCTTCGACGCCGGGCACCAGATGATAGCCGGAGACGGCACTGATCCCGGTTTGGCGCACCTGATCGAACATGGCTTCGATTGCCGGCCAGGAATTGGCACTGGCCGGGGCGCGGCCCTCGGCCAGTTCGGCTTCGATCAGGCCTTGTACCTGCGGGCGCGGCAGATAGGCGCCGAAAATCTGGCCCGACGCCGATGACAGCACTTCAAGCGCGGTACCGGTGACGACGTTGACGGTGATGGCGCGGCGCGGGCGCTCGCCGCGCACGATCACCGGTCCGTTCTCGCTCCACACCGACAGCGCGGTGGTTTCGTTGACGCGGTCGCGCAACTCGGCGATGGCATTCAGCCCCAACTGAATGCGATCCAGGCGGTCGATGGCGGCCAGACCCACATGCAGGGCCAGCGGCCCCAGATCGTACAGCGAGGTTTCGCGGTCCTGCTCGACCATCCCGGCCCGGATCAGGCTGACCAGATAGCGGTGCGCCTTGGACGCCGGCATGCCGGCGACGGCGGCGATATCCTTCAGCATCATGGCGCGTTCCCCACCGGCCAGGGCGCGCAGCACCTGCATGCCGATCTCGATGGACTGGACGCCGTGTTTGCCTTCGTTGGCTTCACTCATGGACCGCGTATCTCCCCTGAACCATCAAAGGAGATACCGGTGATGCGCGGTCTTGGCAAGGTCAGCCGCGATCCATCTCCAGTTTAAGGAAATGGGTGGCGCAGGAAATACAGGGGTCGTAATTGCGGATCGCCTGTTCCGCCCGCCATTTGATCTCGTCGTCGGACTTGTGCAGATTGGCCTGCACCACCTTGCGCAGGTCCAGTTCCATCACCTTTTGATTCTGCGCGGTGGGCGGGACGATGCGGGCATCTTGGACCGATCCGTCGGCATGGATGCGATAGCGGTGATAGCAGATGCCGCGCGGCGCTTCGGTGCAGCCATGGCCTTCGCCGGCCTTGACCGGGGCATCCACGTAAGGGGCATCCGGCTCGGTGTAGTTTTGCACGATCTTCAGCGCATCCTCGCACACCTGCACCAGTTCGACGGCACGGACGACGATGGACTGGAACGGGTTTTTGACCACTGTCCCCAATCCCGCCGCCTTGGCCGCCGCCTTGGCGGTCTTGCCTAATTGGGCGTAGTTGAGGTTATAGCGGGCGAGGGGGCCGACGTGATGGGCCAGCCCGTCCTTGGGCTTGCCGTGCAGGGCGTTGGACCACGATACGTGTTCTTCCTCGATGTGATCGAGGAATTGCGAGACGGGGAAATCCAGGCCGGACGAGGTGATCAGCCGGCCTTCATGGATGGCGTATTCATCGGCGTGATGCAGCGCCATGAAATTATAATCCTGCTGGATATCGGGGAAGTCGAAGCCGCCCACCAGCTTGACGGTGGCGATCGAGGTTTCCACCGCCCATTTCAGGTTTTCCTCCAAGGCGCGCAGGTGCCGTTTCGATGGCACCTTGTAAAAGCCGCCGACCCGCAGACCCACCGGGTGGATGGCCCGGCCGCCGATGGTTTCCAGGATTTCGTTGCCGATCTTCTTCAGCCGTAGCGCCTTTTCCACCAAGGTGCGGTCGACCTTGGCCAGTTCCAGCGCGTCGGCCAGCCCCAGGAAGTCGGGGGCGTGCAGCATATAGACGTGCAGCGCGTGGCTTTCGATCCATTCCCCGCAATAGACCAGGCGGCGCAGATCACGGATGGGCTTGGTCACCTGGATGCCCAGGATGTCTTCCATGGCCTGACTGGCCCCCATCAGATAGGCGATGGGGCAGATGCCGCAGATGCGGGCGGTGATGTCGGGCACCTCGCGGAAGTCGCGACCGCGCAGGAAGGCCTCGAAGAAGCGCGGCGGCTCGAAGATGCCGAAATGCAGTTCCTTGATGATTCCGTCGCGGATCTTGACGTGCAGGGAGCCCTCGCCCTCGACCCGGGCCAGGGCCTCGACCTTGATGGTGCGGATGTCAGCCATGGCTGTCGCTCTCCTTACGGAATGCATCGGCATTGGCGTTATAGGTGCGGAACAGGCGATGGACGTCGCGACCGGTTTGCCCCAGGGCCAGCAATTGCGCGGCCAAGGCGGAGGTGTTGGGCGTTTCCATCGGGCCGAAGCAGCCATAGCAGCCGCGATCCTTGCCGGGGCACAGCGTGCCGCAACCGGCCTGGGTCACCGGACCCAGGCAGGCGGTGCCGGCGGCGACCATGCGGCAGACGGTGCCGCTTTCCTTGCACTCGATGCATTGGGAATGACGGGGGATGTTGGGTTTGCGACCGTTCAACGCGGCGTTCAGGACTTCCAGCATCTGGTATTTGTTGACCGGACAGCCGCGCAGTTCGAAATCCACCGGCACGTGGTCGGAAATGGCGGTCGAGGTGGTCAGGGTGTCGATATATTCCGGGTGGGCATAGACCGTGCGGATGAATTCCTTGACGTTCTTGAAGTTCCTGAGCGCCTGGATGCCGCCGGCGGTGGCGCAGGCGCCGATGGTGATCAGCAGCTTGGATTGCTTGCGCACCTCGCGGATGGCCTTGATGTCGTGCGGCGTGGTGATGGACCCTTCCACCAAAGACACGTCATAGGGGCCCTTTTCCACCTTGCGGGTGGCTTCAAGGAAATAGCTGATGCGCACTTCCTCGGTCAGGGCCAGCAATTCGTCTTCGCAATCCAGCAGGTTCAACTGGCAGCCGTCGCAGCTGGAAAACTTCCACACCGCCAGTTTGGGGCGCTTGCGTTCGGACATGGCTAAAGCTCCCTGATCTGGAACAGGTCGGCGATGGTGTCGTAACGGAACACCGGCCCGTCCTTGCAGGTGAAATGGGGGCCCCATTGGCAATGGCCGCACAGACCGCAGCCGCACTTCATGTTGCGTTCCACCGACACCCAGATCTTGTCACGGCTGACGCCCTTTTTTTCCAGGGCGGCGGCGGCATAACGCATCATCACCTCGGGGCCGCAGACGAAACTGGCGGTGTTGAGCGGATCAAAGCCGCCGCGCGTCACCAGATTGGTGACCACGCCGACATTGCCGCCCCATTTGCCGGTGGCGCGGTCGACCGTGACCAGCACATCCAGGTCGAAGCGCCCGCGCCAGCGTTCCAGCTCTTTCTTGTACAAGATGTCTTCGGGCGTGCGGGCGCCATAAAGGACGATGACGCGGCCAAAGCGTTCGCGGTGGGCCATGGCCTGATAGATGGCCGGGCGAAGCGGGGCCAAGCCGACGCCGCCGGCGACGAAGACCAGATCGTGACCGAAGGTGGCCTCCACCGGCCAGGCGGTGCCGAAGGGGCCGCGTACGCCCAACACATCGCCGGGCTTCAGCGCGTCCAGCGCCTCGGTCACCGTACCGACGGCGCGGGTGGTGTGCACCAGCACCGAGCGGTCGGCGGGATCGCCGGAAATGGAAATAGGCACCTCACCGACACCGAACACGTACAGCATGTTGAACTGGCCGGGGCGAAAGGTGAAATCACCGCCCGCTTCCGGCACCATTTCCATGGTGAAGGTGTCGGACAGATCGCGCCGCACCTTCTCGATGCGGAACGGTACCGGCACCATGGGGTCATGCGGGATGGCGTTCATGATCAGCCGTCCTTCTTTTTCTTGCCCGTGGCTTTTTCCAGCCGGGCATCGGCGGCGCGGTTCTTGCCCTTGCTCTTGGCTTCGGCCTTTTCCGGCTTGGCGGGCTTGGCCGCCTTGGGCTTTTTGGTCGGGCCGTACAGATCCAGCATTTGCAGGCGGGCGGCGGCCAGACGATGAGCCATGACCGGGACGAAGCGGCGCATCACCTCGAAGCCCAAGGCCGGGTCGGCCTCCATCTTGCGGCGCAGGCATTGAGCGTCGAAGGACAGAGCGCGGACCAGATTCATGGCGCGGGCGTCGAAGGTGGATTGATAGGGCGCGACCATCCAGGCCCAACCGGCGATATCACCCTCGGCGATGGTTTCGATGATGATGGGCGGGCGGCCCGGCTGGTCGATTTCCACCGCCACGGTGCCGGCGCGGATCAGGAAGAACTTCTCGGCGCTTTGCCCCTGGCGGAACAGGAACTGACCGGCATCATAGCGTTCGTTGGCGGCGCAGCCGATCAGAAGCTCGCGCAAGGGGGCGTCGATTCCTTGGAAAAACGGGTGTTCATCGATGATGCGGCCAAGATTTTCCGGCTTTACCATGATCAAATCCTCCCTTGGCCGGTGATGACGGCGGCTTCCTCGGTGATGTCGATGCCGACCGGGCACCAGGTGATGCAGCGGCCGCAGCCGACACAGCCGGTTTCATCGAACTGGTCCACCCAGGTGGACAATTTGTGGGTGATCCATTGGCGATAGCGCGACCGTGTCTCGGTGCGCACGGCGCCGCCGTGGATATAGGAAAAGTCGGAGGTGAAGCACGAATCCCACTTGCGCCAGCGTTCGGCATTGTCGCCCTTGAGGTCGGTGACGTCCTCGACCGTGGTGCAGAAACAGGTGGGGCAGACCATGGTGCAATTGCCGCAGGTCAGGCAGCGGGCGGCGACCTGATCCCAGCGCGGATGCTCGGGGTTGGCGGCAAGGGCGCGGGCGGCGGCGGGGTCCAGGTGTTTTTGCTGGGTTTCGGCGTTCTTCACCACCTGTGCCGCCGCCTTGATATCGGCTTGGCTGGCCGGCTTGGCCGCTTTCAGCAATTTGGCCCCGCGCGGGGTTCC
>Ga0209066_10002505_pt1 | contig 22230 bp, 18 predicted proteins | sample All_14_2_FD_187198 | JGI IMG/M metagenome (GOLD analysis project Ga0209066, IMG submission 187198) | Freshwater microbial communities in response to fracking from Pennsylvania, USA - Allegheny Zone_MetaG_DW_15 (SPAdes) (version 2) ... | reverse complement strand
GGTATCCGCAGCAGCTGGGGCCTGCGCCGTCGGAACGGTCACCGGGGCGGGAGAAGCAGCCGGCGGGGTCGCGCCATCGGACGGCCCGGCCGCAGACTGCGTTGCATCCATCGACGATCCGGCAGGCCCGGCCGGGACCGTATTCATTCCCGAAGGGGCCGGGGTCTCGGACGCTTCAGGCGCGGACACTGCCGGCTGCGCGACGGGCCGGGGCATGGCCGCAGGCTGCGCGGGCATCGCCGGCTCTTCCAGCAGATTGCTGATCGAACTCGGCAATGCCGGAATCAGATCGGCGATCTTGCGATCCTCCGCCGTGAACCACCACCAGCCGACATAGGCGAGTGCGGTCAGCAGCAGGGCCAGAACCAGTATGGCACGCGTGGGAATACGCCCTTCGGGCAAGGGAGTCGGGAAGTGCAGATCCGCCCCCGCACCCTGCGTTCCCGCCTCTTCCTTGTATCGACGCACCATATCCGGCACGTCCAGCTCCAGATAGGCGGCATAGGCCCGCACGAACCCGATGGCGTAGGTCAGGCCGGGAAGGGCCTCATGATCGCCCTTCTCGATGGCTTCCAGATAAGGCTGGCGGATACGCAGGGATTTTCCGACATCGGCAAGGCTTTCGCCGCGCTGTTCTCGCGCCTGGCCCAGAAGATCGCCAACCCGTTCCCCGACGAGTTGCGATTGAACATGCTGGGCGGCCGCCTTGGCATCCTGCCCACGCGGCTTCCGGAAGGGTTCAACTGCCATTTCGGAGTCCTGCCAATCCATCCCCGTTCAGGGGATATTTCAAAACCTGCAACGAAGTTTGCCTTACCAGTGTAGCAAGGTCTGCCTCTTCAGGGCAAATCCCTTTGCCGAAACAGGAAATCAGCCAAGATCAACGCCGTGATCGCGAGCAAAAGCCGTAAGGCGTGACCGCAACCCCGAATCGCTACCGACCATCAAATCTGCCAGGAACGGCCGCAGCCTGTCCAGCGACAGGGACCGCACCATCACCCGAACGGGACCGATCGAACCCGGCGACATGGACAGCCTGGTAATGCCCAGCCCGATCAGGGCCATGGCACCGACCGGGTCGCCCGCCAATTCACCGCAGACGCTGATCGGGGTTCCCCTGGGCTCCGCCGCCCGGGCAATCTGCGCCAGGGCGGACAGGCCGGCCGGTGAAAGCGCGTCATAGCGCCCGTCCAGCCTGGGATTGCCCCGGTCCGCGGCATAGAGGAACTGCATCAGATCATTGGAGCCGATGGACAGGAAATCCACCCGCTCCAGCAGCCGATCCAGCTGGAACAGCAGGGCTGGAACCTCCAGCATCGCGCCGACTTCCACGTGCGCCGGTATCGCCTCGCCGCGTCGCGCCATGGCGGACAAGGCCCGCTCCAGCACGCGCTTGCCGCGGTCGAATTCCTCCACCGTCGCGATCATCGGGAACATGACCTTCAACGGACGGCCTGCCGCGGCGCGAATCATCGCGCGCAGTTGCACGCGTAGAATCTGCGGCCGGTCGAGCGACAGACGCATCGCGCGATAGCCCATGGCCGGATTATCCTCGCCCGCCAGCTCCCCAAAATAAGGCAGGGCCTTGTCCCCGCCGATATCCAGCGTGCGGAACGTCACCGGCCGCTCGTCGGCCTTGGCGTAGATTCGGCTATAGAGGGAGGTCTGCGCCTCCACATCGGGAAATTCCGAATGCACCATGAAGGGCACTTCGGTGCGATAAAGACCGACCCCTTCGGCCCCGACCTCGGCCAGATGGTCCATATCGATCAGCAGGCCTGCATTCATCTGCAGCGAGACCGAGACCCCGTCCTTGGTAATGGCGGGAAGGTCGCGGGTGCGACGATAGATTTCGCGCCGTTCCCGGCTGGTCAGCAGGGATTTCTGGAACACCTCCCGCACTTCTTCCCCGGGGCGCAGGAAGACGATGCCGCTGCCGGCATCCACCACCACCCCATCCCCGGCCTGGACCCGCCCCAGAAGGTCGGGCACACGGCCCACCAAAGGCAGTTCCAGCGCCTTGGCGACGATGGCGACATGGGAGGTGGCCGAACCTTCCTCCAGCACCACCCCTTTCAGCCTGGCGCGGTCATAGTCCAGAAGTTCCGCCGGCCCCAGCGTGCGGGCGATCAGCACCGCGTCTTCCGGCAGGTCGCGCGCATTCATGCCAGCACTGCCGTCCAGATGCTGCAACAGCCGGAAACCCAGATCTTCCAGATCCACCAGCCTTTCGCGCAGATAGGCGTCCTTCACCTGGCGCATGCGCGCCCGGGTGTCGTTCTGCACCTTCTGCACCGCGGCCTCGGCCGTCAGGCCGGAGATCACGGCTTCTTCCATCCGGCGCAGCCAGCCGCGATCTTCCGCGATCATGCGATAGGCGTGCAGCACCTCGATATGCTCATCCCCACCATCCCCCGCCTCGCCCACGGCTTCCACCATGGAGGACAGGCGCGAGCGCATGGCATCCATCGCGGTACGCAGGCGGTCAAGTTCGGCGGAAACATCCTCGGCCACCATGCGGCCGATTTCCACTTCCGGACGATGCATCACCGCCGTGCCGATGGCGATTCCCGGCGCCAGACGCACGCCTTCCAGCCGCAGGGGGCCGCTGGAAATCGAATCGGCCGTGCCGATCTCGGCCGGATCGATGATGTCACCCGCCGACAGAAGCTCGGCCACCACCATGGCGACCGTCTCCAGCGTCTCCACCTCTTCTTCGGTATAGGCGCGCGCGGTCACGTTCTGGACGGCCAGCACCCCGATCACCCGGCCCGCCCGCATGATCGGCACACCCATCATCGAGTGATAGGGGTCTTCGCCCGTTTCCGGCAGATAGACGAAGGCGGGATGCTTCGGGGCATCGCGCAGCGCGATGGACCGCGCCGTCGCGGCAACATGGCCGATGATGCCGCGCCCGACATTCAGCCGGCTGCGATGCACGGCTTCCGATTTCAGGCCCTGGGTGGCGAACAGCTCCAGCACCTCGCCCGGGCGCATGACATAGAGCGAGCAGACTTCCGCCACCATATCGGCGGCAATCAGGCGCACGATGCTGTCGAGGCGCTGCTGCGCCCCGCCACCACCGGCCATTACGTCACGCAACCGCTTCAGAAGCGTCCGTGCACCTGCCCATTTTGCCGTGCTCGTCGTCATCGGGTTCCTGCCCCGTTCACGCATCGGCCCGGTCCAACCCTCCAGCCGTCACCCCCATCCTTCCATCAGGAACGGCCGGTCGCAGCAGGGAATCAGGCCAAGGCCGATGCCGTCATTTTGTCACGCCGCATCCAGGCCATAGGCAGTGTGCAGCGATCGCAACGCCAGTTCGAGATATTCCTCGGCGATCAGCACGCTGATCTTGATCTCGCTGGTGGTGATGACCTGAATATTGATGCCCTTTTCGGCCAGCGAACGGAACATGGTCTGCGCCACGCCCGTATGGCTGCGCATGCCAACCCCGATCACCGAGATCTTCACCACATCGGCATCGTGCATCATGCGTTCATAGCCGATTTCCGGCTTGGACTTCTCCAGCACTTCCACCGCGCGCGACAGATCGGCCTTGCCGACCGTGAAGGTCAGATCGGTGCGTTTGCCATCTTCCGACACGTTCTGGACGATCATGTCGACATTGACGGCCGCATCGGAAAGCGGGCCGAAGATCGCGGCGGCGACGCCGGGACGGTCGGCCACCTTGATCAGGGTGATCTTCGCTTCATCGCGGGAATAGGCAATCCCGCTCACAATCTGCTGTTCCACGATTTCGTCCTCGTCCACAACCAAAGTGCCCGGCTTGTCCTCGAAGCTCGACAGGACCTGAAGCCTGACCCCGTGATTCATCGCCAGCTCGACAGAGCGGGTCTGCAGCACCTTCGCGCCCTGGCTCGCCATCTCCAGCATTTCCTCATGGCTGATGCGCTCCAGCTTGCGCGCCTTCGCCACGATACGCGGATCGGTAGTATAAACGCCATCGACATCGGTATAGATGTCGCAGCGATCAGCCCCCAGACCGGCCGCCAGCGCCACCGCCGTCGTATCCGATCCGCCACGCCCCAGCGTGGTGATGCGTCCGCGCGGGGAAATGCCCTGGAAGCCGGCGCAGACCGCGACCATGCCTTCCTTGAACCGGCTTTCCATCGCCTCACGCTCCACCCCCAGGATGCGCGCCTTGCCATGGACATCGTCGGTGCGGATGGCGATCTGCCAGCCCATCCAGGATCGGGCGGCAATGCCCAGCTCCTGCAGGGCCAGAGCCATCAGACCGGCCGTTACCTGCTCGCCCGACGACACCACCACGTCATATTCGCGGGTGTCGTGCAGTTTCGAGATGGCATCGACATAGCCGACCAGTTGATTTGTGACACCGGCCATCGCGGACACGACTACGGCGACTTCATGCCCCGCATCGACTTCACGCTTGACCCGACGGGCGGCGTTGCGGATGCGGTCCAAATCCGCAACCGAGGTGCCGCCGAATTTCATGACGATGCGCGCCATGTCGGATTGATCTCCATCCTTGTTCTGCTACGCCGTATGCCCGACCAACCGCCGATTCGGGTTGGCCGCGCCTGCCCCCGATCACAGAGCGGACCAAATCGAGGACCCTAACGCATTGCCAGGAGACCAAGGGTCGCATCCGCCTTGCCGGCCGAAGGCGGGCTATCCATACTCTCAACCGCCGCGCCTCGCAAGGCGTGCGCCTGTGCTCTTTTGTCTGACGGAACCCAACATGGCCAAAGCCCTGCGCAAGGATAGCCCGAAACCACTGACCGGATCGGTCGATGCCGCGGAAATCGAGAAGTTCCGTGCCATGGCCGAGGAATGGTGGGACCCGAAGGGCAAGTTTAAGCCCCTGCACAAATTCAACCCCGTGCGGGTGGGCTTCATTCGCGATCGGCTGGCGGGACTGGCGGGCCGCGACCCGCTGGGGCCGGAGCCGCTGCGGGGCCTTCGCGTGCTCGACATCGGATCGGGCGGCGGCCTTCTATGCGAACCGCTGGCGCGGTTGGGCGCAACGGTCACGGGGATAGATGCCACGGAACGGTCGGTGCATGTCGCCCGTGCCCACGCCGAGGATCAGGGGCTGACCATCGACTACCGCTTCACCACCGCCGAGGCGGTGCTGGCCGGTGGCGAGCGTTTCGACGCGGTATTGAACATGGAAGTGGTGGAGCATGTCGCCGATCCCGACGCCTTCCTGAAAAGCTGCGCCGGGCTGGTGCGGCCGGGCGGGCTGATGGTGCTGGCAACCATGAACCGCACGCTGAAATCCTATGCCCTGGCGATACTGGGCGCGGAATATGTGCTGCGCTGGTTGCCGCGCGGCACGCATGACTGGAAGAAATTCCTGAAACCGTCGGAAGTGGCCGCCCCTCTGCGCGCCGCCGGCCTGTGCATTACCGAGATGACGGGCGTCAGCTACGACCCGATCGGCGACAGCTGGTCGCTGAAACCCCATGATCTGGCCGTCAATTACATGCTGGTGGCGCGGAAAAGCTAACCGCGCCGTTCAATGCGATAACGCGGCGACGGGGCGAACTCATCGGCCAGAACGGCGATATTGTCGCGCACATGGGCCCAGAAGGCGGCCGCCCCGGGGGAGAGGGAGCGCTGGGCCAGTCGGATCAAGCCCATGCTGCGCTTGGCCCTGGGGCCGGTGATCGAGCGGCAGACCAAATTCGGCGCCGTCACCAGGGACAGGCCGAGGCGCGGAATCACGGTAATGCCCAGCCCTTCCGACACCATGCTGGCGACCGTCGTGATATGGCCGACCTCATAATCCGGCGCCACCACCTCCCCCACTGCGGCGAAGGCACGATCGACCAGGATTCGGGTGGTGGATTGGCGAGACAATCCGATAAAGACATCCGCGGCAATCGCCTCCCATGTTACGGTTTCAGCCTGCGCCAACGGATGATCCGGATAACAGATCAGGATCAGATCATCTTCCAGCACCGCTTCGGCATGCAGAAGCTCGTCATCCGACAAGAGGCAGGTCAGCGCCATGTCGCAATGGCCGTGTTTGACCATATCCACCACCCGGCCGGACAACCCGTCATGAATGATGACCTGCAGATTGGGATGAATGCGCCGGAAATCCGCCACCAGACGCGGCAGAAAACTGCACCCGACCGATGGCAGTCCGGCGATGGAGATACGTCCGCGGCGCAATTCCGACAGGCTGCGCAGATCGGCGATGGACCGTTCCATATCCCCCATAAGCCGTTCCGCCACGGCCAGGAACTCCGCCCCGGCAGCGGTGGGTTCCACGCCACGGGCAGAGCGATCCAGCAAGGAGGTGCCAACAATGCCCTCCAGTGCGCGGATCGACTGCGTCAGTGCAGGCTGGGACACATTCAGCTCCGCCGCTGCCTTCGTGATGCTGCCCTGCTGCACGACGCAGGTGAAAGCCCGCAGATGCCGATAGGAATAGGGCATAGTATTTTCTTATCATCCGATTGGTTAAATGTATTTCTCTTATACCATGGCGGCGGATACCGTCCAATAGCTTCCGGACGCAGCCATCCTGCCGCGACCGGACAATCCGCGGTTCGATGTCAACGGACCAGCCAATTCTGGGAGGATTACGATGAAGAACGCATTCGCGGGTTTCGCGATACTCGCCTGCGGGCTAGCAACCACACCGGCCCTTGCCCAAAGCAAACAGATCAATATGGGCGGCTCGACCACCACGTCGGGCTATTACCCCTATTACACGGCGGTCGCCAATGCGATCTCCAGCATGGATAACGGGCTGAACGTGACCATCGTCTCGCCCGGCGGCTTTGCCAAGAACGTGCAGCTGATGACCAGCGGCCAGCTCGATTTCGGCGGCGTCTCCCCCGATCTGATCCAGGATCAGATCGACAAGGGCAACGATGTGCTGCGCGTGTTGTGGTGGGTCAACCCGGCCATCCAGAATGCGATGGCCCGCAAGGACGCCGGAATCAGGTCCTTCTCCGATCTTGGCAAATTCTGTTTCCATCCGGGCATGGCCGGGTCATCGACCCAGAAGGCGATGGGCCTGATCCTGCGCGCGCTGGACGTGACGCCGAAACTGCATCTGTCGGATTCCGCCGATGCCATCAACGCGCTGAAGGACGGGCGTTGCGACGGGCAGGTCAAATCAATCACCGGCAACACCCTGGACGCGGCCACGGCGGAACTGAACCTGACGACACCGATGTGGCCCATCGGCTACACGCCGGAGGAGAAGGCCAAGGTCAAGAAGGCCCTACCCTGGATCAGCTTCGTCGATGTGAAGCCCGGGATCGTGGAAGGCGCCCCGGGCTATACCACCCATGCCCTGTGGGTCGGCTTCGCCGCCACCAAGGATATGGATGACGAAACGGCCTATAACGTGGTCAAGGGCATGTGGGCCGGCATCGCCGACGAACAGCTTGCGCTGAAGGCCATCGCCGATGTGGATGTCATGCAGCAGACGCTGGAGGTCAGCGACTACCCGCTGCATGCCGGTGCCGTGCGCTTCTATCGCGAGCGCGGTTTGACCGTACCCGACAAGCTGCTGCCCCCGGAAATGAAGCGTTGAGGCAACGGGGCCGACTGCACAAAGCAACCGGCCCCGTTCTTCCCGCACCAGCACGCATCGAGGTCATCTGATGAGCAGCGACATAGTCGATCTATGGGCGGAACGCGCGGTCAAGCTGATCGCGCTCGCCTTTGCCGCCTTCGTTTTCTGGACGGCCGCGATGGGCCAGTTTCCGAATATCCAACAGCGCGCAACCGCGCTTGCACTGACCTTCGCCATGGGTTTCCTGCTCTATCCCAGCAGGATCAAGGCGCTGGGTGCCTGGGCGCGGCTGATCGATCTGGCCCTGCTAGGGGTGACCGTGGCGGCCTGCCTATACGTCATCATCAATTACTGGGACATCATGATGTTCCCGGCTGATCCCAGCCCGCTTGCCATCGCGCTGGGGATTGGTTTGTGCGCCATGATTTTCGAGTTGTCGCGGCGCACCATCGGTTGGTCCTTCGGGATTCTGATGCTGGCCTTCAGCGCCTATGCGCTGTGGGGTCACCTGATCCCGGGCCGCCTGGGCCATGCCCCGGCGAGCGTAGGTCTGATCGTCGATACGCTCTATATGGGTACGGGCGGCATCTGGGGCGAACTGATGGATGTTTATGCCAGCCTGCTGGTGCTGTTCGTCCTGTTCTCCAGCCTGATGATGGCAACCGGCGCGGGTCAGGCCTTCATCGATATCGGCCAGCTTGTGGCCGGGCGGTTCACCGGCGGCCCTGCCAAGATCGCGGTTGTCGCCTCCGCCTTTGTCGGATCGGTCACCGGCTCTTCCGTCACCAATGTCGCGATGACCGGCACCTTCACGATCCCGATGATGAAGCGGCTCGGTTACAAGCCGGAAGTCGCGGGCGCGATAGAAGCAACCGCCTCCTCCGGTGGGCAGATCACGCCACCGATGATGGGTGCCGGTCTGTTCCTGATGGCGGAGATGCTGGATATGGGCGTTGGCCAGATCATGCTGGTTGCGGCCATCCCGGCGCTCCTGTTCTACATCAGCGTATTGTCCGCCGTGCATTTCGAATCCCGGCGGGAAGGCGTGCGCGCCGTTCCCAAGGAAGAACTGCCGCAGGCCCGCATCGTGCTCGCGCCGCGTGCGGTGTTGCCGGTCGTTCTGCCTTTTGCCGTGTTGATCGGCTCGCTGGCCATCGGCTTCTCCGCCCAGCGCGCCATTCTCTATGCCATCATCAGCATGGTCCTGGCCTATCTCATCTGCGCCCCCGCCCTGCGGGACGTACCCACGCGTCTTTTGAACATCGTCGCCGCCTTGGCCGATAGTGGCCGGGCCCTGGTAACAATGGGCGCCCTGATGGCGGCCGCAGCCATGGTGGTGTCGGTCATCGGCTTCTTCGGCATCGGTCCCAAGCTCAGTGAACTTGTGCTCAGCCTGGGGCAGGGGCATCTGGTCGCCACGCTGTTGCTGTCCGGCTTCGTCGTGATGGTCATCGGCATGGGGGTGCCCACCACCGCGGCCTATGTGCTGGGCGCCTCGGTGATTGCGCTTGCCCTGCAGAAGCTGGGGGTGGAGCAGCTTTCGGCGCATATGTTCATCTTCTACTTCGCCACGCTGTCGGCCTTGACCCCGCCCGTCTGCGCGGCTGTCTTCGTCGCGGCGGGGATAGCTGAAGCACCCTGGTTCGCCGTCGCCTGGCAGACGATGCGCTTTGCCGTGATCAAATACATCCTGCCCTTCATCTTCGTGTTCCACCCCGCGCTGTTACTGCAGGGCGACACGCTGGATTTCCTGCAGAACCTGGCGTTTGTTGCGATCGGCGCGATCGGGCTGAGCGCGGCCTTCGCGGGCTTCCTGTTCAACCGCCTGCGGCTATGGGAACGGATTGTCCTGGGCCTGATTTCCGTCGCCGTGCTGTGGCCGGAACCCGTCACCAGCGTTGCAGCGCTGATCCCTCTGGCGGGGCTTGGCGGGTTCAACTGGGTCAGGGCACGCGCCCAAACCGCAACGGCGGCGTAAGGAACGGGTCCCTTTCCCCATGCAGGACATTTGGAATTTCGGCGACCTGTCGGGCTTCGCGCAGCAGGATCTGACGCATGGCCGGTTGTGGCGGCGGGGCAACCCGGGCAATGACCCGGTCCTGCTTATGGTCCATGGTGGCTATCATGGTGCCTGGTGCTGGTTTCCTTGGATGCGCCGCCTGGAAGAGGCTGGCATCGCCTCTGCCGCCGTCGATCTGCGCGGTCATGCCGGACTGCCGCAGGGACCCGATTACCGTCGTCAAGGCATCTGGAACATGGCCGAGGATGTGACGGAGGCTGCCCGCAAGCTGGGCGGCCCGGTCATCCTGGTCGGCCACAGCCTGGGCGCGCTGATCGCCATGGCGGCCGCGCGCGACATCAGGCCCTGCGCCATGCTTCTGCTGGCCCCCTCCCCGCCCGGACAGCTTCCGGGGCTGCAACCTTTGCCTGCCTATCTGGAAGACGAGTTGGTGCAACCTCCCGACCCCGCCCTGGCGCGCGAGAAATTCCTGCGCGGATTTGGCGGAGATATCCGGCCGTTGCTGTCACGGCTCTGCGCCGAACCGCCGGTGCTGATGAATGATCGCTATCTGCTGCGCGTTACAATCGATGCCGGATGGATAGACGGGCCGGTGCTATGCCTGTCAGCCGGGCTGGAGTCGACGCATCTGCATCCCCCCGGTCAGGACGAGGCAACCGCCGGGTTCTTTGGCGGAACGCATCGGATGCTGCCCGCCAGCGCCCATGACATGATGCTGGACAGCAATCGCGACAGGTCCGCCGATCTGGTCGCCGATTGGTACCGTTCCATCTGCAGCCGGACTGCAGCCGCAGCTACCGGCGTTTAAAGCGGAAACCCGCCTCTCCGCCGCAAGGGCCGAGGCGGGACTGGCAGATTATGTGTTGCGTTGGCTGCCGCCGGAGTGTCCATCATCGGGATGATGGGGGACGCCCATGACCTGATCGGCGACAGCTGGTCGCTGAAACGCCATGACCTGGCCGTCAATTCCATGCTGGTGGCGCGGCGCGGGTGAACACCCGCTCTTGCCTTGGCCCCGTCGATCCTCCACATACACAAGGAAAATACGGGGCCATGGTGCTCAAGGATCGAGAGTGATGATTTCCTTCAATCTGCAGTGCAAGCGGGAGCATGAATTCGAGGCGTGGTTCGCCAGCTCTTCCGCGTTCGAGGACCAGAAGCAGCGCGGCCTGCTGGAATGCCCGATCTGCGGCTCGCGCGATGTGAGCAAGGCGCTGTCCGCTCCCAATATCGCCAGCGCCCGCAGGAAGGAATCGGCCCGCGCCGTCGAAGCCCAGCGCCATGCCGTAATGCTGTCCAAATTTCGCAGCATGATCGAATCCACACATGAGAATGTGGGTGAAAACTTCGCCGAGGAGGCCCGCAAAATCCACTATGGCGAGACCGAGGAACGCGGCATCTACGGCAAGGCCAGCGGCGAGGACATTGTGGAACTGATGGAGGAGGGGGTGCAGATCGCCCCGTTGCCCTGGACCGATGAGGATGAAAAGCGCAAGAACTGATGGGGCCGCAGCAAATGGACGCGCAGCGCAGGGCGCAGTGCAGAGACTAGCGCCTATCGCGATGGTTGGGACCGATACCGCCCCCAGGATGACGATCCACAGGATGACGATCCACAGGATGACCTTGCCCGCTGCTGCTTGGCTGTTCGGTCTGGCGCTGCCCATGATGGCCTTCGCCGACGCAGCCCCCGCCCAGGACATCTCCGAAAGCGCAGGCGAACCCGGCTATTCGCTGCAACATCACTTCGACCCGAACGCAGCCATTGCCCGGCCCAATCTGATCCCCGATCCGGTGCGTGTTCCAGCCGCGCCCGCCCCGACCGTGCCGCAGCTTGCCCCCTTGAACCTGGGCCCGGTCCAGGCGGGAATCGATACCAGCCGCATGGGCGCCTATGCCGGTACACGGTCGAACGGCCTGAACCTGGAAGCAACGATGGACGCGCCCAATCTCATCACCTCCCCCACCAGCACGACAGGCCGGTTGAGTCTTGGCATCGAACCGTCGATCCTGCCGCATGGCCTCGGTGTTTCGGTGGAAGCGGCAAGCCCGATGGATCTATCGACCCGGCCCGGTGATTCCAGCGCTTTCGCCAAGGACGGAACCATGACGCTGCGGGGTGATTTGCCGGTGGGCGACGGCTCCGACCTGTCGCTGGAAGCCCGTCGCAATGGTGCCAGTGGGAACGCCCTAAACCGCGAGGTCTATCTGCGCTACAAGCTGGGATGGTAGTTCGCAAACGACGCGGTGGACCGTGTTCAATGGGGGGCGTGTGGGTTTCATGACATCGGGGCTGACGGTTCGTCCGGCCGGGGTCGACGATCTGAACGATCTGGTCGCGCTGGAGGATGCCTGCTTTACCTCCGACCGCATGTCGCGCAGGGCTTTCCGGCATGCGTTGACCCGCGGCCATGGCGCGCTGCTGATTGCCCATGACACCGCGGGCGGCGCCGTTGGCTATGCGCTGGTCCTGTTCAGCCGGGGCCATTCCCTGGCCCGGCTCTATTCCATCGCGGTCGAACCCAACCTGCGCGGACGCGGGGCGGGACGCACCCTGTTGCTTGCGGTGGAAGAAGCCGCGCGCACTGAAGGCTGCGCCTATCTGCGGCTGGAGGTGCGCGACGACAATCTATCGGCCCAGGCCCTGTATAAGGCGGAAGGCTATCGGCCCTTCGGGCGCTATGAGCATTATTATGACGATGCGCAGGATGCGTTGCGTATGGAAAAGGCCCTGGCGACGCATCTGGACGCGTCCATGTCGCGCGTGCCCTATTTCCCGCAATCGACCAAGTTCACCTGCGGCTCGGCCTGCCTGATCATGGCGATGCGCGGCTTCGATCCGGAATTCCCGGCCGACCGGCGGATGGAACTGCGCCTATGGCGCGAAGCAACCACGATTTTCATGCAGTCTGGTCATGGCGGTTGCAGCCCCTATGGCCTGGCGCTGGCCGCGCATCGACGCGGCTTCAAGGTGTCGGTCTATGTCAACGCCATCGACGGCATGTTCCTGGAAACCGTGCGCAGCCCCCAGAAGAAGGAGGTGATGCGCATCGTCGAGGAGGATTTCCGCGACCAGATCGCCGCCCGCCAGATACCGCTGGAGGAACGGCGACTGAGCCCGGCGGAGCTGGAAGAGGCGTTCCAGCGCGGGGCCACGCCGGTGGTGCTGGTATCCACCTATGCCTTCGATCACGAGAAGACGCCGCATTGGCTGGTGATCGTCGGCTTCGACCGGAAATATGTCTATGTCCATGATCCCTATGTCGATTACGACGAGGGGCGGGTGCAGATGGACTATATCGGCGCCCCCATTGCGCGCGTCGATTTCGAACGGATTTCACGCTTCGGACGGGCGCGCCACCGCGCGGTGATCCTAATAGAAAAGGGCGAAACGGCATGACCCTGCACTATTTCGTGCTGGAGGACCCCAAGGATTTCCCCTGGGGCGGGCTTGGTCGACGCATCCTTTCGGCCAAGGAGTATTTGCAGACGGCCCCGCGCATTCCGAAGCGCGCGCGCATCGTCAATCTGTGCCGCGACTACCAGTATCTGGGCCTCGGCTACTATGTTTCGCTGCTGGCGGAAGCCAGGCAGGATCGGATCATTCCAGCAGTGGAATCCATGCTGGATATCGGCTGGAAACGCATCTATGCCCGCGCCTTGCCCGAGTTGAATGCCGAGTTGGACCGGCTGTCGAAGAAGCACAAGGATATGGGCGATACGCTCGACCTTCTTGTCTGTTTCGGTCTTGCCGAGGAAGCGCGCTTCCAGGATTTCGCCGAGCATCTGTTCGACGCCTTCCGCTGCCCGATCCTGAAGGTCCATGCGGCACGGACGAAGGATGGCTGGCAGATCGAGGATGTGGACGTCAAGGCGCTGAAGCGCCTGAGCGAACCCCAGCGCGAGTTGTTCGTCCGGGCACTCGACCGCTATACCAAGCGCGCGCCGCGCCTGCACAAGAATGCCCGCCCGCCGAAATACACGCTGGCGGTGCTGCATGACCCGAAAGAGGCGCTGCCACCGTCCAACCGCAAGGCTTTCGACAAGTTGGAGAAGGTGGCGGCCCCGCTGGGCATGAAGGTGGAACTGATCACACGCAAGGATTTCCGTCGCCTGTCGGAATTCGATGCGCTGTTCATCCGCGAAACGACGGCGCTGGATCACTACACCTATCGCTTTGCCAGGCGGGCGGAAGCCGAAGGCATGCCGGTGCTAGACGATCCGACCTCCATCCTGCGCTGCACCAACAAGGTCTATCTGGCGGAATTGATGGCGGCGGCCAATCTACCCCGCCCGAAGACGGCGATCGTCGATGCCAAGACCCTGATGGGTGCGGGTGAGAAGGTTGGCTACCCGGTCGTACTGAAAATTCCGGACGGCTCCTTCTCGCGCGGGGTCAAGAAGGCCGCCAATCCGGAAGAGCTGAAGGCGGTCGGCGAGGCCATGCTGAAGGAATCCGACCTGATCCTGGCGCAGGAATATCTGCCGACGGAATTCGACTGGCGGGTCGGCATCCTGAACGGTATGCCGCTGTTCGTCTGTCGCTATTTCATGGCGCATGGCCATTGGCAGATCGTCAAACACGAAACCGACGGGCGCTATGACGAAGGCCTGTTCGAAACGCTGTCGGTGGCCGATGCCCCGGGCGAGGTGCTGGATATGGCGCTGGCGGCGGCACGGCCGATCGGCAACGGGCTGTATGGCGTCGATATCAAGGAAACGCCCATGGGTCCGCGCGTGATCGAGGTGAACGACAATCCCAATCTGGATGCGGGCGTGGAGGACAAGGTGCTGAAGGATGATTTGTGGCGCATCATCGCCATGGATTTCATCCGCCGCATCGAAGCGCGCTGACGCTGACTGCCTTCCTGCTGCCACAGCCCGGTATCCCCAGATCGCAACGGCCCGGGAAAAGCCTTCGACAACCAAGAATACTGCATAAATTTTTTGTCTACCTCCCAGACAAAGTCTGTAAAAGATGCGAATAATAAGAAATATCCAATTATATTTCAGTTTATTACCCATTTTACATGATAAATAGCACAGAACCTCCCGTCATGCGTTCCGGAACTATCGACGAATCCCTGAATGTGGCGATAGCAAGACAGCAAGGGTTCCATTCCATTCTCGTACTGTGCTATACTGACGCATCCACTCAACTTGGAACCCATGCGTGTCGTCCTGCCGGACGAGCAATGCGGTTTCGGCAATCCCCCGCTTTACTGGCGGGATAACCGTCGTTTCCGTAGCCCCTTCTGGGATCATCGCGCGCCATGCATCGCGGGTAGGCTCCGCATCAAGGACAGTACGAGCATGAACAAAGAAGAAGATGTTTTGGTTGTGGAACCTGCCGCAGCCGACACCCTGACTGCTCAGAACCAGCCTGATATCGAAGCCATTCCGCTTCCGCAGGGTGAGACTGAAATCATCGAAACGGATTTCGAAATCGGGCAACATAATGTGACCCGGCGCTGGGTGCTGGAATTCGACGTCCATCACCCCGTTTTTCCGATCTCCGCCCTCGCCATCATCGCCTTTACCCTGTCGACACTGGCCTTCCAGAACGAGTTGGAGCCGGTCTTCGTCGGTTTGCGCGACTGGCTGACGGGCAATCTGGATTGGTTCTTCCTGCTATCGGGCAATATTTTCGTGCTGGTGTGCCTGGGCATCGTCCTGTCGCCGCTGGGCCGGGTACGCCTGGGCGGGCCGGATGCGACGCCCGATTACGGCTATCTGGGCTGGTTCTCCATGCTGTTTGCCGCCGGCATGGGCATCGGACTGATGTTCTACGGCGTCTCCGAGCCGCTGTCGCATTTCTCCACCGCGCTGGGCGGGGTGACGGTTGACGAGAACGGGTTGCGCACCGATTGGGCACCTCTGGGCGGCGCCGCGGGCGATCCGGCGGAAGCCGCCCGGCTGGGCATGGCCGCCACCATCTTTCACTGGGGGCTGCATCCCTGGGCGATTTATGCCGTGGTGGCGCTGGCGCTGGCCCTGTTTTCCTACAATAAGGGCCTGCCGCTGACCCTGCGATCCGCCTTCTATCCGCTTTTCGGCGAGCGCATCTGGGGCTGGCCGGGCCATATCGTCGACATTCTGGCGATTCTGGCCACGCTGTTCGGCCTTGCGACCTCGCTGGGCATCGGCGCGCAACAGGCTGCCGGCGGGCTGCATTTCCTGTTTGGCACCTCCACCTCCGACAATATGTTGGTACTGCTGATCGCGGTGATCACCGGCATCGCGCTGTTCTCGGTCATTCGCGGGTTGGATGGCGGCGTGAAACTGTTGTCGGAAATCAACATGGCGCTGGCGGCGGCCCTGCTGCTGTTCGTCATCCTGTTCGGGCCAACGCTGGACATCGCGGCAGGCTTCTTCACGAACCTGCTGGCCTATGGCGAATATCTGCCCGCGCTTGCCATGCCCTTCGGGCGGGAAGATTCCAACTTCGCCTCGAGCTGGACGGGCTTCTACTGGGCCTGGTGGATCAGCTGGTCACCCTTTGTCGGCATGTTCATCGCCCGCGTGTCGCGCGGCCGTACGGTGCGGGAATTCCTGATCGCCGTCCTGATCGTGCCAACAATCCTGTCGGTGCTGTGGATGACCGCCATGGGCGGCACGGCGATCGGCCAGGTGGTGAATGACGGCTTTACCGCGGCGCAGGACGCGGCGCTGGAACTGCAGATGTTCCAGATGCTGACCCAGTTGCCGCTGTCGGGCCTCGCCTCCTTCGTCGGCATCGTGCTGGTGGTGGTGTTCTTTGTCACCTCCTCCGATTCCGGTTCGCTGGTGATCGATACCATCGCGGCCGGCGGCAAGGTCAACGCGCCGGTGGCACAACGCGTGTTCTGGGCGACCTTCGAAGGGCTGATTGCCATTGCGCTGCTGCTGGGTGGCGGGCTGGCTGCCTTGCAGGCCATGGCCGTGTCCACCGGGCTTCCCTTCACGCTGGTGCTGCTGGCGGCCTGCTATGCCATCCTGCGCGGGCTGATCAACGAACCGCGCTGAAGGATCTGGCTCTGGAAGCGGATGGCCAGGACCCTGGTCGTCCGCTTCCCTCTTGCCAAAGACCGCCCCCGCTTGCTAACGACGGGTCCAGGTTCAGGCGACCATGCTAAGGGGTAAAGGGATGACGCACGATCAGGATTTGGAATACACCAAGGCGCCGGCCGCCAATCTGGCGACGGCCGCTGGGCTTTGGAAGCTGACCAAGTGGACCTCGCTGGGGGTTGCCTTGGTGCTGGCGATCATGGCGGCAACGCTGGTCTGATCGCGGCGATATCGGCTTCGGACAAGAAGAAAGGCGCGGGAAGCATTTTCCCGCGCCTTTGCTTTGACCGTCCAGATCGGTCGGATCAGCCGACGATCTCGATCCCGGCAAAGAAATAGGCGATCTCGATCGCGGCATTTTCTTCGCTGTCGGAACCATGGACCGAGTTGGCCTCGATCGATTCCGCATAGAGCTTGCGGATGGTGCCTTCCGCGGCATTGGCCGGGTTGGTGGCGCCCATCACTTCGCGGTTCCTGGCAACCGCATTCTCGCCTTCCAGTACCTGGACCACGACCGGCCCGGACACCATGAAGGACACCAGATCCTTGAAAAAGGCACGTTCCTGGTGAACGGCGTAGAACTGACCCGCCTGGGCATCGGTCAGTTGCAGGCGCTTCTGGGCCACGATGCGCAGACCAGCTTCTTCGAACTTCGCGTTGATCTTGCCGGTCAGGTTGCGGCGCGTCGCGTCCGGCTTAATGATCGACAGGGTGCGTTGGGTCGCCATGCTTCAATCTTCCTTGGCTGTGACTTCCGGGGACCTGCGCGCGGCCTTCCTGGCCTCGCGCCGTCCGGTTTTCGCCATGGGAAGATGGTCGCGCGCAGATCGACCAATCAATGCGCGCTGTTCCGCTCTGCCCCTCGGCGGCGGGGCGTTATAAACGGGGCGGAAAGCTTTGCCAAGCGGAATGGCAGCTTTTCAGCCGTCGACGCCCATGCTATCGCCCGCAGCGTCATGCTTACGATCCAGGATCTCAGCTATCGCGTGGGTGGGCGCCTCCTGTTGGAGCGCGCCACCGCACAGATTCCCACCAATTGGCGCGTAGGGCTGATCGGTAAAAACGGGGCCGGCAAATCCACCCTGCTTGGGCTGATCCGCGGCGACATCGCACCGGAAACGGGCGAAATCTCGCGCCCGCCGCGCGCCCGTCTGGGCTGGCTGTCGCAGGAAGCGCCCGGCGGCCCGCAAAGCCTGATCGATTTCGTCCTGGCAGCCGATCTGGAACGCGCCGCCCTGCTGGCGGAGGCGGAAACCGCGACCGACCCGCACCGGATCGGCGACATCCACAACCGGCTTGCCGATATTTCTTCCCATACGGCCGAGGCACGGGCAGCCGTCATCCTGGCCGGGCTGGGTTTCGACGCGGCGGCCCAACAACGCCCCCTGTCGGAATTTTCCGGTGGCTGGCGCATGCGTGTGGCGCTGGCCGCCGCTTTGTTCGCCGAACCCGATATCCTGCTGCTGGACGAACCGACCAACCATCTCGATCTCGAAGCGGCGCTGTGGCTGGAAACCTATCTGGCATCCTGGCCGCGAACGCTGCTGGTGGTCAGCCATGACCGGGGCCTGTTGAACAAGGTACCGCAGGCGATCCTGCATCTGGAGAATGGCCGGCTGACGCTCTACAAGGGCGGTTATGATTTTTTCGAGCGGACCAGGCGCGAAAAACTGGCCCTGCAGGCTGCCCACTATGCCAAGCAGCAGGATGAGCGGCGCCATATCCAGGCCTTCATCGACCGCTTCCGCTCCAAGGCCACCAAGGCCAGACAGGCCCAGAGCCGCATCAAGATGCTGGAGCGGATGGAGCCCATCGCCCCGGTGACGGAAGAATCGGCAACCCGGTTCAAACTGCCCAAGCCCGAGCCGCTTTCCCCGCCGATCATCGATTGCGAGGATGTGGCGGTGGGCTATGGCGATGTGCCGATCCTGTCGCGGCTGGGCCTGCGGGTGGATATGGATGACCGCATCGGTCTGCTGGGTGCCAATGGCAATGGCAAGACCACGCTGCTGAAGCTGCTATCGGACCGGCTGAAGCCGATCTCCGGCAAGCTGCGCAAATCCTCCAAGCTGAGTGTGGGCTATTTCGCCCAGAACCAGTTGGAAGAGTTGGACGGTGCCCTGACCCCGATTGAACAGATCGCCGTCCTGCAACCCATGGCGACGGAAGAAAAGATCAGGGGCCATCTGGGAGCCTTCGGCTTTCCCGGATCGCGGGCGGAAGTGAAGATCGCCGACCTGTCCGGCGGGGAAAAGGCGCGTATCGCCCTGTCGCTGATCTGCCTGGGCAATCCGCATCTGCTGCTGCTGGACGAGCCGACCAACCATCTGGATATCGATTCCAGGCGGGCCCTGATCGACGCGCTGAACAATTACGAAGGCGCGGTGATCCTGGTCAGCCATGATCCCTATCTGCTGGAATCCTGCGTCGACCGGCTCTGGCTGGTCGGCAACGGCACCGTCACCCCCTATGAGGGCGATCTGACGGAATACCGCCGGCTGCTGACCGATGAGCGGCGGGCGGAGAAGAAGGCCGCGAAGGAGGCGGAGCGGGACGGGGCCGAAGAGGGGCCCAGCAAGCGCGACGAGCGACGAGCGCGCGCCGATGCCAGGCAGGCCCTGGCCCCGCTGCGCAAGAAGGCGCAGGCCGCCGAAAAGGCGATGGACCGCCTGACCAAGGAGCGTGAGACGATCCAGCACAATCTGGCCAATCCCGCGCTCTATTCCGGTTCCCCGGATCGGTTGACCGAGTTGAACAAGGATCTGGCCCGCGTCGAACAGCAACTGGCCGAGCAGGAGGCCATCTGGCTGGAGGCAGAGGAAGCGCTGGCCGAAGCTGCCGACTGAGTTGGAACGCCCCGATCCTTCGAGATGCCCTTCGGGCTCCGCGAGGCATGAGGGGTTACCTACCAAACACCCTCATGCTGAGGAGCATCGAAGATGCGTCTCGAAGCATGAGGGCTCTTTGCCGTTATCACGCGCCGGAAGATGCCGGCCAATCAGATCGCCTTCACCCCGTCGATGAAGTGTTCGACCTGGCGGCGCAGGGTATCAGCCTGCTGGGCAAGCTCGCTGCTGGCCGAATACATCTGGGATGCAGCCGATCCGGTATGCTGGGCCGCCTCGGTCACGCCGGTGATGTTGGACGACACCTCCTGCGTGCCATTGGCCGCCTCCTGCGCATTGCGGGAAATTTCCGAGGTGGCCGCCCCCTGCTCCTCCACCGCCGCGGCAATCGCCGTGGTGATTTCGTTGATCCGACCGATGACCGAGGAAATCCGCTCGATCGAGGTCACCGTTTCATTGGTGGATTGCTGCATGCCGCTGATCTGGGTCGCGATTTCGCCGGTGGCCTTGGAGGTCTGGTTGGCAAGCGTCTTCACTTCTGATGCCACCACCGCGAAGCCCTTGCCCATCTCGCCCGCGCGTGCGGCCTCGATCGTGGCGTTCAGGGCGAGAAGGTTGGTCTTTTCCGCGATTTCGTCGATCAGGCCAACCACGGTACCGACCCGCTGGGCCGCATCCGCCAGGGTCCGCACAAGCTGACCGGACCGCATGGCCAGTTCCACCGCGTCGCCTGCGATCCTTGTCGATTCGGAGACCTGACGCGTGATTTCCTGCACCGAGGAGGTCAGCTCCTCGGCCGCGGAAGCCACGGTCTGCACATTGGCGGCGGCCTGTTCCGTCGCCGCCGCGACGGCGGTAGCCTTCACCGAGCCACGCTCGGCCGTTTCGGACATCGAACTGGCGGTCGCCTGCATCTCCGTCGCGGCGGCGGACACGACGCGCACCACGGCGGAGGCTTCCTCGTTGAAGGATTTGGTCAGCTCCTCCAGCGCCTTGGCACGGCGGGTGCGCACCTCCAGGGCCTTGGCCTCTTCCGCGGCCAGACGGTCCGCCTCGATGGCCGTATCCTTGAACACCTGCAGGGCGCGCGCCATACCGCCAAGCTCGTCGCCACGCTGGGCGCCTTCGACCTGGATGGTTTTGTCGCCCTGGCCAAGCCGGGTCATGGCGTCGGTCATGCGGGTGACCGGTACGGACACGCTGCGCACCAACGCCCAGGCTACCAGCATGGTTCCGAATATGGCCAGCACCACCGCAATCGCGATCATATTGCGCGAAAACGCGTATATCTCATCGCCCCGAGCACTGGCGGCGAAAGCGCCCGCTTCATTCAAATCCACGAGTTGGGTCAACAGCGCATCGGCCTTGTTATAGACCGTCCGGGATTCACCGATCAGCAGATCGCGTGCTTCCTCGTTCCGATTGGCCCGGGACAGTTCGATCACCTTGGCGTCCAGCGCTTCGCTTTCCGCCCAAGCCTGGGTGAACTGCCGATAGAGCGCCCGCTCTTGCTCCGAACTGATCAGCTTTTCGTACCGGGCCAGTTCCTGCGCGATGATCGCCCGCTCTTCCTCCAGCATCTGCTCGGCCCGACGCATACCCTCATCGGTGGTCTGCAGAATATGGGAATTCTTGGCGGTGCGCAGGTCGCTCGCCGCCGTATTCACGGCGCCGATCAGTTCGATGCTGGGAAGCCAGTTTTGCGTGATTTCGGTCGAGGAACTGTTGACTTCCGACAGTTCATAGACGGAAAACGCGCTCACACCCGACAGGATCATCAACACCAGGGCGAATGCACCCAGGATTTTCGCCCGGATCGACATATTATTCAGCATGGTACCCCTCATGTTTGGCATGAAGAGGCCAAGCCCTGTACCACCTACGCCAGATCCGCCCCCGTTCCGGCCGCGCAGGTCCCTTGGGACCCGCCTCTGTTTCTATATCCGTCCGGCGGCATTTGCCGCTTTCTGGAAACGGTGTGTTTATACCAGCGAGAGTTTATCGAGTCATTAACGACCATTCAGCCGAAGCACAGGACCCCGCATCTGGAGTATGCCATGACAACACCACAGCCTTCCCCAACCAGCCCCAGCCCCTTTGTCCTGGATCATGCTGGGCTGATCCCCCCAGGCGGAACCGTGCTGGATCTGGCCTGTGGTGGCGGGCGGCATGGCCGCCGGTTCCTGGAGCGGGGCCATGAGGTGGTGTTCGTCGACCGCGACATTTCGCTTCTGCTGGATGTGATCGACCGGCCGGAAGCGGAGGTGCTGGAACTGGATTTGGAAACAGCGGTGGGCTGGCCGCTGGGCGGCTGGCGTTTCGATGCGGTGATCGTGGTCAATTATCTCTGGCGGCCGATCCTGCCTGCCATTATCGCGTCTGTGGCCCCGGGCGGCGTGCTGCTCTATGAGACTTTCGCCCAAGGGAACGAGGCTTATGGCAAGCCGTCCAACCCGGATTTCCTGCTCAGGCCCAACGAGTTGAAGGACGCCGTTGCCGGCCAGTTGAGCATCCGGGATTTCCGTCAGGGCTATACGGAAACACCCAAACTCGCCATCCGCCAATCCATCGCGGCGGTTCGGGAAGGCTGACCTACTCCGCCGCCCGGTCCAGGCTGAGGCCGCCGAAGCGGCGCGCGAAACCGGCGGCAAGGGGGGCGAACTCCCCCTCCCCCTCCGCCGCGACCGCCTCCAGATGCCGCTCCGCCGGTTGGGCCAAGCGCAGATAGAGCCCGCGGGCAAGCGCCGTGGCTTTCGTGCCCGACCAGCCTTCCGGCAGCAGCGCGGCCG
>Ga0209066_10002504_pt1 | contig 22233 bp, 22 predicted proteins | sample All_14_2_FD_187198 | JGI IMG/M metagenome (GOLD analysis project Ga0209066, IMG submission 187198) | Freshwater microbial communities in response to fracking from Pennsylvania, USA - Allegheny Zone_MetaG_DW_15 (SPAdes) (version 2) ... | reverse complement strand
GGGCCGCCCTGATCGTGTTGACCGACGAGCGGGCCGGGGCGGGACGACCGCTGATCCCGATGATCCTGGCGACCGCCGGGGTTCATGCGCGGCTGGTGGACGTGGGGCTGCGGGCCCAGTCTTCGATCGTGGTCCGCACGGCCGAGGCGATCGACGCTCACGCCTTTGCCGTTCTGGTCGGTTGCGGAGCCACCGCCGTGAACGCCTGGCTGGCGCAGGAGACCTTCCTGGAACGGCTGGACGCCGGGCGCTATCCGGGCATGACCCTGCGCGACGCTTGTCTGAACCATAAGAGCGCGGTCGAGGCCGGGCTGATGAAGATCCTGGCCAAGAAGGGGATTTCGGTCATCTCGGCCTATCGCGGGGGCTATGAGTTCGAGGCCCTGGGCCTCAGCCGCGCCCTGGCGGCCGAGTTCTTTCCCGGCATGACGTCGCGCATTTCCGGCGTCGGTCTGGCGGGCATCGAGGCCCAGGCGGTCCGCAAGGCCGAGCGCGGCTTCAACCCGCCCCAGCCCGCGCTGAGGATCGGCGGCTCACACCGCATCCGCGCCGGCGAGGAAAGCCACGGCTGGGATGCCGAGATGATCCACCGGCTGCAGGATGCCACCACGCGCGGCGACTATGGGCGGTTCAAGGCCTATTCCCGCCGCGCGCGCGAACAGCCGTCCAATGCCCTGCGCGACCTGCTGGACTTCCGCGAGGCTCTGCCCATCCCGGTCGAGGACGTCGAAAGCGTCAATGAGATCAGGAAGCGGTTCGTCACGCCCGGTATGTCCCTGGGCGCCCTGAGCCCCGAGGCGCACGAGACGCTGAACATCGCCATGAACCGCATCGGCGCGCGCTCGGTCTCGGGCGAGGGTGGCGAAGATCCGGAACGCTATGTCACCCGCGCCAATGGCGACAATCCGAACTCTGCGGTCAAGCAGATCGCCTCGGGCCGGTTCGGCGTCACCGCCGAATATCTGAACCAGTGCCGCGAGATCGAGATCAAGGTCGCCCAGGGGGCCAAGCCCGGCGAGGGCGGTCAGCTGCCCGGTTTCAAGGTCACCGAATTCATCGCCCGGATGCGCCATTCCACGCCGGGCATCGGCCTGATCAGCCCCCCGCCGCACCACGACATCTATTCGATCGAGGACCTGGCCCAGCTAATCTATGATCTAAAGTCGATCAATCCGGACGCGCGGGTGACGGTCAAGCTGGTGGCGTCATCCGGCATCGGGGCGATTGCGGCAGGCGTGGCCAAGGCCAAGGCCGACACCATCTTGGTCGCCGGGCACAACGGCGGCACGGGGGCGTCGGCCGTCGCCTCGATCAAGCACGCGGGAATGCCCTGGGAGATGGGCCTGACCGAGGCGCATCAGGTGCTCAGCCTGAACGGCCTGCGCGGTCACGTCCGGCTGCGGACCGACGGCGGCATCCGCACGGGCCGCGACGTGGTCATTGCCGCCCTGCTGGGTGCCGAGGAGTTCGGCATCGGCACGGCCTCCCTGGTGGCGGTCGGCTGCCTGATGGTGCGTCAGTGCCATTCCAACACCTGCCCCGTCGGCGTCTGTGTTCAGGACGAACGGCTACGCGCCATGTTCACCGGTACGGCCGACAAGGTCGTGAACCTGTTCACCTTCATCGCCGAGGAAACGCGCGAAATCCTGGCCACTCTGGGCCTGAAGTCGCTGGACGAGGCGGTGGGCCGAACCGACCTGCTGCGCCAGGTCTCACGCGGGGGCGATCATCTGGACGATCTGGACCTGAACCCGTTGCTGGTTCGCGTCGGCGGCGCGGCCGATCTGAAGCCCGCCGATGCGCCGCGCAATGCCGTGCCGGATTCGCTGGATGCCCAGATCCTGCGCGACGCCGCCCCCTTCCTGGAGCGGCGCGAGAAGATGCAGCTGACCTATGCGGTGATGAACACCCAGCGGGCCATCGGCACACGACTGTCGTCGCATATCGTGCGGACCTATGGCTCGGACCTGCCGGACGGTCATCTGACGCTGAATCTGCGCGGGGCGGCGGGTCAGTCGATGGCAGCCTGGGGCATGAAGGGGCTGAAGATCGTCCTGGACGGCGAGGCCAACGACTATGTCGGCAAGGGCCTGTCCGGAGCCCAGATCGTGGTCCGCCCGCCCGCCTGGGTTCAGGGTCAGGCCCTGATCGGCAACACCTGCCTGTATGGTGCGACCTCCGGGGCCCTGTTCGCGGCGGGGGCGGCGGGCGAACGGTTCGCGGTCCGCAACTCGGGTGTCACGGCTGTGGTCGAGGGCTGCGGCGCGCACGGCTGTGAATACATGACCGGCGGGGTGGTGGTGATCCTGGGCAAGACCGGCTGGAATTTCGGGGCCGGAATGTCGGGGGGCGAGGCCTTCGTCTGGGATCCGTCGTCGACGGCGGCCGCTCATCTGAATGCGGGATCGGTCGTGGCGGGGCGGGTGATGGGCGAGGCGGGCGACCGCCTGCGGGCCCTGGTCGAACGCCATGCGGCCGAGACCGGCTCACCCCTGGCGCGGCGCCTGCTGGAAGGCTGGGCCGCTGCCCAGCTCAACTTCCGTCATGTCTTGCCGCTGGAAGAGCCCTCGGCCCAGGTCGCGCGGCGCGCCTGATACGAAAAGGCCGGGGTGGATCGCTCCAGCCCGACCTTCTCGTCGCCGACTGACAAACGTCAGCTGGCGGCGTTGGAGTCGGCATTGGTAGAGCCACCACCTTCAGCATCGATGCCCTGCATGACGTCGATCTCAGGTGCCGTCCATTCCAGCTTCTCGGCGTCGTTCGTGATGGTCTGTTTGGTCATCTCACATCTCCACTCTTTGACTGCAACCGTACACTGCGCACGACGCTTACAGAACCGCGAAGTCGACGCAAGCGGCCCTGCTCAACTTCCGTCACGTCCTGCCGCTGGAAGAACCTTCAGCCCAGGTCGCGCGGCGCGCCTGACACGAAAAGACCGGGCTGGATCGCTCCAGCCCGGTCCCAATTCACTTATGCGTCTGGCCGTTCAGGAGTCTGTGGACCCCGCGTCAGGCGCCAGGGCTGGCCCAGATTCGGCGTCATCTGCAGAATGAATATCAATCTGAGGCGCGACCCATGCCAGCTTGTCGGTGGCACCTTCGTTGTGAATGTCGTTCATTTCGGTATCCCCGCTCTAACCGCGTTATCCGAATAACTGACATAAAATTGTGCAGCGCGCAAACAGCAAGACCGAATTTGATTTCGACCGCGCCTATGCCTCAACGCACCGAAGAATCGTCAACCATCAGCTGGCCGGAAACCGCGCCAGTTCGGTGAAGTCCGAGGCGTTCTCGCAGCCGACGACAGGTCGTTCGCCGGCCTTCAGCCAGGCGTGGGCGATGAAGCCCCGTTCGGGGTCCTTGGCCACGCCATAGAAGAGGGTGGTAGCCACACCGCGTCGGCGCAGCATCCATTGAGCGGACAGCGCCTGTTCGAAACACATCGAACGCCAGGGCACGACCCTGGCCCACAGCCGCACGGCCCACCGAACCCGTCGGATAGCCACCAGGGGATCGCTTGGGGCCTGTTCGGGCGATGGCTGGCGTGACGATCCCGCCGCGATCCGCTTGAACGGCACAAAGGCCACCGACGCCGCCGCAGCGATCGACAGCACGAAGGCCTCGACCAACAGCATCAGCCGTCGCGCCTTGCGGATGAGCGCACTCATCGGCCCCTCACCATCGCTCTGCCGTGGCGCACGATCCAGAGCGGCAGCCGCAGCGGCAGATAGAGAAAGGCCAGGGCGGGCGGCAAGCCGAGGTTGATCCGGTCGTCCGGCGATTTCATGCGTCGCGCGACCTCACGCTTCAGATGACCCGCGCCGGGCATCAGGAACAGCTGCGCCAGCTTGATGCGAAACACCGGAACCGAATAGGGCAGGGGAAGCTCCTCGGCACCCTTGGCATGGCCCAGACAGGCCATGGCATTTCCGGCCAGGGCGTGGGCCATCGTGTCCCGCTTCAACGCCTCGGCCAATGTCGGGGCGAGCTTCAGCCCGTACAGGCGCTGGCACAGGATCAGGGCCAGGGCCGGAGCCCGTCCCGCGCCCATGGCGACGGCCGCGTGATACAGACCCTCGACCACCTCGGGCGTCCGCGACGACAGGAAGGCGTTCAGATCGACCGACCATTTCAGCCGACTCCAGGCGTGGGCGGCACCGTGCACACAAAGATAGGCGAACAGGCTGTCGTCCGGCAGGGTCCGCACCGACACCCCGCCCAGGTTGACGCGCCGCGTGGCCGCGTTGACGTCCAGGCCCGGCAGGACCCAGTCCTGATCCAGCAGCCGCCAGTGCAGGTCCACCATATGGCGTGTCGTGGCGTGGACGAAGCCCGCCTCCTTGTCGTGATCGACCAGGATCTGGAACCGGGCCGCATCCAGGTCGGACGGGATCGTCAGCCGATAGCCGAGGTCTTCCAGCAGGGCGCGGACGGCGACCGCCGCCTGGGGCGTCGTCAGCATATCGATGTCGTGGGACTTCTTGATGCCCGCATCGCCATAGACCAGGGCCGCCAGACTGGCCCCCTTGACGAAGGCGCAGGGCAGACCCGCCGCGTCGCAGGCCTTCTGAAGTTTCGCCACCTCCGCCGCCATGGCCAGGGACCGATGGGTCTCGCGTGCCGTCATGGCCTTCAACGGCTCGGCCACTTTGACGGGAGGCCTGATCCCTGCGCCGGTCAGGCCGGCCCAGGCCAGGGCGGTGATCCGGTGACGCGCCAGGACTTTGGCGAAACGCGGCCAGTCGATCGTCTCACCGGCGGCGGCCCGCACGACCGCATCGCGCTCGGGCGACGGAGGCCAGCGACAGCAGGCGGCGGCCAGGGCCAGTTCGGGCGAGACAGCCGTCATGCGGCCGACCCCAGAACCGCAGATTCGAACGCCGCAACCGATCCGGTCTCGTCGGACGCCACACGCCCCTCGACCACCGTCACGATCCGCTCGCAAAGGGCCAGGGTCTCGGCCCGGTGGGCGATCATCACGATTGTCGGTCGCGGCGACAGCGCCCGCAGGCGCAGCAGGATGGCACGCTCGCCCACCACATCGATGGCGCTGGTCGCCTCGTCCAGGATCAGCAGGGCGGGTCGGCGCAGCACGGCGCGGGCCAGGGCCAGCCGTTGACGCTCACCGCCCGAGATCAGGGCTCCGTTCTCGCCCACCACGGTATCCAGCCCTTGGGGCAGGCGTGCGATCAGGGGTTCGGCTCCGACCAGGGCCAGGGCGGATCGGATCGCCGCTTCGTCGATGTCGGGGCCGACCCAGCTCAGATTGGCCCGGACGGTGTCATTGAACAGCACCGGATCCTGGGCGACATAGGCAACACGGTCGCGCCAGGCCGGAACGACCTCGGGGGTCAGGACCGTCCCCGCGACCGCCACTGTGCCCGACTGAGGGCTCAACAGCCCGGCGAGAAGGTCGGCCAGGGTGGTCTTGCCCGCGCCCGAAGCCCCCGACAGGCCGACCACCTCGCCCGGCGCGACGCTGAGGCTGACGCCGTGCAGTCCGCCAGAGGCGTCGGCGTCGTCGGCCAGATGGCGATAGACGACCCGGTCCAGCACGACCGGCCCGGTGGGCGGTGGCGTGGCCGCACCTGCGGCCCTCTCGGCGCGTGCCTCGCCCAGGTCCCGCTCCAGAGCCGTCAACGCCTCCCAGGCGGGAAGGCTGTAGGCGATCTGCTGCAGGCCGTTCTGAAGGGTCGAGGCCGGGCCGCTAATCCGGGCCAGCACGACCAGGAGGGCGATCAGCACTGGGGCGGACAACCCCATGACCGCATAGCCGATCAGCAGCACCGTTGCCCCGACCCCGGCACCCAACAAGGCCCAGATCCCCCGCATCAGGGACTGCTGGCCCATGAAGGCGATCTGCTGGCGGGCGGAGGTCTTCAGGTCGCGCTCGAAGGCGGCGACGAAGCGGCCCTGAAGGTTCTGGCTCATGGCCAACTTCATCCCGCCCAGGAACCGGCCCAGGCCGATCATCACCGCCATATTGGATTGAGACACCTGCGCTCCGGCCCCTAGCGCGTGCTTCAGCAGCAGCGACAGGACCAGGGCCCCGACCGCCATCAGCCCGACCGCCAGGGCCGCCAGCGGTGGCGACAGGACGAAGGCCAGGCCGATCTGCAGGACCAGCATCACTAGGGCGACGCTGCCCTGCATCAGGAAATGCACACCGGCACCACAGCGCTGGATATCGGCGGACAGGATGTGGGTGACCCGCCCATGGCCCAGCCGCGCCAGGCTTTCCCACCGCGCCGCCGCCAGACCGCGGGCGATCATGCCGCGCCGGCTCTCGATGAAGCCCACCTGCAAGGCCGCCAGCAGGCTGTCGCGCCGCCACAGGACGGCCAGCCTCAGCACCATGACCACGGCAAAGGCCGCCAGGATCAGCGCCAGGCTCTGGCCCGGGTCCAGACCCTGGAGTGGATTAGGTAAGCCTCCTGGCCAGGGCACGGCCCCGCCGCCATTCATCAGGGTGGCGAGTAACGGAATCAGCAGGACGATGCCGAACCCCTCCAGCACCGCGCCCAGGGCCACGAAGACCGTCGCCCCGATGGCGCGTCGCCCGGCATAGGCGATGACGCCGCGCGCAAACCCGCCACAGCGCGCCAGAAGCTGAATCAAACCCGAACCCATACCGCCAGAGTAGCAACCCGGCTTCGGCCTGTCACAGTCGCCGGACCATTTCGTTCAGGCGATGGGCCGGGGCCGGACCATCTGGCGATAGGGCTCGCCCGCGTCGATGAATCGAAAGCCGTGTCGCAGATACAGGGTCTGGGCCGGGCTGATGCCCAGGACACTCAGGCTGACGCTGCATCCAGCGGCCCCGGCCTGTTCGCAGATCCAGGACAGGACGCGACCCCCCAGGCCTCGGCCCCGGACGTTCGACATCAGGCTGATATCCACGATCCGGAGGCCCTCAGGCACCTGGGCCAGGATCAGCCGTCCGACGGGGGTGCCGTCATGCTCGATGATCCTGTGCTCGGCACCGGGATGGGCGGCCGCATATTGCAGGGCCTGAATGCGATACTGGTCGGCCAGCAGGGCGTTCAGCAAGGCCTCGGGCAAGCCCGCCTGCTCGAACTCGGGTCGCCGGACGTCGACGAAGAGTTCGAACAGGAAGCCGTCGTCGCTGGGCAACCGGGGTCGCAGGGCCAGATCCGGGGCCCCAGCCAGAACAAGGCGCTCGATGTGATCCGTCTCAGTCGTGGACAGGATAGTAGCCATTCAAGCAGATGCAGAAATTCATCACCAGCAGGGGTTGGACATTGTCATGGGCGCTGTTGCCCCCCGCGCTGCCGATGGCCTGCTGCGCCAGTGTGGTGTTCGGGGCCGAGACGTTCGAGAAATTCTCGGCGATCGACAAGGGGCTGGATCCCGCAATAACGACGCGCGACAGGGCGGTCGTGGGGCCCGGCGTGGCGGCCATGAGCGTCGCGTTCGGCGTATTGTTGGCCTTCAGGCTGTGGTTGTGCATCGGCATCTGCGCCACGGTCAGGGCCACGCCCCGCGTGCCGGTGGCGGCGTTCAGGGCTCGGGGAGTCAGGCCGGTGCCTGTCCCTGCGGCCATGGCGGCCCGACCACGCAGGTCCGGCAGGTTGAAGCTGACCCCCGGCGTGCCGCCATAGGTCAGGCCGATGACTGAATATAGCGCCTGATACTGGGCGACGTTCATCGATTGTCCGTTGCAGAAGGCCCAGTCCTGGGGCGCGAAATCAAATCCGAAGGCGCGGATTTCACCGGTATAGGCATCCATCGGTCCGCTCCTCAGTTCTGGACGGGATAAAGGCCGTTCGTGGCCATCATGAAGTTCACGGCCCGCGCCGGCATCAGGTTCGGATGGGCCTGGCTTCCGCCGATCTCGCCGATCGTGAGGTCATCCAGGAACAGGTCCGTGATGGTGCCAGTCGGCGCATAATAGCCCCGGGCATTGCCCGCCAGGGCGGCGTGGACGACGGTGGGTCCGGGCGTCACCGTGGTCGCGGCGGTCGTCGTGCCGTTCAGGCTGTGACTATGCGGCGGCAGATTGGCCTCGGTCAGGGCGACCGTCTCGACGCCCATCTTCTGGCCCAGGATGCGGTTGCTGGTGGTGGGGCCGTCACCCTGGCCGATCGGCAGCCGTCCCCTGAGGTCGGGCACGCCAAAGCTGGTGCTGTCGCCGCCCCACGTCGTCCCGAGAAGGGCGTAAAGCGCGGGGTAGGCATTGATGCTCAGCATCTGTCCGTTGCAAAGCACCCAGTCCGTCGGGGGGATCACACCCGCGAACATACGAATTTCACCCAGGTAATAGTCCATGATGTTCGTCCTTTCCGGATGATCTCAATATTGCCGCGGCGGATAGATGCCTCGGATGGCGATGCAGTAGTTCACCACCGCACTGGGCTGCATATTCTGATGCGGTGCTCCTGATCCCGCGGTCCCCACCGATGTCGACAGCAGGGATACCGCGGTCGATCCCGTCGTCGGCACGGCATACAGGGGATGCTGGCCTGGTGGGGTCAGGTCGTCCGCCTTTACCGTGGCGATCAGATTGCCGGCCGGTGCGCCCGTCGTGCCGAGCGTGTCCGTGGCGGTCAGGTCGTGCACATGGGCCGGTATCTGGGGCAGGGTCAGGGTGACGGTCTCCGTCCCCGTGCTGGCCGCCAGGACATAGTTGTAGCCGTCGACCGTGCCGACCTGGACCGGTGTCCGGCCCCTCAGATCCGGCAGGGCGAAGGTGCTCGTGCCATTGCCGCCATAGCGGCTGCCGAGAAGCGAATACAGGGCCTGGTTCTGGGTGATCTGCAGCAGCGATCCATCCGCCAGGGCCCAGTCCTGGGGCACGATGCCGAAAGCAAAGGCGCGAATCTCGCCGACGAAAAAGTCCGACATTCAACGGGCTCCGACACAGGAGGAATCGGGCGCTCGTGGCGCCCCTTTCGACCCGATGACGCCCCTCCGTGCGCCGCCGTTTCGTAATCCACTGTTCGGCAGGTTTGCACGCCCAGGCGAGCGCTGCAATCTAAAATTGTATTCCTTTGATGGGGGAATATTTGCAATTTTTCCGATTCTGAACGATCATCTAGGTCTCGATCGCTTCCAGATTGAAATTCAGGAGAATTCCAATGACCGTCGTCACCGCTTCTGCTCCGACTGCCGATCAGCCCGAGAGCCGCAAGGCCTGGACGGCCCCGAGCCTGGATGTGGTCTCGACCGAAACGGCCGAAGGTGAGGTGGGCGGTAATGCCGATTCCGGCAGTTCCTCCTGATTTCAATGGTTCCACTCTGACAGACCCAGCAGGGTCGTCAGCGACCACCTCATCAAACAGCGTCTCCATGGTGACATGGGGACGCTGTTTTACTTCCTGCACCAGGACGTCGCTTTCCTGCACCAGGACGTCGCTCACCCCGGCTGTGGGTAGTATCCGTCGACGCAGATGCAGTAATGAAGGGCTAGCACGGGCTGGACGTTGTCGTGGCCTTCTCCACCCAGGTTCGTACCGATGGCATCGGGTGACAGGCTGGTGTTGACGGTGTTCGAGGTTGAAAAGTTCTCGGCGATGGAGCCCGTTGCGCCATTGGGCACCATGACCCGCGACAGGCTGGTGGTCGATCCTGGCATATCCGTCATGGCCGTGACCGCGCCGTTGTTCACCACGACTTCATGGGTATGGGGCGGCATCTGATCCGCGGTCAGGGTGACGCGGCTCTGGCCCGACAGCCGGGCCAGGGGTGCGTTCGTCAGACCTAGGCCCTGACCTTCGCCCATCGGGGCACGTCCGTTCAGATTGGGCAGGCCAATCGTCCGGGCCACCTCGCCGCCGTACAGATTGCCGATGACGCCGTACAAGGCCTTGTATCCGTCCAGCGGCACCTTGCGACCGTCGCAGGGCAGCCACCCCGCCGGGATGACATCGAAGGGGAAGGCCCGGATTTCTCCTAGATAGGCGTCCATGGTGTGCTTCCTTACGCCTCGCTGGGATAAAGACCTTCGATGGCGATCATGAAGTTGATCACCGTCGTCGGCATCATGTTGTCGTGGGCCTGGCCCCCACCGGCGGGATCCAGCGTCTTTCGATCCAGGATCAAATCGGTCACCGGCGGCGTCGGCGCGAAGTAGGCTCGCGCGGGCGACGCGACGGCGGCGTGCATCAGGGATGGCGCCGGCGCCACCGATGTGGCGGGCCGGATGGTCGCCCTCAGGCTATGGTGATGCGAGCCGAGGGCCTCAGGTGTCAGAGTGACGGTCTCGGCTCCCGGCTTCTGAGCCATGATGCGTGGGCTCAGACCCGCACCCTGGCCCTGTCCCATCGGCACGCGCCCGCGCAGGTCCGGCAGGGCGAATTTGGTCTTTCCATCCCCGCCCCAGCTATTGCTCAGCAGGGAATACAGGGCCTGATACTGAAAGATCGACAGTTCCTGGCCCTGGCAGAACAGCCACCCCTTGGGCGGGCGGACGCCGGCGAACAGTCGTATTTCCCCCAGATAGCAGTCGACGTCGGGGAAAGTGTCAGACATCGGCATCCTCCGTAGCCCCGGCTCGGGCAGATATCGGAGGCGCACCCTCCATGGCGATATAGTATCTGAGGACGGTGGAAGGCTGGATGTTGTCGTGGGCCTGGCCGCCGCCGGCATTGCGGACACTGGTCTTCAGCAGGGGCTGCTCGGCCCCACCAGCCGGACCGTACAGGGGATGCTGGTTGCGCGCCGGGAGGTCGTCTCGGTTGACGGTCGCGATCAGATTGTCCCGGGGCGCACCCGTATCGCCGACAGCGGTGGTCGCCCGCAGGGCATGGCTGTGTTGCGGCACCTCGTATTCACCCAGAACCACCTCTTCCTGACCCGCTTGTTCGCCAAGGCGATAGGGGCGGCCGTCGGCCGAGCCGATGCCGATGGGCGTGCGCCCCCTCAGATCGGGCAGGGCGAACTGGCTTGCGTTGCCGCCGTAGCGGTTACGCAGCAAGGCATACAGGGGCGGGTTCTCCTGGATTGACAGCAGATCGCCGTTGCACTCCCTCCACCCCTCGGGCACCCGATTGTAGGGAAAAGCCCGGATTTCACCCAGGAAACACTGGACGACGATAGAGTTGCGCTGGTCTGCCAAGGCCTGTCTCGCAGAGGCGGGTTGGACGGCAATTCGATCGTTCGACACCACCGCGCCTCCCAGGCGGTACGTCGTTCAGCTTGGCCATAAGCTTTCGTGAGTCGCAGCGACGTGCAAATCTCCACTGGCGTGCCGACGGTCTCTGCTGGGCGGACTTGGCGGCATGACTTTTTCGCATTCGGTCTGCTAGACAGCGGGCGGGTAGCCACGGCCTTGCCGTGTGGCCAGCAGGATTTTCGGAGCGATAGCGACACCATGGGCATTTGCGGCCGCGTCAACCTGGATCCTTCCGCGCCCACGCCGATCGACAGGCCGCTGGCCTCGATCACCATCGCCGATCCGCGCTCCCGCGATGTCTGGCAGGGGCCAGGCGTGGCCCTGGCCAGCGTCGACGAAGCCTCCACGGCCGTCGGGCCAGGCGACCGGGCGGCGGTGTTCGACGGCCGGATCGACAATCGCGACGACCTGCGCCGCGCCCTGGGCATCGACGACCTGGACCAGCGCAGCACCGCCGATATTGCCCTCTTGGCGTTCGAGGCCTGGGGCGATGACTTCTGCGACCGGATCATCGGCGACTATGCCTGCGCCGTCTGGGACGGACGTCGCCGTCGCCTGGTGATGGCCGCCGACCCTGCGGCGCTTCGGTCGCTGTTCTATTGGGTCGGGCCGAACGAGATACGCTTCGCCAACGAACAGCGGGGCCTGTGGGCCGACGGTGACGTGCCCCGTCAGATCGACGAAGAAGACTTGGCGTCCTGGCTGTGCCTGATGCCGCGCCCGCCCCAGGCCAGCTTCTTCAAGGACATCTTCCGCGTCCCGCCCGGTTCCCGCTCGATCTGGGAGGCCAACGCGGTCCGCACCGAGACCTGGTGGAAGCCGGAGAACCTTCCCTATCTGAACCTTGCCTCCGAGGCGGAGTATGAGGAGGCGATGCGTGCCGCCTTGGCCCAGGCGGTCGCCTGCCGGATCGGCGACGGGGAACGCATCGGCTCCATGCTCAGCGGCGGTCTGGACAGCTCCACCGTCACCGCCTTCGCGGCGCGGCATCTGGCAGAGCAGGGACGTGGGCTGACGTCCTTCACGGCAACTCCGGTGCACAAGGCCACGGTCTCGCGCGGACGGTTCGCGGACGAATGGGACCACGCCGCCGCCCTGGCCGCCATGTATCCGAACATCGACCACGTCCGGGTCCCGAATGAGGGGGAGACCATCGTCGATGCCCTAGAGAGCCGCGAGCCGGGCATGGACTGGCCGATGCTGAACCCCACCAACATGGTCTGGATCAACGGCATCCACAAAGCCTGCCGCGATCGCAAGCTGAACGTCCTCTTGGCCGGCAGCATGGGCAATCTGACCATGAGCTGGACGGGTGCCGAGCTGCTGACCCAGCGGCTGAAGGCCATGGACATGGTCGCGGCCGCCCGTGTGGCCCTGGATCAGAACCGTCACGGCGGCATGAACTGGACGACCATCGCGGCCAATATCGGCGACAGCTTCCTTCCGCCGCCGTTGATGAAGCGGGTGCGAAAGGCCTTCGACAAGAGCCGCCCGGATCTGGAAACCTATTCGGCGATCGATGCTGAATTCCTGGCGGCGTCGGGTCTGGACGAACAGGCGCGCAAGGTTGCCGGAAACATGAGGAATCTGGCGGTCGGCGACAGCCGGGCCCTGCGGTTGCTTGCCCTGTCCCGCTCCAACCATCGCGGGGCCATGCATACTGGAACCCTGCGTCGCTATGGAGTCGATCAGCGGGATCCGACCTCCGATCGTCGTGTCGTCGAGCTGTCCCTGTCGATTCCGGAGCATCAGTTCCAGCGCCGGGGGGTGCAGCGGGCCCTGCTGCGCGACACCATGCGCGGCCTGCTGCCCGAGGTGATCCGCACCGAACAGCGCCGGGGGCTTCAGGCGGCGGACTGGCGCTATGGCTTCGACGAGGCCATGCCCCAGTTACTGTCGGACGTCGAACGCCTGCGTCACAGCCCCCTGGCGTCCCGCGCCCTGGATTTGGACCGGATGAGCGCTCTTCTGGAGAAATGGCCCGGGCCGGGCGAAGATTCCCGGGTCGGCGATCACGACTACAAACTGGTCATCGGCCGCGCCGTGGCCGTCGGCCGCTTCGTGCGGCGGATCGAGGGCGGCAACGCCTGACCGGCGTTGTCAGTCCAGATAGCCCAGCCGTCTCATTACCGGCCCGTGGTCGGCCTCGATCTGCGCCGCCAGCTCGGCTGACAGCCGCTCCCGCCAGCCACCGATCCGGCCCTGGCGAAAGAAGGGCGCGTCCGACTGGGTCAGGCGTTCCCGAAAACCCGACTTGGCCTCCTGCTGGGCCAGTTGATCGAAGGCCGTCGCAGAGATGGCCCGTGCGATGACCGCGTCGTCCGCCTCCAGGCCCAGGAACCGCACGACTCCGGTAAAGGTGGTCATCGGATCGGTCACCATGTCCTCGTAGTGCACCAGATGCAGCCTCAGCCGCGCATCATCCAGCCAGCTCTCGACATGGCGGCTCCAGCTGGAGACATACTGGTGCACCTGGGTGTTCAGCCGCTTCTGCGCCTGACCGATGCCATAGTCGGGATCGGCCATGCGGGTGACCACATCCTCGATCGTCTTGCCGAAATGGTGGGTGTTGGACACCGCCACATCGCGCGGGTCGCGCACGATGTAGACGACCCGCTCGATCACATCGACGGGATAGGCGGGCTCCTCGGCATGGGGCGACGCCAGATTGGCGTCGTGCACCTTCAGCGCGGCCTCGCCTAGGGCCGCGAAATGACGGCTGACATGGGCGCGGATGCGCGCCAACTCCGCGATCGTCAGATCCGAAGAGTCTTCTTCTATCGCCGCATCCACCTTGCCGCGCGCCGACAACTGGGTGACGTCCGACAGGTCGGTGTTGATGTCCGGCGCCTCGCCGCCCCGGTTCACGCTGGCCAGAAAGGCCCGCATCCAGGTGTTGCCCGACTTGGGATAAGAGGCGATCAGGGTCAGGCCGCTCATCCCCCGACGATGGCCTCCACCTGTTCCAGCCAGCCGTCGATGGCCGTCAGATCGAAGGGCCGCACCAGGCGATAGACCGGGACGGTCGATGCGATCCTGGCCTGTGCTGCCAGCAGGGCAGGGCGACGGCCCATGGCCTTGCCGATGCGGGGCCGGAAAACCTCGCTGCTGATCGTGGAGATGATCTCGACCGGGCGTTCCAGCCGCGTGATCTGTTCGTCCAGTCCGGGTGCGGCCTTGTTCAGCATGAAGATGGCCGCCAGGGGCGTGGGCTCGGCGGCGAAGGCCTCATGGTGGCGATAGTGGAATTTGCTCATGCCGGGGCGGTTCCGTTCCAGGCCTTCGCTGTCGATCCCGGCGGAGTCCAGGCTGTCCTGCCACAGCTTCAGCCGCGGAAAGGCTGGATACATGATCGGTGCGCCCGGCCCGGTCGCATCGATCGCGGTGATGTCGTCGGCCAGCAGAGGATGGCCACGTTTGGCCAGGCTCACGGCCGTCGTCGACTTGCCCGCGCCCGACGGCCCGGAAAAGGCCACCGCCCGCCCATTGATCGACACGCACGAGGCATGAAACGGAAACAGCCCGCGCCGATGGCACAGATAGCCCAGCACCGACCCCAGCAGGAACAGCCGGACCTCGGCCTCGCTCGCTGCGGGGTTCAGCGACATCACCACCTCGCCCGGACCGGTCAGGTGATAGGTAGCGACGCCCTGATGGGTCAGCAGGCAGGAGCCGTCCGCCGACACCTGCACAAAGGGCGTCTGTTCCACGATGTCGTCCAGCCGCGTCGGCGTTTCACCCAGGCGAAAGACGATGTCGGGCGCGATTTCAGGACCTGTCCAAGGGGCCAGTTCCGGCAGATCAAGTTCCGATCGGACCCGCCAGCCACAGAGATAGCCGTCGGTCATGCGGTGGTGATCATCTTCTGATCAGAAAGTTGATTCAGGAACTTCAGGACATCGGCCTGGATCACGTCCGGCTCGGCGGCATATTCCCCGGTCAGCTCATCGCACACATCGGCGACCACGGCGGGCGTCTCAATCCGGTCCCAGATGCGTGCCCCGATGGCGTCCAGGCCGACATAAACGCCCTTGTCCATGTCCAGCAGCACCAGATTGTCCCCGACCGAGGCCTTCAGGAACCCTTCCAGCCTACCCACCCGGTCATTCAGCGTCACCGCCATAGAATCCCTCGCGCTGCGATCATCGTCTGGGATTCAGCCTGTAACGGCCTGGGTCGGCCAGGTCCACCACCGGTGCCGTCAAACGACGCGTCGAGCCTTGGATGTATCCGGCTTGGCGACGGGATTGGCTTCAGCTGAGAGGGGCGTGCGGACCCGCTCCAGCAGGGCGGCCAGGGGCATGGGACGGCCGATCAGATAGCCCTGGGCGATATCGCAGCCCATGCCGCGCAGCAGGGCCAGGGCGGTGGGCGTCTCCACCCCCTCGGCAGTCACCTTCAGGCCCAGGCTGTGGGCCAGGTCGATGGTTGATTTCACCAACAGGGCGTCGCGCGCCGACTCGTCGAGCGACAGGATGAAGGCCTTGTCGATCTTCAGTTCGTCGGCCCGGATCTGTTTCAGATAGGCCAGGGACGACAGGCCCGAGCCATAGTCATCGATCGATACGCCGATCCCCGCCGCCGCGAACCGGTCGATGATGGCCAGGGCCTTTTCGGGGTTTTCCATCACCGCCGTCTCGGTGATCTCGAAGCACAGCCGCGCGCCAGACGCGGCGACCTGTTCCAGGGCGAAGGCGGCGAATTCGTCATCCGACAACAGGCGGCCCGAGATGTTGACCGCGATCACCATCGGATGCCCCGCCTGGGTCATCAGGACCTGGTCGGAGATGGCGCGCCTGACGATCCATTCGGTCAGGGGTCGGATATGGCCGGTTTCCTCGGCCATGCCGATGAACAGGTCGGGCGAGACGAAGCCACGACGCGGGTGGGTCCAGCGTGCCAGGGCCTCGACCCCGGTGATGCGGTCCTCGCGCAGATCGTATTTCGGCTGATAGTTCAGGCTGAACTCGCCGTTCCGCACCGCCGCCATCAGGTCGCTGATCAGCGACAGATTGCCTCCCGGATCACCATAGGCGGTGACATCGAACAGGGCAGCCTTGCGGCGCTGACTGCGGGCCTGGTCCACCGCGATGGCTGCCCGGTCGATCGGCGATGCGCCCTGGCCGCTGTCGGCGGCGGCGGCAAGACCGGCCGTCACGGCGATGTCGATGGGGGCGCCGTCCAGCAGGATGGGGCTTTCGGCCTGTTCGGTCATCCGTTCGGCCTGGGCCAGGGCCGTCTCCGGGCTGTCGGCCGACACGACGATCCCCAGCATCCCCGCGCTGATCCGACTGACCGGCACCCCACCCGCCAGCCCGGACAGCCGTGCGCCTAGGGCCGCGATCAGACGCGAGGCGGAGTCATAGCCGATGGCATTCCGCACCACCTTGAACCGCTCGATCCCGAACAGGATCATATAGCCGCCGTCCGTTGCCGCCGCCCGTCGTTCCAGTGCCAATCGATTGGGCAGGCCGGTCTCCTGGTCGTGCAGGGCCATGTGCGTCAGCCGCGCCTCGCGGTCGCGGATGTCGCCGGCCATGGCGTTGAAACTCTGGGCCAGGCGACCGATTTCGTCGGCCGAGGTCACCTCCACCTCGGCGTGGTCGCCCTGCTGCAGCCGATGGACGGCGTCGTCCAGCGCCATGATCGGCCCGGTCACGCCACGAGCCAGCACCCAGGTCCCCCCGGCCAGCAGGGCCAGGCCCGCCAGGCCGATCACCCCCAGCCAGATGAACATGGTCTCATACGGCTTCATTGCCTTGGCCAGCGGATAGGTCAGGACCAGGGCCGCCGGTGATTGGGTGTCGAAACTGGGCAGGGCCCGGGCCAGGACCATGGATTCCCCCTGGTCCGTCCGCGCCGTCGCGGGCGTCAGGCCGCCGCCGGCCAGGCCCGTCTCGATCGCGCGCTTCACGTCGGCGCGCCCGGTCCAACCCTCGGCTCCGCGCGTGGCTACCGCCGCCGACAGGGGAATGGATGACAGGCTTTCCAGCTGTCGCATCTGGGCGGCGTCCAGCGGCTCCAGAAAGACGACCCAGCCGATCAGGACCGGGGCCAGAACCGGTGCCGCGACGGCCTGATACGGTTGGCCGCCGAGGGTCAGGACGCCGGAGTCCACCGCCCCCGAATCCAGACCGGTCCACAGGGTATCGATGGCGGGGTCGTCCAGGGTGAGGCCCGCGGCCGTCACATAGCCGTCGACCCCCAGGATCAGCGCCCCCTCGACCTTTTGCCGGGCGCGCAGATTGTCCAGGGCCGAGCGGACCGTCGCCTCGTCCCCGGTCGCCACAGCTTCGCGGAATCCATAGTCCTGGGCCAGGACCGATGCCCCCTGACGCAGCTGGGCCGAGCGTGAAGCCCAGACCTGGCCATAGACGGCCCCCGAGGCGGTCAGTTCGTTTCGGACCACGCGGCGTGCACTGTCGGTGACCGCCGTGACAACCGCCAGGGCGACCAGCATGAGGGCTACGCCGAACAGCCCCATGTAGAGGACCGTCAGCTTGGTCCTCAGCTGGGTGAAATTCATCCGAGCCGCCAGGGAGGGCGGCACGGTCAATCGGTTCAGGGCGAGACGCAGGCGAACCAGCATTCGCGTCTACCGGACCGCCGCGCGGGCGCTGAAGTCGCCGCTGATCGTCTGGCGTCCCGCAGCGGCGGTCACCGTGATGGTTCGGGCCAACTCATTGCCCCGTCCCGCCAGGCGCGGATGCCAGACCTTCAGTGTCGCGCCCCCGGCCGGGATACCAGGCAGCAAGACGTCGCCCGAAGCCGGTGTCTTCATCGCCCATGGCGTGTCGACCACTCGGATATAGGCCAGCATCTGGTCGTGGATATTGCACCCCAGGGCCGCGACCCCGGGTGTGCGGAAGATATGGGCGCGGGTTTCGTCCCGGCCGTACAGCTCGATCTCGAACCGGTTTCCGCGCGAGAAGGAATAGACCTGGTGCCGGACCCGATCCAGATTGGGAAAGCTGACCGTCCCCCCGACCGGCACGACCAGCACATAGGGATCGAACTGGATGTCCTGTTGCGTCATCCGAAGCGGCCAGGAAAACCGGATCGGTCCGGCGGGAACGCCCGACGCCGGGTGCACCGTGACCACGGCGTCCCTGACCGGTCGCCCGGCGGCATCGCGGACACTGACCGTCAGGTCCCCGGCCCGAGCCGCGGTGGCCACCGCTGTCATCATGATAAGGGCGATCAGAAGGCGCATATGCAACGTCTACGGTGGCAGTCTTAAAGGACTTATGAATCAGCGTTCTATCTTTGCGTGCTGAGGCCCGCCCGTCTCTTTAAAGTAGAATCGGGTTGGCTGGTTCGCTTTACTTGAAGTTAACCTCGAAAAGGGCACCCGTGCTGTGACGGATCGCGTCGGTGCGGTCGAGGGTGGGGACTTCAATGAAATCGACCATGGCAGGGCTAGCGCTGTTGCTGACGACGGCCTTGGCCGGAACAGCAACGGCCCAGATGGCCGACTGGATCCCCGAGTCCCGCCCTGGCGGTAAGCTGCTTTTGACCGGCGGCGTGTCCAGCATCGAGGGTGCGGGCGGCGGTGGTCTGGCGACCTGGGCGGTCACGACGGGCTATGGTGCAGGTGACGGCATCGGGGCCAATGTCCATGCGACCTGGGTCGATCTGCCCGACTATGAGTTCCGCTCCGCGGGTGTGGCCATCGGCCTGTGGGACCGGGTCGAGCTATCGGCCGCGCGCCAGGAGTTCGACACCCAGGACACCGGGGCCCTGCTGGGCCTGGGGTCCGGCTTCACCTTTACCCAGGACGTCTATGGCCTGAAGGTGCGCGTTCTGGGTGACGCCGTCTATGACCAGCACACCTGGGTTCCTCAAGTCGCGGTGGGACTCCAGTACAAGACCAACGACCAAGGGGCCGTCATCGCCGCCGTCGGCGGACAGGACGACGAGGGCGTCGACCTGTATGTCGCCGCGACCAAGCTGTTCCTGGCCGAAAGCCTGCTGGTCAACGGCACCCTGCGCTGGACCGAGGCCAATCAGACCGGCCTGCTGGGTTTCGGTGGCGACGCCGAGGGCGATCCGACGCTGCAGTTCGAAGGCTCGGTCGGCTGGCTGGTCAGCCGCAACCTGGTCATCGGTGCCGAATACCGCACCAAGCCCGACAACCTGTCCTTTGCCGAGGAGGAGGACTGGATGGATATCTATGCCGCCTGGGCGATCAACAAGAACCTGTCCGTGACCGCCGCCTGGGCCGACCTGGGCTCCATCGCCACCTTCGAAGACCAGCGTGGACTGTATCTGTCCATCCAGGCGGGATTCTGATCATGATCGTTCGCATCGCACTCGCCGCCGCCCTTGCCGCCGTAGCCCTGCCGGCCATGGCCCAGGATATGCCTCATCATCGCCCGGGCGAGGAGGCGGTCGAACCCTATGCGGTCGCCGAGGCCAATGCCGGGGCCGATCCCTTCGCCGACAGCTCCATGTATTCGGCCTTCGGCGGTGCCGACGGGGTGGGGCGTATCGTCGACGGTATGCTGGATCGCACGGTCGCCGACCCGCGCACGGCTCCCATCTTCGCGGCCACGGACATGGTGCGCCTGCGCCGGACCCTGAGGGAACAGTTCTGCTACATCCTGGGCGGCGGCTGCGCCTATACCGGCCGGTCGATGGCCGACGCCCATGACGACCTGGGCCTGCAACCGTCCGATTTCGGTATCCTGGTCGAGCACCTGCAGGCCGCCATGACGGCCGAAGGCGTGCCCTTCCACACCCAGAACCGCCTGCTGGCGCGCCTGGCCCCCATGCACCGCGACGTGGTCACCCGCTGAGTGCGGTAACAATCCGGCGAGCGAACCGGATACGGTGCGTTGGCTAGGGGTCTTCGCCCACGAAATCCTGGGCAAACTCGGGCGTGGTGAGGTCTGCAGGATCCAGGGGGTCCTCGTCGGCCTCGCCGCCGCGACCCGGATCGGGCACTTCGAAGCCGACCGGGATCGACAGGTCCAGCAGGCCCGCCGCCTTCATCTCCTGGACGCCGGGCAGGTCGTTCAGGCCGGCCAATCCGAAATGCTCCAGGAAACGGTCGGCGGTCCCATAGGTCACGGGCCGGCCCGGCGTGCGCCGGCGCCCACGCATCCGCACGAACCCCATCTCCAGCAGCAGATCCAGGGTCCCGCGTGAGAGCGAGACCCCGCGCACGCTCTCGATCTCGGCGCGGGTGCAGGGCTGGTGATAGGCGATGATGGACAGGGTCTCGAGCGCGGCCTTGGACAGGCGACGCGGTTCCTCCCGCTCTTCGGTCATGAGGAAGGCCAGGTCGGCTGCCGTTCGGAAACGCCATCGGTCGGCGACGCAGTCCAGTTCCACCCCGCGCCCCTGATAGCGGGTCTTCAATCCGGCCAGGGCCCGGCCGACGTCGGCGCCCTCGGGCAGACGGCGGGCGATCTCATGGGCGGACAGGGGGCCGGCCGCCGCGAACAGCAGGGCCTCGACCCGGCGTTCCATCTCGGCGTCGTCGGGGGCGAAGGTCAGGGGGGCGTCGCTCACGGCACCAGCTCCAGCGCATGGCCCTGATCACGACGTTTGACATAGAGGTCGGCAAAGGGCTCGGCCTGCTGCACTTCAAGTTCGCCTTCCTTGACCAGCTCCAGCCCGGCCGACAGGGTCGAGGCCAGATAGGAGGCCTGGGACGGGCCCTGGTCGCCCTTGCGCCAGACCGGGGCGACGCGCTCGATCGGTGTCCAGTCCTGAAGCCTAGGCAGCCGGTCTCGCAGCCAGTCGCGGGCCGCTTCCAACGGAAAAGCCTCGACGCGCTGGGACGGATTATAGCGGCGCTGTTCCTCGCGCCGCCGCTGGACCACATAGGCGGCCATCAACTCGTACAGACTGGCGTCGATCCGGTCGGACGGCACGATCACTGTCGCCTGGGGGTCGCCGCGCATGAAGACGTCGCGCTTCAGCTGGGGCCGGGCCATCAGGGCCTCGGACGCCTTTCGCATGGCCTCCAGCTTCTGCAGGCGGAAGGCCAGGGCGGCGGCGACCAGTTCAGCGGGCGGCTCGTCACCCTTTGACACCTCGTTGCGGGGCAGCAGCAGGCGCGACTTCAGATAGGCCAGCCAGGCCGCCATCACCAGATAGTCGGCAGCGAGGGAGAAGTTCCGGCGGCGGGCTTCGTGCACGAAGGCCAGATACTGTTCGGCCAGGGTGGTGATCGACAGCTTCAGCAGGTCGACCTTCTGCGTCCGCGCCAGGGCCAGCAGGACGTGCAACGGCCCCTCATACCCGTCCAGATCGACGACGAAGGCTTCCGACGGATCGGGAGCGCCGTCCGGATCGGCCTTGAAGTCCAGGGTCGGCTGGAAGTCGTCGGTCATGGAACCCTCCCCTTCCCCCCTGGCGGGGGAAGGTGGCTCGCGCAGCGAGACGGCTGGGGGGGCTGTGGATGCACGCGAGGCATCAGACGGCCGATCAAATGGCCGGACCCATAAGACACCCCCCATCCGTAAGGCTTCGCCTGCCACCTTCCCCCGCAAGGGGGGAAGGACATCGCCGTCCTCATTCCTGTGCCTCACCCACAGCGGGGCCCTGGGCGGCCTCCAGGCGACCGGCCATCATGGCGGCGAAGCGGGCGCGGGCCTCGACCGCATCCAGCGGTTCGGGCGTGTGGACGATACGGGCCAGCGCCGCGTCGGCACGTCGGCGCGCCTTGCCCTTCAGTCGGCCCGTGCCCTCGGCCACCTGGCGCATCTCCTCGAGATCGCCGTTCCAATGCACCACCAGGTCGCAACCGGCCTTCAGCGCGGCGGCAGCCCGTTCGGACAGGGTACCGGACAGGGCCTGCATCGTCAGATCGTCGGAAAGGATCAGGCCCTGGAACCCCAGATGGTCGCGCATAAGCCGGATCGCCTTCTTCGAGATCGTGGCTGGCCGTTTGGCGTCGATGGCGGTGAAGACGATATGGGCCGACATGGCGATCGGCATATCCGACAGGGCCTTGAACGGGGCGAAATCCCAGGCATCCAGGGTTGCCAGATCTGCATGGACTGTCGGCAGCTCCTTATGACTGTCGGCAAAGGCGCGACCATGGCCGGGCATATGTTTGATCACGGGCAGAACGCCCCCGGCCATGGT
>Ga0209066_10002503_pt1 | contig 22234 bp, 21 predicted proteins | sample All_14_2_FD_187198 | JGI IMG/M metagenome (GOLD analysis project Ga0209066, IMG submission 187198) | Freshwater microbial communities in response to fracking from Pennsylvania, USA - Allegheny Zone_MetaG_DW_15 (SPAdes) (version 2) ... | reverse complement strand
GTATATGTCAAGCCTTGGTAAGGTTCTTCGCGTTGCATCGAATTAATCCGCATGCTCCGCCGCTTGTGCGGGCCCCCGTCAATTCCTTTGAGTTTTAGCCTTGCGGCCGTACTCCCCAGGCGGGGAACTTAATGCGTTAGCTGCGACACAGAAACCGTGGAATGGTCCCTACATCTAGTTCCCAACGTTTACGGCGTGGACTACCAGGGTATCTAATCCTGTTCGCTCCCCACGCTTTCGCTCCTCAGCGTCAGTTACGGCCCAGAGATCTGCCTTCGCCATCGGTGTTCCTCCTGATATCTGCGCATTCCACCGCTACACCAGGAATTCCAATCTCCCCTACCGCACTCTAGTCTGCCCGTACCCACTGCAGGCCCGAGGTTGAGCCTCGGGTTTTCACAGCAGACGCGACAGACCGCCTACGAGCTCTTTACGCCCAATAATTCCGGATAACGCTTGCGCCCTACGTATTACCGCGGCTGCTGGCACGTAGTTAGCCGGCGCTTTTTCTGCAGGTACCGTCACTTTCGCTTCTTCCCTGCTAAAAGAGGTTTACAACCCGAAGGCCGTCGTCCCTCACGCGGCGTTGCTGCATCAGGCTTGCGCCCATTGTGCAATATTCCCCACTGCTGCCTCCCGTAGGAGTCTGGGCCGTGTCTCAGTCCCAGTGTGGCCGGTCACCCTCTCAGGCCGGCTACCCGTCGTCGCCTTGGTGAGCCATTACCTCACCAACAAGCTGATAGGCCGCGAGCTCATCCCGAACCGAAGTTCTTTCCACGCGCAGACGATGCCGTCGCGCGTCGTATCCGGTATTAGACGCCGTTTCCAGCGCTTATCCCAGAGTTCGGGGCAGATTGCTCACGTGTTACTCACCCGTTCGCCACTGATCCGGCAGGAGCAAGCTCCCACCTTCACCGTTCGACTTGCATGTGTTAAGCACGCCGCCAGCGTTCATCCTGAGCCAGGATCAAACTCTCCATAAAGGTGTGGTTGCGCGGCCCGAGGGCCGGCAGACCTTGTGCGACGCCCGGTCGGAATTGACTGAGGCGCCGCGAGTTTGTCTGACTGTCCGAATATCTACTGACATTCGTATCAATCCAAAGGAATCTCAGCAGCCGACCGAGGTCGACTGCACGAGGTAATTTGGCATTTGACAAGTGCACACTGTTGAGTTCTCAAGGATCGGACGCTCCTGCCGCTCGTCCTCTCGGATCTGCCGCAGGGCAACTGTCCTAACTTACGCCCACCGGTCTCGGTTGTCAAACCGACTCGCCGACGACTTGCGATCACCGGCTGACACGACTGGTCGAAGTGTCATCCTAGTCCCGGTCAGAGCAGCCGACAAGGGCTGTTCCGTTTCCGGAGGATGGTCCCCTCTTGAGGTGGGCGCGTGGGCCTCTCGGCTCTCTCGCGTTCCGCACCGTTTGGGGCGACAGGTGAATACGTTACGCGGATGTTTCGGGGCGTGCAAATCGACGCGCATCCCGGGCGTGTCGCGCCTGTTTCCGAGGGTTTCGCCCGTGGTCCGAGGCCCAGTCGCCGACCCGCATCAGTCGCATTCGATCCGCTCGGGACCGAGCTCGAGACCGGCGAGCGACTTCTTCCCGCGGCGCAGGATCGCGACCCGGCCAGGCAGGCTCGCCGTGAGGACGGCGTCCTCCCGATCGACCCGCACGTTGTCGACGCTGACGCCCCCCTGCTGGATCGCCCGCCTGGCCTCGCTCGCGCTCGCGACGAGGCCGGTGGCCACGAGGGCGTCGACGACGCTGCTGCCCTCCGGCACGCGGGCGGACGGGAGCTCCTCGATCACCGAGCGCAGGGTCGCCTCGTCGAGCGCCGCGAGATCGCCGTCGCCGAAGAGCGCCGCCGCCGCGGCGAAGGCCGCCTCCGTCGCGGCCTCACCGTGGACGAGCCTCGTCACCTCCCACGCGAGGGCGCGCTGCGCCTCCCGCCGGAACGGCGCATCGGCGACGGTCTGCTCGAGCCGCTCGATCTCGGCGCGCGGCAGGAAGGTGAAGATCTTGAGCCGGGCGACGACGTCGGCATCCGCGGTGTTGAGCCAGAACTGCGAGAACCGGTACGGACTGCACATCCCGGCGTCGAGCCAGATCGCGTTGCCCTCGGACTTGCCGAACTTCGTGCCGTCCGAGTTCGTGATCAGCGGTGTCCCGATGGCGTGCACCGAGGCCCCCTCGACGCGATGCACGAGGTCGATCCCGCTCGTGAGGTTGCCCCACTGATCGCTGCCGCCGGTCTGGAGCACGCATCCGTAGCTCCGGTGGAGCTCGAGGAAGTCCATGCCCTGGAGGATCTGGTAGCTGAACTCCGTGTACGAGATCCCCGCGTCCGAGTTGAGCCGCGCGCTCACCGCGTCCTTCTTCAGCATCGTGCCGACGCGGAAGTGCTTGCCGATGTCGCGCAGGAAGTCGATGGCCGAGAGCGGCGCCGTCCAGTCCAGGTTGTTCACCATCGTGACGCCGTTCGGCCCGTCCGGGCTGAGGAACCGTCCGACCTGCTCCCGCAGCAGCGCCACCCACGCCGCCACGGTCTCTCGGTCGTTGAGCGTGCGCTCCGCCGTCGGCCGGGGATCGCCGATGAGCCCCGTCGAGCCGCCGACGAGGCCGAGCGGCCGATGGCCGGCGAGCTGCAGCCGCCGCATGAGCAGCAGTTGGACGAGGTTGCCGAGGTGCAGGCTCGGTGCGGTCGGATCGAATCCGCAGTAGTAGGTGATCGGCTCCCCCGCCAGCAGCTCACGGATCTCGTCGGCGTCGGTGGAGACGTGGACGAGTCCGCGCCAGATCAGCTCGTCCCACAGGGTGGGGAACGCGGGATCGTTCGCCTGGTCGGCGAGCACGGGGTTCGCGGTGGACACGGCATCCACCGTACCCGGCGGCGGGCGCGCCGGCGCACGCGCGGTGCGCCCGCGGCGCCGCCCTCCGGCCCCGGGTTCGCGACCCCTGCGCGCCTAGCGGACCCCGAGGGCCGCCGAGAGGTGCGCGACGCGCTCGGTGAGCGCGGCACGCTGGGCCGCGACCGCCGACGGCGCGGTGCCGCCGACGCCGGCGCGCGCGCCGATCGAGCCCTCGACGGTGAGCACCTCACGCACCTCGGGGGTCAGCAGCGGCGAGATCGCCGCGAGCGCGCCGTCCGAGGCCTCGTGGAGCTCGATCCCCTGCGCCTCGCAGTACCGCACGAGCGCGCCGGAGTGCTCGTGGGCCTCCCGGAACGGCACCCCCTTGCGCACGAGCCAGTCGGCGACGTCGGTCGCGAGCGAGAAGCCCTGCGGGGCGAGCTCCGCCATCCGCGCCGTGTCGAACTCGAGCGTCGCGATCATCCCGGTGAACGCGGGCAGGAGCACCTCGAGCGTGTCGACGGCGTCGAAGACCGGCTCCTTGTCCTCCTGGAGGTCGCGGTTGTAGGCGAGCGGCAGGCCCTTGAGGGTCGCGAGCAGCCCGGCGAGGTCGCCGATGAGCCGGCCAGCCTTGCCCCGCGCGAGCTCGGCGATGTCCGGGTTCTTCTTCTGCGGCATGATCGACGACCCGGTCGAGTAGGCGTCGTGGAGCCGGACGAAGCCGAACTCCCTGGTGTTCCAGATGATGACCTCCTCGGCGAGCCGGGAGACGTCGACGCCGATCTGCGCGGCCACGTAGGCGAACTCGGCGACGACGTCGCGGCTGGCGGTGGCGTCGATCGAGTTCTCGGTCGGCGCACCGAGCCCGAGCTGCGCGGCGACGAGGCGCGGATCGAGCCCGAGGGCGCCGCCGGCGAGCGCGCCGGCGCCGTATGGCGAGGCCGACGCCCGCACCGCCCAGTCGCGGATGCGCTCGAGGTCGCGCACGAGCGGCCACGCGTGGGCGAGCAGGTGGTGCGCGAGGAGGACGGGCTGCGCGTGCTGCAGGTGCGTCCTGCCGGGCATGACCGCGTCGGGGTGGCGCTCGGCCTGCGCCGCGAGCGCGTCGACGAGGTCGATGACGAGTCCGGCGATGCGGCGGCCGTGCTCGAGGAGGAAGAGGCGGATGAGCGTGGCGATCTGGTCGTTCCTGCTGCGGCCGGCCCGCAGGCGCCCGCCGAGCTCCGGCCCCACCTCGGCGATGAGCGCCGCCTCGAGGGCGCCGTGGACATCCTCGTCGGCGTCGCTCGGCTGCAGCGCACCGGAGGCGACCGCGGCGGCGACCCGGTCGAGCCCGGCGAGCATGGCCTGGAGCTCATCGTCCCCGAGGTGCCCGGCCGCGGCGAGCGCGGCCGCGTGCGCCCTCGATCCGGCGATGTCGACCTCGGCGAGGCGCCAGTCGAAGTGGGTCGAGCGCGAGAGCCGCGCGAGCTCCGGCGACGGTCCGGCGGCGAAGCGGCCGCCCCAGAGGGAGCCCTCGTTCGTCGTGCCCCCGCCGGTCACGAGCCGACCTCGGCCGCACGGGAGGCCTGCGCCTGCTCGAGCAGCCACACGAGGAGCGCCTTCTGCGCGTGGAGCCGATTCTCGGCCTCGTCCCAGATGACCGACTGCGGGCCGTCGATGACCTCGCTCGTGACCTCGTAGCCGCGATCGGCCGGCAGGCAGTGCAGGAAGATCGCGTCATCAGCGGCGAGCGCCATGAGATCGGCGTCGACGCGGTAGCCGCCGAGCGCGGCGACCCTCGCGGCCTTCTCGTCCTCCTTGCCCATCGACACCCAGGTGTCGGTGACGATGACGTCCGCGCCGGCGGCGGCCTCGAGCGGATCGGTCGTGATCGTCACCGAGCCGCCGGTGCGCGTGGCGATCGCGTCGGCGTCGGCGACGACCCGCTCGTCCGGCTGGTAGTCGATCGGGCACGCGATGCGCACGTGCATGCCGGCGGTCGCGCCGGCGAGGAGGTAGGAGTGCACCATGTTGTCGGCGCCGTCGCCGAAGAAGCTCAGCGTGAGCCCGGCGAGCCGCCCCTTGTGCTCACGGATCGTGAGCAGGTCGGCGAGGAGCTGACAGGGGTGGAACTCGTCCGAGAGCGCGTTGACGACCGGCACGCGGGTGCCAGCGGCCATCTCGACGAGCCCGGCCTGCGCATACGTGCGCCAGACGATCGCGGCGACCTGGCGCTCGAGCACCCGCGCCGTGTCGCTCGGCGACTCCTTGCCGCCGAGCTGGCTGCTCGCCGTCGAGATGATCAGCGGCGAGCCGCCGAGGTCGGCGATGCCGACCGCGAAGGAGACGCGGGTGCGGGTCGACGACTTGTCGAAGATCACGGCGACCGTCTGCGGCCCGGCGAGCGGCGTGCGCGCCCAGCGGTCGGCCTTGATCTCGGCCGCGAGGTCGAGGATGCGCGCCTGCTCGGCCGGCGTGATGTCGTCGTCGCGCAGGAAGTGCCGGATCATTCGTCCTCCACGGAGATGCTCGTCTGGACGGACGCGAGCGCCGCGTCCGCGGTGGGTTCTGGCGTGATGGCGCCCGGGGCCGCCGCGACCTCCGCGAGGGCGGCGGCGAAGCGCTCGGCGAAGACGGCGACCTCCGCGGCGCCCACGATGAGCGGTGGGGCGATGCGGATGGCGTCGTCGCTCGCGGCATTGACGATGAGGCCGTGCCGCAGCGCGGCCATCGCGACCTCGCCGGCGACCGGCGCCGCGAGGGCGACGCCGAGCAGGAGTCCGGCGCCGCGCACCTCGGTCACGAGGGGCGAGCCGATGCCCGAGATGGCGGCGCGGATCGCCTCCCCCTGCACGCGCGCGTTGGCGACGAGGCCCGCGCGCTCGATCTCGGCGAGGACCGCGTCGCCGATCGCCGTCGCGAACGGGTTGCCGCCGAAGGTCGAGCCGTGCTGGCCGACGGTGAGCAGGTCGGATGCCGCGCCGAAGGTCACGAGCGCGCCGATCGGCACGCCGCCGCCGATGCCCTTGGCGACGGCGATCGCATCCGGCTCGATCCCGGCGGCCTGGAACGCGAACCACTCCCCCGTGCGCCCAGCGCCGGTCTGGATCTCGTCCAGGATGAGGAGCGCGCCGTGCTCGCGCGTGATCCGCCGCGCGGCCTCGAGGTAGCCGTCCGGCAGCGGCACGACGCCCGCCTCGCCCTTGATCGGCTCGACCACGAGGGCGGCGACGTCGGGGCCGATGGCCCGCTCGAGCGCCTCGACGGTCGAGTCGAGGTGCTCCACGTTCGGCAGCAGCGGCTCGAACGGCTCACGCAGCACCGGCTTCCCGGTGAGCGAGAGCGAGCCCATCGTCCGGCCGTGGAAGGCGTTGCGCAGCGCGAGGATGCGGGGCCGGCCGGTGCGCCTGGCGAGCTTGATCGCCGCCTCGATCGCCTCGGCGCCCGAGTTGCCGAAGTAGACGCGCCCGCGATCGCCGGCGCCGGTGAGGCGCAGCAGCCGCGCGGCGAGCGCGAGCTGCGGCTTCGTGGAGAAGTAGTTCGAGACGTGCACGAGGGTCGCCGCCTGCCTGGCCGCCGCCTCGACGACGACGGGGTGGGCGTGCCCGAGCGCGTTCACCGCGATCCCGGCGAGGAAGTCGAGGTACTCGACGCCGTCGACGTCCCAGACGCGGCACCCCTCCCCGCGCTCGAGCTGGGCGAGCGGCATCGGGGCCGAGCGCATCATCCGCGCGGCGAACTCGTCGCGCCACGGCGCGATCGTCGTCGTGTCGGTCACGGGACCACCTCCGTTCCCACGCCCTGCGTGGTGAAGACCTCGAGCAGAATCGAATGCGGCTGCCGCCCGTCGATGATCGCCGCCTTCGCGACACCCCCGTCGACCGCCTCGAGGCACGCCGCCATCTTCGGGATCATGCCGGACTCCAGCCGCGGGATGAGCTCGCGCAGCTCGTCGGCCGTGATCACCGAGAGGATCGAGTCGCGGTCTGGCCAGTTGGCGTAGAGACCGGGCACGTCGGTGAGCACGACGAGCTTCGCGGCGCCGAGCGCGACGGCGACGGCGGCCGCGGCCGAGTCGGCGTTGACGTTGAGGATGCCCTCCGGCGTCCCGCGCTCGCGCGCGACCGTCGAGACGACGGGGATGCGCCCGGCGTCGAGCTCGGCGCGGATCGAGCGCGGGTCGACCGCGGTCACCTCGCCGACGAGCCCGAGGTCGACCTCGACGCCGTCGACGACGGTCGTGCGCCGCTCGCCGACGAGCAGCTCGTGCTCGTCGCCGGAGATCCCGACCGCGAGGTCGCCGTGCTCGGCGATCGCGGCGACGAGCCCGGCGCCGACCTGCGTCGCGAGCACCTCGCGGACGACGACCATCGCCTCGGGACTCGTGACGCGAAGGCCGCCGCGGAACTCGCTGGGGATGCCGCGCTCGGCGAGCGCCGAGGAGATCTGCGGGCCGCCGCCGTGGACGACGACGGGCTTCACGCCCGCGTGGTGGAGGAAGACCATGTCCTCGGCGAAGGTGCGCGCGAGGATCGGGTCGACCATCGCGTTGCCGCCGAACTTCACGACGATGATCTCGTCGCGGAAGCGCTTGAGCCACGGCAGCGACTCGATGAGCACGGCGGCCTTGACCGCCGCCTCGTCAGGGGTGTTGTGGGTCTGGAACTCGGCCATCCGCGTGCGCCTAGCTCGAGTACGCCGAGTTCTCGTGCACGTAGTCGTGCGTGAGGTCGTTCGTCATGATCGTCGCCGAGGCCTCGCCGACTCGCAGGTCGATGACGAGCCGCAGCTCGCGCGGCGTGAGGTCGACCTCCTCGCGCGGGCGGTCCGGACCGCCGGCGTGGCAGACGCGGACGCCGTTCATCCAGACATCGACGTCGTAGGGGTCGAACGCCGCCGACGTCGTGCCGATCGCCGCGAGCACGCGCCCCCAGTTGGGGTCGTTGCCGAACACGGCGGCCTTGAACAGGTTGTTGCGGGCGACCGAGCGCCCGACCTCGACGGCGTCGTCCTCATTCGCCGCCCCGACGACCTCCACGAGCACCTCGTGGCTCGCGCCCTCGGCATCGGCCATGAGCTGGCGCGCGAGGCTCGTCGCGACCGCGACGAGCGCGGCACGGAAGGCCTCGGGCGCCGGCGCGACGCCGGAGGCGCCGCTCGCCATGAGCGTGACCTGGTCGTTCGTCGAGGTGCAGCCGTCAGAGTCGAGCCGGTCGAAGCTCACGCGGGTCGCGGCGCGCAGGTGCTCGTCGAGCTCCTCGGGGCTGAGGATCGCGTCGGTCGTGATGACGACGAGCATCGTCGCGAGGGCCGGCGCGAGCATCCCGGCGCCCTTCGCCATCCCGCCGACGGTCCAGCCGTCGCCGTGGACGACCGCGAGCTTGGGCACGGAGTCCGTCGTCATGATCGCGAGCGCCGCCTCCTCGCCGCCGTCCGACGACAGCGCCGGCACCGCGGCGCGGACGCCGTCGAGCACCTTCGCGCGGAACACCTCGTCGCCGGTGCCGATGAGGCCCGTCGAGCACACGACGACGTCGCCGGGACCGACGCCGAGCAGCTCGCCGGCGAGCTCCGCGGTCTGGTGCGAGGTCTGGAAGCCGAATGCGCCGGTGAAGCAGTTCGCGCCGCCGGAGTTGAGCACGACCGCGGCGGCGTGGCCGTCCTTGACCGCCTCCTGCGACCAGAGGATCGGATTCGCCTTCGAGCGGTTGCTCGTGAACACCGCGGCGACCGCGTCGAGCGGTCCGCGGTTCACGACGAGCGCGACGTCGCGCGCGCCCGTCGACTTCAGCCCGGCGACCACGCCGGCCGCCTCGAATCCCGCTGCCGCCGTGACGCTCACGGTGCCACTCCGTCCGTCGTCAGTCCCGTGGTCTCCGGCAGACCGATGGCGAGGTTCGCCGACTGCACGGCGGCCCCAGCGGTCCCCTTGCCGAGGTTGTCGAGCGCCGTGGTCACCACGACGCGGCCGGCGCGTTCGTCGACCGCGAGGCCGACGAGGGCGGCGTTCGAGCCGACGGTGTCCGCGGTCCGCGGCTGCACGCCCTCCGGCAGCAGGTGCACGAACGGCTCGTCGGCGTACGCCGACTCCCACGCCTCCCGCAGCACCGACGCCGAGACGCCGGGCAGCACGGGCGCGGTGCTCGTCGCGAGGATCCCCCTCGCCATCGGCACGAGCACGGGCGTGAAGCTCAGCGCGACCTCGGCGGCACCGGCGGCGCGGAGGTTCTGCCGGATCTCCGGGTTGTGGCGGTGCGTCCCGCCGACCGCGTAGGCGTGGGCGGAGCCGAGCAGCTCGCTCGCGAGCAGGTCGGTGCGCAGGCTCCTGCCGGCGCCCGAAGGCCCGACCGCGAGCACCGCGACGAGGTCGGTCGGGTCGATGAGCCCGGCGGCGACGCCGGGCGCGAGCCCGAGCGTGACCGCGGTGACGTTGCAGCCGGGCACCGCGATGCGCCTGGCGCCGACGAGCCGGTCGCGCTGGCGGCCGCCGTCGGCGAGCAGCAGCTCGGGCATCCCGTAGGTCCAGGCGCCGGCGTGCTCGCCGCCGTAGTAGTCGGCCCAGTCCTGCGCGGACTCGAGGCGGTGGTCGGCGCCGCAGTCGAGCACGAGCACGTCGTCCGGCAGCTCCGCGGCGATCGCGGCCGAGTGCCCGTGGGGCAGCGCGAGCACGACGACGTCGTGGCCCGCGAGCGTCTCGACCGTCGTCGGCTGCAGGGTCAGGTGCGCGAGCGAGCGCAGGTGGGGCTGGTGCGCGATGAGCGGCGAACCGGCGTTGCTGTTCGCGGTGACGGTGACGACGTCGAGGTCCGGATGCGCGGCGAGCAGCCGCAGGACCTCACCGCCGGCGTAGCCGCTGGCGCCCGCGACGGCGACCGAGTACGACATGGTGACAACCTTAGGGTCAGGGGTGGGTGGGAGCCTGGCGCCGGCGACGCGCCACGGCACCCTTGGGGCACCCCGGGGACGCGTCGCCTAGCGTCGCTCGTCCGACCCGCGTCGGCGCAGCACGAGCGCGCGGCCGAAGGCGCGGCGGGTGCTGAGGATCGCGGTCACCCGGCCAGCGTAGCGGCAGGTCGCGGAGCACGTCGAATCGGTATCGTGGTGCCGACGGACGCCACGGGCGCGTCTGCAACCCGAAAGGAGCGGCCATGGCCGGTTTCGACGGTCTCCTGGACCTCATCCCCGTCGGCGACATCGCGAAGCAGTTCGGCATCCCCGAGTCGGTCGCCGAGTCGGCGATCGAGCAGATCATCCCCGCCGTCGTCGGCGGGCTGGCCGCGAACGCCGAGACCGACTCCGGCGCGAAGTCGCTCGAGAAGGCGCTCGTCCAGCACGAGGGCAAGGTCGCCAAGGGCAAGGTCAAGGTCGAGAACATCGACACCGCCGACGGCGGCAAGATCGTCTCGCACGTGTTCGGTGCGAAGACCCAGGATGTCGCCGCCGCCGTCGCCGACGCGAACTCCTCCTCTGACGTGACGAAGGACCTCATCGCGCAGCTGCTGCCGGTCGTCGCCCCGATCATCATCGGCTTCATCGCCAACCAGTTCCTCGGGCAGAAGACCGCGGCGCCCGCGGCGGAGGCGGCCCCGGCCGCGTCGTCGTCCGGCGGCATCGGCGACCTGCTCGGCGGCCTGCTCGGCTCGCAGGGCGGCCAGCAGATCATCGGCAGCGTGCTCGGCGGCCTGCTCGGCGGCGGCACGAAGTAGCCATCGCCGCTCGACGCCCCGAGACCCCCCGGCCCGCGGCCGGGGGGTCTCGGCGTCTCGGCCGCGGACGGCCCGACTAGGCTGGTGAGCCGTGTCGAAGGTCCTCACTCAGCTCCCGGTCGGTTCTCGCGTCGGCATCGCCTTCTCCGGCGGCCTCGACACCTCGGTGGCGGTCGCCTGGATGCGCCACCACGGCGCGATCCCGTTCACCTACACCGCGAACATCGGGCAGTACGACGAGCCCGACATCGACGCGGTGCCCGACCGCGCGCTCGAGTACGGCGCGGAGGGCGCGAGGCTCATCGACGCCCGCGCGCAGCTCGTCGAGGAGGGTCTCGCGGCGCTCGCCTGCGGCGCCTTCCACATCCGCTCGGCCGGCAAGACCTACTTCAACACCACGCCGCTCGGCCGCGCCGTCACCGGCACGCTGCTCGTGCGGGCGATGAAGGCGGACGGCGTCGAGATCTGGGGCGACGGGTCGACCTACAAGGGCAACGACATCGAGCGCTTCTACCGCTACGGGCTCATGGCCAACCCCGCGCTGCGCATCTACAAGCCGTGGCTCGACGCGCAGTTCGTCGGCGAGCTCGGCGGGCGCAAGGAGATGAGCGAGTGGCTCGTCGCCCACGGCTTCCCCTACCGCGACTCGGCCGAGAAGGCCTACTCGACCGACGCGAACATCTGGGGCGCGACCCACGAGGCGAAGCTGCTCGAGCACCTCGACACCGGCCTCGACATCGTCGAGCCGATCATGGGCGTCGCCGCGTGGCGCGACGACGTCGCGGTCGCGACCGAGGAGGTCGTCGTCGGCTTCCGCGAGGGGCGCCCGGTCTCGATCAACGGCGTCGAGTACGCCGACGCCGTCGCCCTCGTGCACGAGGCGAACACGATCGGCGGCCGCCACGGCCTCGGCGTGAGCGACCAGATCGAGAACCGCATCATCGAGGCGAAGTCGCGCGGGCTCTACGAGGCCCCGGGCATGGCCCTGCTCCACATCGCCTACGAGCGCCTGCTCAACGCGATCCACAACGAGGACACCATCGCGAACTACCACGCGGAGGGCCGCCGCCTCGGCCGACTCCTCTACGAGGGCCGGTGGCTCGACCCCCAGGCGCTCATGCTCCGGGAGTCGCTGCAGCGCTGGGTCGGCTCGGCCGTGACCGGCGAGGTCGTGCTCCGGCTGCGCCGCGGCGACGACTACACGATCCTCGACACGAGGGGGCCCGCCCTCTCCTACGCGCCGGAGAAGCTCTCGATGGAGCGCGTCGGCGACGCCGCCTTCGGCCCGACGGACCGGATCGGCCAGCTCACGATGCGCAACCTCGACATCGCGGACTCGCGTGCGCGTCTCGAGCAGTACGCCGCGCAGGGCATCGTCGGCGGGGCCGCCGCGGCCCTCGTCGGTGAGCTCGAGTCGGGCGAGGCGGCCTCGGTGGTCGAGCACGCGGTGCCGTACGACGAGTCGCGTGAGGCGCTCGCGGAGGCGATCGACGAGGTCGGCGAGGGCGCCGCGTTCGACGCCCCGCGTTCGACGCCGGCACCGACTGAGCGCGGACCGACCGGACCGCGACGGGCCCGATGCGTCGCCGACGGTCGGTCGGTGACGATCGACCGTCGTCGGTCGGTCGCCGCCGGTCAGTCCGTGACGATCGGCAGGCCCGTCGCCTCGGCCGCGTCCTCGAGGCCGCCAAGGTTCGTGGCGCCGTCGACGCCGAGCTCGGCGAGCGCGGCGATCGCGTTCGCCGCGCGCCCGCCGGCCTTGCAGTAGACCGCGTACGTCGCGTCGCGCGGGAGCGCGGCGATCGCCTCGGCGAATCCAGGGCCGAGGATGTCGATGTGGAGCGCGCCGGGGAGGTGCCCCTGCGCCCACTCCTCCGGGGTGCGGACGTCGAGGATGACCGGACCGGCGTCGCCGTCGGCCCCCGCCGAACGGGTGGCGTGGAGGGCGACGGCGCCGACGGCGGCGGTCACGGCGGCGGCGATGAGGCGGGACGGGCGCATGGGGGCTCCATTCGGAAGTCGGTGGCCGGTGGCGGCCCCGCGATCCTACGCCGCCCGCTCCCCCGGCCGGCCGCGTGTGTCAGCCGGTGACGACCGGCAACCCGGTCGTGCTCGATGCGGCGTCGATGCCGCCGACGTTCGTCACGTCGGTGAAGCCGAGATCCTGCATGATCGCGACGGCGCCGCCGGCACGGTTGCCCGAGCGGCAGTAGACGAGATAGTGGCCGTCGCGCGGGAGCTGCCCGACGGCGTCCGCGAAGCCCGGGTCCTGGACGTCGATGAGCTGCGCGCCGTCGAGGTGGCCCGCGGCGTACTCCTCCGGCGTGCGCACGTCGATGACGACCGTGTCGGCGGGCAGCGCAACCGGCTCGGCCGAGGCGCAGCCGGCGAGGACGAGCGCGGCGGCCACGGCGGCGACGGCGGCGGCGATGAGGCGGGACGGGCGCATGACGGCTCCATTCGGTCGGTCCGTCGGCCGGTCGGCCGCGCGGACGGGTTCCTGCCATAATACCCCCTGGGGTATAGTGGGGCTCCCACCCGCGAGCACGCCAGAGGAGGACCGCATGCCGCAGCCCGAGGCCCACCAGCCGGTCGCGACCACCCGTCCGCGGCGCGGACGACCGGACCGCCGAGGCACGGATCGCCGAGGCACGGACGCATGAGCACCGTCGAGGTGACGCTCGCGACCATCCGCGAGACGGTCGAGGAGCACGGCATCGTCCTCCTGGACTTCTGGGCATCGTGGTGCCCGCCGTGCCGCGCCTTCGGCCCCGTCTTCGAGGCCGCCTCGGAGACGCACCCGGACGTCGTCTTCGGCAAGGTCGACACCGACGCGCAGCGGGAGCTCGCCGCCGGATTCCGGATCACCTCCATCCCGACGCTCGTCGCCTTCCGCGACGGCATCGTCGTCTCCTCCCAGCCGGGAGCGCTCGGCGCCGCCCAGCTCGAGAGGCTCATCGGGCGCATCCGCGCACTCGACATGGCACGCGTCCGTGCCGACGCGCAGGCGGTCGCATCGTGAACCGCTCCTGCGCCGTCTCGCGCGGCGAACGGGTCTTCCGCGGGGTCATCGCCGTCGTCCTCGCCGCGTTCGCCGTGTCGAACCTCGAGAACCTCTGGTGCGCGATCCCGGCGGGCGTCTGCTCGGTCACGCTCATGGTCAGCGCGTTCACCGGCTGGTGCCCGACCGACCTCATCCCGTGGCTGCGCGACGACCGCGAGCCCGAGGCCAACCTGCTCGGCTTCCCCGAGGCGCGGCAGCGCGTCGGGGCCGACGACTGACGCCCGCCACTCGGCCGGCGGCAACGCGCGAGGGGGCGCCAGCCGCGCAGCGATCGCCGAGTGGACGCCAGTCGCGCAGCGATCGCCGAGTCGGCCTCAGTCGCGCAGCGATCGGCGAGTGGGCCTCAGTCGCGCAGCGAGGCGCCGAACCGCTCGGCCGCGACCGCCACACCGGCGAGCTTCGCCTCCGTCGCCTCGGCCTGGGTCAGCGTGCGGTCCTGAGCACGGAAGCGCAGGGCGAACGTGAGCGACTTCGCGCCGTCCGGCACGCCGGCACCGCGGTAGTCGTCCGTGAGCCGCACCTCCTCGAGGAGCGGGCCGGCGCCCTCGAGGAGCGCCGAGACCACCTCGCCGGCGACCGCGTCGACCGGCACGACGAGCGAGACGTCCTGCGTGGCGGCGGGATAGCCGGAGAGCGTGCCGACCCCGGCCCGATCGCCCGAGACCGCCATGAGCGCGTCGAGGTCGAGCTCGAGCACGGCGACGACGCGGGGCAGATCGCACTCCTCGGCGATCGCCGGCAGCAGCTCGCCGGCGAACCCGATCACCGCATCCGCCACCACGAGCTCGGCCGTCCTGCCCGGGTGCATCGCCGCGTGTCGCCCCTGGCGGATCGTCAGCGGCGCGCCGAGCGCCGCGGCGAGATGCCGCGCGGTGTCGAGGGCATCCGAGAGGCCCGCCGGCACCGCGGGCTGCCCGGCCTGCCGCGCGACGGCGTCGCCCGCGAACAGGGCGCCGACGTGCCACGGCTGCGCCGGCAGCCCCGCCGAGAGCGACTCGAGCACGGCCGGCGCTGGGCGCTCGGCGGGCGCCGGGAGCGCATCCGTCCCGAGCTCCTGCGCCTCGCCCGGCCGGAAGACGCGCCCGAGCTCGAAGAGCGCGAGGTCGGTGAGGCCGCGCGAGCGGTTGCGCCGCGCGACCTGGACGAGGCCGGGCAGCAGGGAGGTGCGCAGCACCGCGGCGTTCGGATCGAGCGCGTTCGCGAGCGCGACCGTCGGCACCTCGGCGCCGTCGACCGAGCCGAGCCGGCGCAGCTCCTCCGCGGAGAGGAACGGATACGAGAGCACCTCCGTGAGCCCCGCGGAGGCGAGGGTCGCCCCCGTGAGCCGCCGGAGCCGTTGCTCGCGCGTGAGCCCGCGTCCCGGCGGGGCGACGGGCAGCACGCTCGGGATGCGGTCGTAGCCGACGATGCGGGCGACCTCCTCGGCGAGCGCGGGCCGATCCACGAGGTCGGGACGCCACGGCGGCGGCGTGACCGACCAGCCGTGCTCGGTCGGTTCGACGGTGCAGCCGATCTCGACGAGCGTCTGCGAGACCTCGGCGGTCGAGTAGTCGACGCCGATGAGCCGGTCGACCCAGCCCTCCGGCAGGTCGATCGCGACCGAGGCGACGGGGGCGGCGATCGTCGCCCCGAGCGCGTCGAGCGTGCCGCCGGCGAGCGACACGAGGAGGTCGGCGACGCGCTGCGCCGCCACCGGGCCGAGGGTGGGGTCGGCGCCGCGCTCGAACCGCTTCGAGGCCTCGCTCCAGAGCTTGTGCCGACGCGCGGTGCGCGCGATCGTGACCGGGTCGAAGTGCGCCGCCTCGACGAGGATGTCGGTCGTCGCGGTCGAGACCTCGGTCGACGCCCCGCCCATGACCCCGGCGAGACCGATCGGGCCCGACTCGTCGGTGATGAGCAGATCCTCGCGGTGCAGCGTGCGGACCTGCCCGTCGAGCGTCTCGAGCGTCTCGCCCGCGGCGGCGCGGCGCACGGTGATCCCACCGCGGAGCGTCGCGAGGTCGTAGGCGTGTGTCGGCTGGCCGAGCTCGAGCATGACGTAGTTCGTGATGTCGACCGGCAGCGAGATCGATCGCACGCCGGCGAGCCGCAGGCGCGCGACCATCCACGGCGGCGTCGGACGCGTCGCGTCCACCCCGCGCACGACGCGCACCGCGAAGGCGTCGCAGCCGACGCGGCCGCGGATCGGCGCCGCGTCGTCGAGCCGGACCTCGACGCCGGCCGCCTCGGCGACCTCGACCGCGCCGGCCGGGTCGGTGAACCTCGCCCCGGTCGAGTGCGCGTACTCGCGAGCGATGCCGCGGATCGACAGGGCGTAGCCGCGGTCGGGCGTCACGTTGATCTCCACCGCGGAATCGCCGAGCCCGAGGAGGGCGATCGCGTCGTCGCCGGGCTCGGCCGTGAGCCCGCGGTCGGCGAGGCGGAGGATGCCGGAGTGCTCGTCGCCGAGGCCGAGCTCGCGCTCGGAGGCGATCATGCCGTCCGAGACGTGGCCGTAGGTCTTCCGCGCCGAGATCGCGAACGGTCCTGGCAGCACCGCACCGGGCAGCGAGACGACGACGAGGTCGCCCGCGTCGAAGTTGTGCGCACCGCAGACGATGCCGCGGGGCTCCGGCTCGCCGACGTCGACCTGGCACCAGTTGATCGTCTTGCCGTTGGACTGCGGCTCCGGCGTGCGCTCGAGCACGCGCCCGACGACGACCGGGCCCGTCACCTCGAAGCCGTGGACGTCCTCCTCCTCGAAGCCCACGCGCACGAGGGCGGCGTGGAGGTGCTCGAGGGAGACGTCCTCGGGCAGCTCGACCCACTCGCCGAGCCAGCTGATCGGCACGCGCATCTCAGACCACCATCCCGAACTGCTGCGAGAAGCGCACGTCGCCCTCGACCATGTCGCGCATGTCATTGAGCTCGTTGCGGAACTGCAGCGTGCGCTCGATCCCCATGCCGAAGGCGAACCCCTGGTACTCCTCGGGGTCGACGCCGGCGGCCCTGAGCACGTTCGGGTTGACCATGCCGCACCCGCCCCACTCGACCCAGCGCGCGCCGCCCTTCGCGTGCGGGTGCCAGACGTCCATCTCGGCCGACGGCTCGGTGAACGGGAAGTAGTTCGGGCGGAGCCGGATCTGCGCGCCCTCGCCGAACATCGCCGTCGCGAGGTGCTCGAGCGTGCCGCGGAGGTGGGCCATCGTGAGCCCGCGGTCGATGGCGATCCCCTCGATCTGGTGAAACACCGGGGTGTGGGTCGCGTCGAGCTCGTCCTTGCGGAACACCTTGCCGGGGGCGATGACGTAGAGCGGGAGCGGTCGGCGCAGGAGGGAGTGGATCTGGTCGTTCGAGGTCTGGCTGCGCAGCACGAGGTGACGCTCGACCGGGGCGACGTAGAACGTGTCCTGGGCGCCGCGCGCCGGGTGATCCGGGTCGATGTTCAGCGCGTCGAAGTTGAACCACTCGTGCTCGAGCTCCGGGCCCTCGGCGATCTCCCAGCCCATCCCGATGAAGACGTCGCTCATCCGCTCCATGAGCATCGTCAGGGGGTGCCGGGCGCCGACGCGCCAGCGACTCGGCACCGCGGTGACGTCGACGCGCTCGGCCTCGAGCCGCTGCGCCTCCTCGGCGACGGCGAGCTGTGCCTCGCGCTCCGCGAGCGCCTGCGACACCCGGCCGCGGGCGCCGCCGACGAGCTTGCCCGCCCCCGCCTTCTCGGGCCCTGGCAGGTCCTTGATCGCCGCGTTGAGCTGGGCGAGCGGCGAGGACTCGCCCGCGTGGGCCGTCTTCGCGGACTTCAGCTCGGCGACCGTCGCGGCGGCGGCGATCGCCGCGATCGCGGCGTCGACCGCGGCGGCGACGGTCTCCTCGGTGATGGGACTCGGTGCTGACACGAGTCCCGAGTCTACCGAGCCTCCCCGCCGCGCACGCGCTCAGGCGCGAAGGGCGAAGGCCGACTCGTAGAGACAGACGCTCGCGGCCGTCGCGAGGTTCAGCGACTCCGCGCCGCCATAGATCGGCAGTCGCAGCGCCCGGTCGGCCATCGCGAGCTGCTCGTCCTCGAGCCCGCGGGCCTCGTTGCCGAACAGCCAGGCCGTCGGGGCGGCGAGCTCGCCGCGCGCGCGGGCCTCGAGCAGGTCGTCGCCCTTCACGTCGGCGGCGACGACCGCGAGCCCCGCGGCGTGCATCGCGGCGACGACCTCGGGCAGGTCGACGCCGGAGACGATCGGCACGTGGAAGAGCGAGCCCGTGGTGGAGCGGACGACCTTCGGGTTGTACGGGTCGACGGACTTCCCGGAGAACACGACCGCGTCGGCGCCCGCCGCATCCGCCGCGCGCAGGATCGTTCCCGCGTTGCCGGGATCGCGGACCTCCTCGAGGATCGCGACGAGCCTCGGCCGCAGCGCGACGACGTCGTCGAGGCTCGAGGTGAACTGCCGCGCGACCGCGACGACCCCCTGCGGCGTCACCGTGTCGGCCATCGCCTCGAGGACCGCTGGCGCGACGCGCTCGACGGCGATCCCCGCCGCGCCGGCCGCGCGCGCGAGGTCGCCGTGCCGCTCGATCGCCGCCGACGTCGCGAACACCTCGTACACGAGCTCGGGCCGGAAGGCGATGGCCTCGGCGACCGCCTGCGGCCCCTCGAGCAGGAACCGGCCGGTCTCGGCGCGCGCGTCCTTCTTCGCGAGCTTGGCCACGGCGCGCACCCGCGGCGAGCGCGGGTTGTCGATCATGACTCCAGCCTAGGGTTCCCGGGGTGAACGACCGGTGAACTCGTCCATGGTCCGATTGATCCCGAAGGCGTCCATCACGGCGTCGAAGGCCGCGACCGGCAGGATCCGGGTCGCCGGCATGACCCTGGCGAGCCACGGCATGATGAGCTGCTGCCGGCCGGACTCGATCGCGTCGAGGACGCGCCTGGCCACGTCACGCTCCTGCAGGATCGGCAGCACGAGCGGCCAGCGCGTCGTCACGCCCTCGAACATGCCCGTGTCGATGTAGTACGGCGCGACGACGAGGGTGCGCACGCGGGAGCGGTCGGCGCGCAGCTCCGCGCGCAGCGACTCCGTGAAGCCGATCGCGGCCCACTTGCTCGCCGAGTAGTCCGTCTGCTTCGCGACGCCGACGAGGCCGGCGGCGCTCGCGATCGTGACGACGGTGCCCCGGTCGCGCTCGAGCATGCCGGGGAGCACGGCCCGGGTCGTCCAGTAGAGCGCGAGGGCGTTCACCTCGAACGTCCGGCGGATCTGCGCCTCCGTTGCGTCGAGCAGCCGCCGCCCCGTGACGATCCCGGCGTTGTTCACGAGCACGTCGACCGGCCCGGCCGCGGCCGCCGCCTCGGCGACCCTGGCGCTGTCGGTGACGTCGACGGTGTCGGCGCGCGCCGTGCCGCCCGCCGCCGCGATCTCGGCGGCGACGCGGTCGACGGCCGCGCCGTCGAGATCCCAGAGGACGAGCTCGGCGCCGCGCTCAGCGGCGAACAGCGCCATCCTGCGGCCGATGCCGCTCCCAGCCCCGGTGATGAGCACCCTCGCTCCGTGCAGTCGCATGGCGCCATTCTCCCCCGCGGCGGGCGCGCCCGCGAGGGCCGAAACGACCGATGGCGGGGCGCGGAGGCTCCGGACTCCGGAGCACCCCGCACCCCGCCATCCGACGTGGTGCGCGTGATCGCGCGATGGCCGCTCAGGCCGCCTTCGGCGCGTTGACGTCGGCGGGCAGGGCCGCCTTCGCCGCGGCGACGAGCGTCTTGAACGCGGCGGGCTCGTTCACCGCGAGCTCGGCGAGCATGCGGCGGTCGACGGTGATGCCGGCGAGGCCGAGGCCCTGGATGAAGCGGTTGTAGGTCATGCCGTTCGCGCGGGCCGCCGCGTTGATGCGGACGATCCACAGGCGGCGGAAGTCGCCCTTGCGCTGACGGCGGTCGCGGTAGGCGTAGACGAGGGAGTGGGTGACCTGCTCCTTCGCCTTGCGGTACAGGCGGGACCGCTGACCGCGGTAGCCGGAGGCGCGCTCCAGGACGACGCGACGCTTCTTGTGCGCGTTGACTGCGCGCTTGACTCGTGCCATTGCTCTACTTCTCCTCTGATGACGTCGCGTCGGTCACTGACCGAGCAGACCCTTGATGACCTTGGCGTCCTGCGGCGCGAGCACCTGGTCCTGGTTCAGGCGGCGCTTGACCTTGCTGCGCTTCTTGCCCAGGTTGTGCCGCATGCCGGCCTGCTGCTTCATGACCTTGCCGCTGCCGGTCACCTTGAATCGCTTCTTCGCACCGGAGTGCGTCTTCTGCTTTGGCATTGCTTCCTCGTTCCTTCAGGACTTGCTGGTCTGGGGCTTCGGCGCGGCCGGCCTGGGGGCCGCCGGCTTCGCGGCCGCAGGCGCCAGTGCCGCGTCGGACGCGGGCGCGGCGGGCGTGGCCGCCGGTCCCTTCGGCGCCGACGCCGGCGACTTCGGCGCCGGGGGCTTCGGGGCGGACGCTGGCGTCTTCGGCGCCGCGGGGGCCTTCGGCGCCGATGCGGGCGTCTTCGGGGCCGCGGGGGCCTTCGGCGCCGATGCGGGCGTCTTCAGGGCGACGGGCGCCGCAGGCTCCTTGGCCGCGGGCGTCGCCGCGGTCGGCGCCTCGGTCTCGGCCACGGTCTCGGGGAGCGCGACCTCGACCGCGTCGACCTCGACCTCGACCGGCACCACGGCCGACGCCGGCTCGACGAGCACCTCGGTCGGGACCTCGACGACGACGGGCGCGCCCGTCTCGTCGGCGAGCTCGCCGGCGGCGCGCGCGACGCGGGTCGGCACCTTCGCCCCCGAGCGGGCGCTCGTGGCCTTCGCCGCGGCGACCTTGCGGGCGTCCGCCTCGGCCTTCGCCGTCGCCTTGTTCTTGTGCGGACCGATGACCATGACCATGTTGCGGCCGTCGATCGTCGGCGTCGACTCGACCGAGCCGAACTCCGCCACATCCTCCGCGAAGCGCTGGAGCAGGCGCACGCCCATCTCGGGGCGCGACTGCTCGCGGCCGCGGAACAGGATCATGGCCTTGACCTTGTCGCCGGCCTGGAGGAAGCCCTCCGCGCGCTTGCGCTTGGTCTCGTAGTCGTGCTTGTCGATCTTCAGGCGGAACCGCACCTCCTTGAGGATGGTGTTCGCCTGGTTGCGACGGGCTTCCTTCGCCTTCTGCGCTTCCTCGTACTTGAACTTCCCGTAGTCCATGATCTTGACGACGGGGGGCTTCGAGTTCGGCGCCACCTCGACCAGGTCGAGGTCGGCCTCCTGGGCGAGCCGCAGCGCCACCTCGATGGGGACGACGCCGACCTGCTCGCCCGACGGCCCGACGAGGCGGACCTCGGGGACGCGGATGCGGTCATTGGTGCGCGGATCGCTGATGCGATGCTCCTTCAACTCCGGCTCGGCGGTGCTGCCGGGCGACGGGTGCCGCTCGGCCGAAGGAGGAGGATCCGCGGTGCGCGCTCGCGCGCCCCGCTCGCACCCTTCTCGGCTGTCGAGCGTGCTCGGCGAGCACGCGCCGACGGGGCGCAACGACCCGGTACCCTGGTTGGCGGGCAGCAGGTGGGAGGATTCTCCGCTTTCGTGATCGGGGCATGGTGCCCCGGAGCCTGGACAAGGATAGCAGAGCAGCGCATGACTGACGAGAGCGTGTCTTCCGAGGCCGGCGACGGCGCCCAGACGATCATCGTGGACATCGACGACGAGATCCGCGACATCGCCGAGGTGCCCGCCGTCGAGCTCATCCAGACGGTCTGCGTGCACCTCATGAGCGCGGCCGCCGTGAAGCTCGGCCTCGGCGACGGACCCGACGCCGAGGAGGAGCTCGACCTCGACGAGGCGCGCAAGCTCATCACCGCGCTCGCGGGCCTCGTGACCGCGGCGGCGCCCGAGATCGGCGACGTCCACGCCAGGGCCCTCCGCGACGGGCTGCGGTCGCTGCAGCTCGCGTTCCGTGAGGCCTCGACCTTCCCGGACGCGCCGGGCAAGGGCCCTGGCGAGAAGTGGACCGGCCCGGTCGTCTGACCACGCGGGCGCGGCGGCCTCAGGCGGCGCTGACCACGCGAACGGCCAGGGTGTCGACGCGCGTCGCGATGCGCTCGTCCGCGCTCCAGCGCTCCTGGAGTCGCCCCAGCAGCGCCGAGAGCGCTGGACGGTCGAGTCCATCGGCGAGCCGCAGCCGCACGACGAGCTCGGGGCCGGCGAGCCGCGCATCCGGGTCGCCGGGCAGCAGCTCGACGGCGAGCACGTCGTCCTCGGGGAGCGCGCCGGCCATGAACGACTCGAGCACCGTCTCGTCGAGGTAGCACGGGACCCACGGGGCCGACTGCGCGATCGCCCAGAGCGCCGGGCGCCGCAGGACGAACTCCGACTCGGAGGTCGGATCGATGACGACGAGGTCCGTGCCGTCGCCGGCCGCGGCGAGCGCCACGCGGGGCCCGGCGACCGGCACGGGCCTCGCGGCCGGGTTCCAGGCCGCCATGGCCGCGACCGAGCTGAACGCCGGGAGGATCGGCCGGCCGTCCGGCGCCGCGACCGTCACGATCGAGAGCTCCTGCGTCTTGTCGACGACTCGCCCGTCGCCCGTGACCCCGACGTCGCCCGCCTCCGCGAGCAGCGGCACGAGCAGGCGGGACTCGCGGACCGCATCCG
>Ga0209066_10002502_pt1 | contig 22244 bp, 17 predicted proteins | sample All_14_2_FD_187198 | JGI IMG/M metagenome (GOLD analysis project Ga0209066, IMG submission 187198) | Freshwater microbial communities in response to fracking from Pennsylvania, USA - Allegheny Zone_MetaG_DW_15 (SPAdes) (version 2) ... | reverse complement strand
TTGTGCTGCGCGCGCCCATTGGCGGGCGGGTGCTGAAGGTGCACGTCACCAGCGAAGCCACGGTGGCGCTGGGCACGCCGCTGATCGAGCTGGGCGACACCGCTGCGCTGGAGATCGTGGCCGAGCTGTTGACCAACGACGCGCTGCAGGCCGCGCCCGGCAGCGCCGTGCGCATCGAGCGCTGGGGCGGCTCCACGGTGCTGCAGGGGCGCGTGCGGCGGGTAGAGCCAGGCGCGTTCACCAAGGTGTCGGCGCTGGGTGTGGAAGAGCAGCGCGTCAATGTGCTGATCGACCTCACCAGCCCGCCGGCCGATTGGGCTGCGCTGGGCGACGGCTACCGGGTGGGCGTGCGCATCGTCACCCGCAGTGAAGACGGGGTGCTGCGGGTGCCGGTGAGCGCGGTGTTCCCGCTGCCCGCGGGCAGCGGCCAGGCCGAGGGCACGGCGCCAGGCATGGCCGTCTTCGTGGTGGACGGCGGCAAAGCCCGCCTGCAGCCGGTGACGCTGGGTGCGCGCAACGGCAGCCTGGCCTGGGTGAAGGATGGGATTGCCAAGGGCACGCAGGTGATCGTCTACCCACCCACCACGGTGAAGGACGGCGCGCGCATCAAGGCGCGCAAAGTGTGAGTGCCGCGCCGCCTGTAGGAGGAAGCGCCAACCCGCCGGAGACTTGCGTTTGCGCATGCTGCGATGAGGGGAACCTTAAGCTGCGTCATCCCCTCTACACCGCCCTGCCGTATGGTTGAACTGTCCACTACAGGAGTACTGACATGAGCGATACCACCACCGACCGTCTGATGGCCGATCTCAAGCGCGTAGTCGCCGATGCCGAATCGCTGCTGAGCCGCGGCGCCGATGTGGCTGACGAAGGCGCGCATGACCTGCGGGCCCGGCTGCAATCGCGCCTGCAGGAAGCGCAAGACAAGTTGAGCGATCTGCAAGACATCTCGCTGGCTCGCGCCCGCGCCGCCGGCAAGGCGGCCGACCAGTACGTGCATGACAACCCCTGGTCGTCCATCGGCGCTGCTGCGGCCGTGGGGCTGCTGGTGGGCGTGCTGCTGGGCCGGCGTTGACACCACGGGCTGAGCGCGCATGGCCTTGAAGCAGTCGTTGCAGCGGCTGGCGGCCGGGTTGGTCGAGCTGCTGCACACCCGCATCGAATTGCTCAGCGTTGAGCTGCAGGAGCTGGCCGTGGCCGGCGCGCAGGCGCTGGTGCGCCTGGCGCTGGCGCTGCTGCTGGTGCTGTTCGGGTTGGGCTGTGCGGTGGCGGCGCTCACGCTCAGCGTGCCGCCCGACACCCGCGTGGGACTGCTGGCCGGGCTGGCGGTGGCGCTGTTGGCGCTGGCGGGCTGGCTGGGCTGGTATGCCGTGCAGCAGGTCAAGCAACTGGGCCGGCCGCTGGCCGCCAGCCTGCAGGAACTGGCGCGCGACGAACAGGCCCTGAAAACCCCGGAGCCCGGCCGTGAGCCGACATGAGGCCCTGGCCCAGCGCCGCCAATCGCTGGTGAAGCGCAGCAACACGCTGCGTGCGCAGATGGGCGACGACAGCCGCGCCATCGAAGCGGTGGTGGCTCAAGGCCTGAGCCTGGGCCGCGTGGGCCTGGGCGCAGCGGCGTTGATGACGGGCCTGCTGGCGCTGCGCCGGCGCAAGGCGGGCCGGTCGCCCTGGCGCCGGCTGGCCTTGGGGTTCCGGCTGCTGCCGCTGGCTCTGGGCCTGTGGCGCACCATGCAGGCCGCACGGCGGCCGGCGGCACCACCGCATAACCCAGACCACGCCCCGGGCCATGCCCCGGGCGATCTGCCCCACGCCGATCGATCCCCATGACGCCATGAGCGACCCCTGGTACGCCATGGCGCAAGCCGCGCCGGGCCGACCGTTGCAACAGGTGTGGCGCGCCCAGCGGCCCGTCCCCGGGCCGGGCGAGGTGCTGATCCACGTGGCAGCCTGCGGTGTGTGCCGCACCGATCTGCACCTGGTGGATGGCGAACTGGCCTTCCCCAGCCACGAACTGGTGCCCGGCCATGAGGTGGTGGGCCACGTGACCGCGGTGGGCGAAGGTGTGGCGCTGCCGGTGGGCACCCGTGTGGGCGTGCCCTGGCTGGGCTGGACCTGCGGCCACTGCGCCGCCTGCCTGGCCGGCCGCGAAAACCTGTGCGAACACGCTAAGTTCACCGGCTGGCAGCGCGCCGGTGGCTATGCCCAGTACGCGGTGGCCGATGCGCGCTATGTGTTCACGCTGCCCGCCGGCTACAGCGACGAGACCGCCGCGCCGCTGCTGTGCGCCGGCCTGATCGGCTACCGCGCCTATGCCATGGCGGGCCGGCATGTGGAAGGCCGCATTGATCGCATCGGCCTCTACGGCTACGGCGCCGCCGCCCACCTGATCGCCCAGGTGGCGGTGCATCACGGCCAGGCCGTGCATGCCTTCACCCAAGCCGGCGACACCACCGCGCAAGACCTGGCCCGATCGCTGGGCGCGGTGTGGGCGGGCGCGTCCACCTCATTGCCCGATCAACCGCTGGACGCCGCTCTGATCTTCGCCCCGGTGGGCGCGTTGGTGCCGCAGGCCTTGCGGGCCGTTCGCCCCGGCGGCGTGGTGGTGTGCGCGGGCATCCACATGAGCGACATCCCCGCCTTTCCGTATGACTGGCTGTGGGGCGAGCGGCGCCTGGTCTCAGTGGCCAACCTCACCCGGGCCGATGGCGAGGCCTTCCTGCGCCTGGCCGGTGAGGTGCCGCTGCAGGTGCACACCCAGGTCTATGCCTTGACGAACGCCAACCAGGCACTGGATGACCTGCGCAGCGGGCGGCTCAGCGGTGCGGCGGTACTGACACCCTGAGGCCTCGCACCGGTAGGGCCAGGCGGCTTGTGGAATGATCGCCGGCTCCGGCATGGGCCGGGCCGCCCCCTTCTGCAGCGCATGTCCGCCCCGATCCCGGTTTCTCCCACCGCCTTTCCCGTCCACCTGGTGCCGCGCGCCATCACCACCGCGCTGCTGGTGATCCTGCTGGGCGCGCTGGACCAGACCATCGTCACCATCGCCGTGCCCACCATGGCCCGCGAGCTGGGCGATGTGGCGTGGATGGCCTGGGTGGTGTCGAGCTACCTGGTGGCCTGCACGGTGGTGACGCCGCTGTACGGCCGCTATGGCGACCAACACGGCCGGCGCCAGGCGCTGCTGCTGGCGGTGGTGATCTTCCTAGTGGCCTCGATTGCCTGTGCGCTGGCGCAGACCATGCCGCAGCTGGTGTGGGCGCGGGTGGCGCAGGGCATTGGCGGCGGCGGGCTGCTGGCCGGCGCACAGGCGCTGATCGCCGATGTGGTGACACCGCGCGAACGCGGCCGCCTGCAAGGCTGGATCGCCGGCGTGTGGGCCTTTGCCAATGTGGCCGGGCCGGTGCTGGGCGGCTTTCTCACGCACCAGCTGTCGTGGCACTGGGTGTTCTGGATCAACCTGCCGCTGTGCGCGCTGGCGCTGTGGCTGATCCACGATGCCTTGCGCCCGTTGGTGGCGCGTGGGCACAAAACCAGTTTCGACACGCTGGGCGCGGTGTGGCTGGTGGTGGGGCTGGCCGCGCTGCTGGTGCCCATCACCCGCATCGGCCAGGGCGTGCCGCTTGGTGACCCGGCCAACACCGGGGTGATGCTGGCCTCGCTGCCCTTGCTGGCGGGCTTTCTGTGGCATGAGCAGCGGGTGGCCGCGCCGATCCTGCCGCTGCAGCTGCTGGCCAACCGCACGGTGGCCAGTTGCGCGGCGTTGGGCGCCATTTGCTATGCCGTGATGATCACGCTGGTGGTGATGGTGCCGCTGCGCGCACAGTGGGCCCAGGGCATGTCGGTCGACAGCTCGGCGTGGCAACTGATGTGCATGAGCATGGGCATTCCCGCCGCGGCCTTTCTGGCGGGCCGCTACATGTACCGCACAGCACGGGTAAGGCCGTTGCTGTGGAGCGGCGCACTGCTGGTGCCGGCCGCCTTGCTGGCCCTGGTGATGCTGCCTGCCAGCGTGTTGGCCTGGGTGGAACTGCCCTGCCTGTTTCTGCTGGGCATGGGCCTGGGGCTGCAACTGCCCACCACGCTGGTGGTGTCGCAACATGCGGCCGGGCCCGAGCTGATCGGCACGGCCACCAGCGTGTCGTCCCTGTGCCGCCAGCTGGGCGGTGCCATCGGGGTGGCAGTGCTGAGTGCCTTGTTGCTGGTGATGATGCAAACCCATCTGCCGCCCGGCCACAGCGGCGGGCTGGAAGCGCTGGTGCAGCAACTTGGCAGCGCAGCCAGCACGGTGGACCGCACCGCACTCGACGGCAGTTTCCGCGCCGTGCTGTGGGGCTGCCTGGCCTGCTCACTGCTGGCCTGGCCGTTTGCGTTTCGGATTCCAGAGATGCGGTTGGATGAGCCGCATCGGCCCACCACCACTGGCGGCTGAGCCGCGGATGTCGGGTGGGCGGCGCAGGGAAGTAGAGGAGGAGAGGCCGCGCAGCGGACTCGGGGGACATGGACGGAGCCGACCACCCGGCAGCCGCGGCGATCGCTCAGCCTCAGCAAGAAAAAACTGACAACGGTCTCAAACCGCCAATGCCGCCGGCGCCACCTGCCCCTGCCCGCGCAACTGCCGCCGAAAGCTCTCCACCAGCACCTCAGCCGAAGCGCGCCAGTGGTAGCGCGCCACCTGTTCAAAACCGCGCTGCACCAACGCAGCACGCCGCGCCGGATCAGCCAGCAGGCACAGCATGGCGGCGGCGAGTTCATGCGGATCCCGCGGGTTCACCGTGAGGCCGGCGTTACCCGCCACCTCGGGCAACGAGGTGGTGTTGGACGTGACCACCGCCACCCCGCTGGCCATGGCTTCGAGCACCGGCATGCCAAAGCCTTCGGCTAGGCTGGGGTAGACAAACAGCTTGGCATGGCGCAGCAGCGCGGGCAGCTGGGTGTCGGTGACCTGTTCGAGGAAACGCACATCGTCATCAAGGCCCAGGCGGCGCACGGCATCAAAGATGGCCTGCACGTCATAGTCGGGATCGCGCTGGCCGATGATCACCAGGGGCGGCCGCGGCTGCGGCATCAGCGCATAGGCTTCGAGCAAGCCCAAGTGGTTCTTGCGCGGCTCGATGCGGCCCACGGTGCACACGTAGTCGCCCGGCGTGAGGCCCAGGGCACTGACCAGCGCCGCGCCATCACGCCCCGGACGAAAACGCACCGCATCCACCCCATTGGCCGTGACCTCGATGCGGTCGGGTGACACGCCGTACTGCTGCGCGATCGACCCCCGCGAATACTCGCTCACCGAATACAGCAGCGCGGCTGATTGCACCGCGCGCCGGCCTGTCCAGCTGAGGAAGCGGCGCATGCGGCTGGGGAAGTGCTCGGGATGGGTTTCGAACAGGATGTCGTGGATGGTGCAGGCGCACGGGCCCATCGGCACGAAGGGCAGGCGGTACTGCACATGCAGCAGGTCCAGACCCAGCTGGCGCTGCATCTGCGCCAGCTGCACGCCCAGGCGCCACAGCGCCGGACGGTGCGGCATGGCCACCATGCGCACGTTGGGCGCGCGGAAGGCCGGTTCTTCGCGCAGCAGGCGCTCGGGCTCGGCCAGCAGGAAGTGGAAGTCGATATCGGGCGCCAGGCCGATGGCCTCACGGTACAGGCCCAGCAGGTGGCTGCGGCTGCCCTGGAACTTGCCGTCGAAGGTGTGGAAGTCGACACCGATGCGCGGGCGGCGGGAAGTGGGGGCAGGCATGGTGAACGGCACAGTGAAAGCTCAGGCAGGCAAAAGATCGATTTCAAGCAGCGACACGCTCGCCGGCGGCAGGGCCAGCGCCAGCGGCGTGCCCCAGGGCAGCGCGCGGGTCTGCGCGGAGAAGAGCGCGGGCACGTCATCGGCCCGCAGCGGATCGGTGGTGCTCAGCGTGTGCAGGCGCGCGTTGCCATGGCCGGCGTGGCTGAGGTACAGCGTGCCCTCGGCACCGCGGGCCGGATCCTTGTGGATCAGCAGCAGCCGCAGCGTGTTGCCCTCGCGGGTGGCCAGCGTCTCCACCAGCGGCAACGCCGCCACCGCCGCCACCAGCCCGGCACCGGGCACGGCCAACGTGGGCGCACGGGTGGGCGCCTCCAGCACCCGGCCTTGCAGGGCCTTGTTCATCAACGCCAGCACCTGCCCCACCGGGCGCATGAAGCCTTCCTGCGAGATCGCCCCGAAACGCCAGTTGCCCGACAGCGACCACAGCTGCGCCTGCGCCACCTCGGGCGATTGCGCAAACAGGCGCAGCACATCGGCCACGTACAGGGCACCGGCGGCCGAGCCCATCCATTCATCGCTGGCGCCCTTGCCCAGCGTGAAGATGGCGTTGTATTCGGTGATGGCCAAGGGCAACGCCTGGCCTGGGCGCAGCTCGGCCAGCAGGCGACGCAGCGCCAGCAGATCAGCCTGCACCGAGCGGGCGGCGGCCATGGCGGCCCAGTAGGCGCGGTCACGCTCGCTGGCCTTCAGGTCTTGCGTGAAGGGCATGTAGGCGTTGTGGACGGCGGCGAAATCAACGCGCTGCGTCAGCGTGCCCAGCATGCGGCGGGTGTAGTCGGGGAAGTGCACCACCGGCACGCCCTGGCGCTGGTTGTTGGAGACGGGAATGCCCACGCGGATCGACGGATCCACCGCCCGCATCGCGCGGATGAAGGCATCGGCCTTGCGCGCAAAGGCCTCGGGCTCCAGCGCGAGGTCGGGCTGGGCTTCGTCACGCAGATAAGGCTCGTTGCCGATTTCCCAATCGGGAACGCGCGGCAGGCGCTGGCCGGTGGCGGGGTCTTTCAGGCCCTGCACATTGCAGGCATGCACCCAGCGGGCGGCCTCATCGGCGGTGCCGGTGAGCACGTTCACGGTGATCAGCGGGCGCGCGCCGGTGGCCTGGCACAGCTGCAAAAACTCCACCGTGCCCATCACCGTGCGCTGCATGCGCTTGGAATGGAAGTGCTGGTTCTCGCCGCGCTGGGCCTGCGGGCCCATGCCACGCTCCCAGTGGTACACGTCAGACTGCGAACCACCCGGGAACCGCAGGCTGGTGGCGCCCATGCGGCGCACCAGATCCAGCCGCTGCGCGTCAAAGCGGCCATCGGCGCTGAGCAGGTCATCCCCATGGTCAACCCACTGCACGTTGTGGCCCAGCACCTGGCGGTTGACCGGGCGGCCTTCGCCCTTGGCATCGAGCGTGATGCTGAAGGCATTGGCCTCGCCGCTGGTGGCTGCCGCCTGCGCACCACCGCTGCCCGAGCCCAGGCCCAGCCAGGCGGCCGACAGGCCCAGCGTCAACAGCCCACCCCCGGTGAGCAGGTTGCGTCGGTCATGGCGCACGGGCGCACGGCGGCTGTGCTCGATGGCCGTCGGGCGCTGCCAGGGAGAAGGCACGCGAGAGCGATGCATGGCTTCAGGCTTTCATGATGCGCCAAGCGCGCAGCATCAGGTCGTGGCTGGAGCGGGCTTTCTCTTGGGCGGGCTGGCCCTTGATGCGGTACAGCAGCCAGCGCAGGCCAAAGCCGCCCACCGTGATCAGGTCATACAGCCACACGGCCTTTTCGCCGCGCATCTGGCGGTAGAACTGGCGCGGGCCCTTCAGCGCGCTCAGCAGCACATCGCCCTGCTGCTGCTTCATGCTCTCGCCTTGGTAATGGATGATCGACGCGCAGGGCGTGTAGACCACGCGGCCGCCGGCCTGTTTGAGGCGGTGGCACAGCTCCATGTCTTCGCCGTACATGAAGTAGTCGGGATTGAAGAGCTGGCCGTTCAAGCGGTCGGCACGCAGCAGCATCACGGCGCCGGAGACCCAGTCAACCTCGAAGTCCTGCTGCGCATCATGGTCCAGGTACAGCGGCATCGGCCGCATCGACGCGGGCAGCAGGCGATCGACAAAGAAGTAGTGGTTCAGCACGTTGAGCAGGCGCGGGTAGGCGCCGCCCGTCCAGCGCTGCAGCGTGCCGTCGCCATTGAGCAGGCGGCAGCCGGTGACGTGCACATCGGGGTGCGCGTCCATGTGCTCAACCATGGCCCGTAACGCGCCCCCAGGGCTGGGCTGCGCCCCGCCCGCCCCCCGAGGGGGTCGAGGAAGCTTGGGGCGGCCCGGCGCTTCCTCGGGCGCGCCCTCCAGCACCAGCGTGTCGGGGTTCAGCAGCATCACGTAGCGGCCGCGGCACAGCGGCAAGGCCTGGTTGTTGGCGCGGCCGAAGCCCAGGTTGTCGCGGTTGGCGATCAGCTCGGCGGCGGGGAACTCACGCGCCACCATCTCGGCGCTGCCGTCGTGCGAATCGTTGTCGACCACGATCACCTGCAGCCGCTCGGCCGGCAGGCCGCCTTGTTGCCAGACCGAGGCCAGGCACTGGCGCAGCAGGTCGCGCACGTTCCAGTTGACGATGATGATGCTCAGGTCGATGGGCTGAGCAATCGGCTGAGCGTTGGGGGCAGTGGCAGTCATCAGGCAGTTCCTTGTTCTTTCGGGGTGCCGCCGGGCACCAGCACACGCGAGGGGGCCGCCGCGACCACGCCGCCGGCCGGCACGTCGCGGGTGGCGATGGCGCCAGGCGCCAGGCGGGCACCGTCGCCAATGTGGATGGGCCCGAGCGCCAGAGAGCGAATGGCAAACGTGACGTTGTCGCCCACCACCGGCAGGTCAGGGCCGCCGCCGATGTCGCGCTCATCCATGCCACCGCCGGTGCCGCCGTCACCGTGCAGCGTGAAGTTGGCGCCGATGCGCCCGCACAGCACCACGGGCGGATGCCCCAGGAAGCAACCGGGGCCGATGGCCGTGGCGGGCACGATCTCGATGCGGGTCCAGTACACGTTGAACAGGTACACCACCCAGGCCGCGTTACGCCAGCCGCGCAGGAACAGGTGGCGGCTCACGCGGTACCAGAACAGGCCTTGGTAGGTGGGCAGGAAGAACCAGAACAGGTGCTGCAGCAGCCCACCGGGGCCGCCCATCGCATGCACATGGCGATCGAAGTCGGCGTGCATGTGGGCGCGGGTATCGGCCCAGGACATCGGGGGATCCTCGGCAGGCGGGCATTGAGCGCCAATCAGGGGCAATACAGCAGGCATCAGACAGTCTCCGGGGCAAGGCGGCGCGGCGGCCGGGCGGCGCGGGCCACCAGGTCGAGCCAGCCGCGCAGGTGGCTTTCAACAAAGGCTTCGGCCTGGCCCACACCGGTGGGCGCCAGCAGCATCGAGCGGTAGGTGTTCAGGCCTTCGATGGCGCGGCGGTAGTCGACATCGCGCAGTTGGGTGGCATAGAGGCTGAGCAGCTCGCGCTTGCGCGCGGCATGGGCGGTGATGTCGGCCACGCGGTTGGCCGGCACCGGGGCCCACACCTCGTAGGCGCGCACCACCAGCCGCTCGCGCCAGGCGCCACAGCGCTGGATGGCGGCGTTGAACAGGCGCGCGGTCTGCCAGTGGTCTTCGAGCAGGTCCATCACGAAGGGCAGGTAGACCAGCTCGGGCTGCAGCTCGTTCAGCCAGGCGGCCAGGCGGGCCACGGCGTCGGCAGCGGGCTGCACGTGGCCATCGGGCAGGCCGAGGAAGCGCACGCCGCGCACGCCGGCCTGGTCGGCCCAGGCCTGGGCTTCGTTGCGGCGGGCGGCTACCAGCTCGTCGCGCAGCAGCGTGCGCGCGGCGGCGGGCAGCGCCGGGTCGTGCAGGCGGCGGTCGCCCTGGGCGCCGTCGCTCACCTGCACCACGTGCACCGCGGCACCGGCGGCCACATGCGAGAGCACTGCGCCGGCGCAGCCGATGGCCTCGTCATCGGGATGCGGGCTGAGCACCAGCACACGCTGCTCGCCCCAGGCGTCGATGGTGCGCGGCCAGCGGTCGTGCCCGGCCAGCAGCAGCGCCACGGCCAGCGCGTTGCGCTGGTTCGGGCGCAACAGGCGGTAAGCGCGGCGGGCAGCTTCAACCAGCCACATGACGGCCTTCCTTGTCGCGGCGGCGGCGCGCCTGCTCTTCCATCGCGCAGAGGTAGAACTGCTCCTGCGCATCGGCGGCGCTGTCCCAATTGAAGCGGCGGGCGTGGGCGCGGGCGTGCAGGCCGCGCATCTGCATCTCGTCGTCGTTGGCGTGCAGCAGCCGACGCATGGCCTCGGCATAGGCGGCCACATCGTGTGCGGGCACACGCAGGCAGGCGGGCGAGGCCACCTCGTTCATCGGCGCCTGGTCCCAGATCACCGTGGGCTTGGCCGCGGCGTTGGCCTCGGCGATGGTCATGCCGAAGGTTTCGTGCCGGGAAGGCATGGCCACGAAGCGGCATTGCTCCAGCAGCTGCGCACGCTGGCGGGCATCGTAGGGGCCGGTGACGCGCACCCACCCGGCCAGGCCGCTGTGGGACAGCAGCGCCTGCAGGGCCTCGGGCTCCTGCACCGTGCCGGCCAGCGTGAGCGGCTCGCGCTCGGCCTCGGGGATGCGGGCATAGGCTTGCAGCAGCAGGTCGATGCCCTTGGTGTGCAGCTCCAGGCGGCCGAGGTAGAGGATGCCGCGGCCCACATGCGGGGCGACCCGGAACAAGCCATCGTCCACGCCATTGGGCACCACATGGCAGCGGGCGGCGGGATGCCGCGATTCGATCAGTCGCTTCATCGAGTCGGTCAACACCACGAAGTGCTGGTACATCCGCAGGCCGTGGGTCTCGCCCCAATGGAAGGGCAGCTTCAGCCACTCGGTGTAGCTGCGGGCGTAGAACCATTGCACCGAGGCCACCAGCGGCGTGTGACGCGGCTTGAACAGCGGCGTCCAGGTGGCCGAGCACGGCGGCATGAAGTCTTCGACGATCAGGTCGGTGTCGAAGCGGCGCACAGCGCCGGGCAAGGCGAAGCCGAAGGTGATGTGGTGCGACGAGCCGTGGTGGCGGATCTTGCGGCCCAGCCGCAGGTAGCGCACACCCTCGCGCACCTTCTCGGGCGTGCTGCCGTCGAAGGTGGGGGTGAGCACAGTGATCTCGTGACGGCGCGCGAGGCGGCGGCAGATCTCGAAGGTGCGCACCGGGCCGCCACCGGCCAGGGGGTTGTCAAGGTCGTCCGGATCGAGATGCAGGATGCGCATCGGGGGCACTCAATGGGAGGCCTGGCGCAGGGCCAGGCGGCTCAGTTGTTGACGGGCCTGCGACCAGGCGCGGGAGGGGATGACCCCGAGGAAATGGGCGCTCAGCAGGTAGGCCGACAGCGCTGCCGCGGCCGCAGCCAGCACGCCCCAGGGCGAGGCTGCCGCCAGCGCGGCCGCGCCCACACCCCCGGCCAGCGCGGCGCGCAGCAGGCCGCGGCCCAGGCCGGGCAGTTCCAGGTGGCGTTCAGCCCAGCGCACCCGCCACAGCACGCGGCAAGCCAGGCCCAGCGGCACCGCGATGGCCGCGCCCAGCGGGCCGTAGGCCGGCACCAGCGCCACCAGGCCGAGCACCAGCACGGTCATGCCCAGGCCCAGGGCGCGCAGATCCTGGCGTTGTTCGCGAGCGGCGATCATGGTGGACGACAGCGTCTGGTCCAGCGTCATCAGCACCGCACCGAAGATCAGGCAGCGCAGCAGCGCAGCAGCGTCCTGCAGGTGATCGGCATAGAGCTGGCCGATGAGCCAGGGCGCCAGCGCCGCCACCAGCAGTGCCACGGCCAGGCCGCCGGCCAGGCTCCAGCGCAGGGCCTGGCTCAGCATGGCGCGAAACTGTGCGCCGTCGCTCACGTACAGGCGCGACAGCGCCGGCAACATCACCAGCGCCGCCATGGTGGGCAGCATCAGCGCGGCTTCGTACAGCCGGGCGGCTGCGGCGTAGACGCCTGCGGCTTCCAGCCCATCGAGCTTGGCCAGCAGGATCAGGTCCAGCCGCTGCGACAGCACCGCCAGCAGCGCAATGCCCAGGAACACCGGCACCTCGGCCCAGTTGCGCCGCCACACGGCGCGCCGTACCAGGCCCAGGCTGAAGCGCGGCACCGCTGGGTGCACGGCATACAGCACCGCGATCAGGCAACGCAGGCCCAGGAAGATGCCGAACAGCGCGGTGAGATCGCCGCCCAGCCAGACGGCCACGCTCATCAGCACCAGCCGGCCCAACGATTCCAGGCATTGCAGGCGTGCCACCAGGCTCATGCGCTCACGCCCGAGCAGCGCCGTCTCGGCCACCAGCACCCAGGCCGTGGGCAGCAGCGACGCCGCCAGCAACCAGAAGGCCGCGTGCAGTGGCTGCGGGTAAGCCACGTGGCCAAAGCCACCGGTGCCCAGCACCAGCAACAACGCCACCGGCAGGGCAAAGACCCAGGCATTGCTGAATTCCCCGGGCAGCTCGCCCGGCTCGGTGGCCGCACGCCGCGCCAGCGGTGCCGACAGCCCCAGCAAGGGCAGCCCCTGCAGCAGGAAGAACAGGTTCATCAACAGCGAGAAACCGCCCAGCGACGCGCCATCGAGCCGGTGCGACAGCTGCCAGAACAGGCCGTAGTTCAGCACGGCCATCGCCAGGCGGGCGCCCACCGACGAGGTGAGCGCCTTCAACAACGTATCGGCGGGCTTCATCGGGTGGCTCCCGCTGCCTGGCCTGTGCTCAGGCGGGTGAGGGCCTGCAGCAGGCCGGCGCAGGTCCACAGCAGGAAGACGCGGATGTCGACGTAGTAGTTGTCGGAGGCGAGGTACAGCAGGTGGGCCACCATCGCGCCGCCCAGCCCCACCCCCAGCGCGAGCAGGCCGGGTTCGCGCCACTGCGCCAGCGGCGCAGCCTGGCGGGCAAAGCGCACCAGCAGCGCAAACCAAAACAGCACTGCGGGAATGCCCAGCTCGGCCGCCACCAGCAGATAGTGGTTGTGCACCACCAGCATCAGCAGCGGGCGGTGGTAGTCCTCCGAGATGAACGACCAGGAACCCGGGATGTGGTCATACGCCGACTGGTTGTAGGCGCCAAAGCCCACGCCGCTGAACCAGTGGTCCCGGATGATCATGAAGGCCTGGTCGTTGAGCAGCAGGCGCGATTCGGTGGAGCGTGCGTCTGACTCGGTGAGCCGCAGAAAGACTTGCGGGTACACCACCGCCACGGCCACCAGGCCCAGCACCACCAGGCCCAGCGCCACCATCAGATGCCCCTTGCCGATGAGGCGCAGGCGCCAGTAGGCGCCGCCCACGACCAGGGCCCCCAGGATGCCCGACGCCCAGCCGCCCCGCGACAACGAGGCCAGCAGCATGCCGGCACTGGCCAGCAACACGGCCAGCGCCGTCCACCACACGCGGCGGGCGATGCGCTGCGGGCCCAGCAGCACCACCGCCAGCGCAGGCAGCAGCAACCACAGCACGTAGTCGGCCATCACGTTGGGATGGTTGAACAAGCCGATGGGCCGGAAAGCACTGGATTCACCCAGCGACAGCGTCATCGCGCCGCCCAGCCCCGCCACCTTGATGCCCGGCAGCACGATGGGCGCCTTGACCGCCATCTGCAGCACCACAAACGCGGCCTGCAGCGCAAAGCACAGCAGCACGGCCTTGAGCACGAGGCGCAGGTCTTCAACGCGGGTCAGCGCATGCGAGACCAGGTAGTACGACAGCACGCACAGGCTGTAGCCCATGGCGCTGGCCAGCGCCAGCGAGCCAGCCGGCGAACGCAGGGCACACCACCAGATCCACGCCAGGTAGGCCAGCGCCCAGCCATCCAGCCGGGTGAACGGCAGGTTGCGCCGCTCACGCACCACGCGCTGAAACACCCACAGCAGGCCCCAGCCCAGCATCAGGGCCTGGGCCACGGTGATGTAGAGGCCGGGCGAGTAGAAGCGCTCCAGCGGCGGCACGATGGCCTTGCTCATGTCCAGCGCGGCCATGAAGAAGAAGGCAAATACCAGCAGTCGACGCACCGACCCCAGGCCACTCATCAGCAGCGCACCGGCCAGCGCCACCAGGCCCACGGCCGGCAGCATGGCCGACTCGCCCAAGCCCTGCAGCAGCAGCCAGGCCAGCGCCGGCGCGGCCAGGGCCACCAACAGCACCGGAGACAAAGAGGCTTTCATGGTTTCAGCGCAACCATTCAGTCTGACGACGGCATGCCGCCAACCCAACCAAGCGCGCGCTGCGGAGCCGGCTTCGCCGGTCCGCTGGTGCGGCCCCCTTGCAGGGGACGGCCGAAGGCCGTAGGGGGTGAGCCATCACAGCCAATGGCGGTAGAGCCATGCCGGCACGTAGTGCGGACGACGGTTGAGGACGGCGCCAATCCAGCGGTCCTGCGGCACCCAGGCAGCGCTGACGGCGCCTTGCACCACCTCGGCACGGGTGGTCTTGGCATCGACCACCAGCAGCACGCCATCGGCCAGGCGGGTGAGGCAGGCGGCGCTGGACAGGCAGCCGGCATCGATCACCGTCCAGTCGTAGCGCTCGCGCACCTTCTGCAGCAGCTCGCTCATGGCCTCTTCATGGAACAGCAGGCTGGCATCGAGGTCTTGCCCCGCGCCCAGCAGGTGCAGTTCGGCCTGGTCGCGGCTGGCGACGATGAGGCCTTGCGCTTCGGGGCGGCGCAGCACGTCGAAGAAGCCCAGCCGGCCATCGAGCCGGCCGCCACCATGGCGCGCCGGGCCGTGCGGGTTGGCATCGACCAGCAGCACGCGGCCACGGCCCTGCTCGGCCAGGCGCTTGGCCAGGGCGCGGGCGATGACGCTCTTGCCTTCGCCGCCGCGGGCGCTGGAGATCAGCACCACCTTGCCCAGCCCGTCGTTGACGAAGCGCTCGCGCACACGCAGCGCCAGCCGGTGCATCAGCAGGCTGCGATCGGCCGCCACGCGGGCATCGGCGGGGGAGTTGCCGGTGTCTGCCAGCGGCATCGGTGCGCTCTGCACCGTGGGCGCCCAGGCCTTCTGATCGGCATGGCGCAGGTTGCGCAGATGGCGGCCCGGCAGCAGCTTGAAGCCGGTGGCCGACGAGGCGTCGAGGCTCGGCCAGCCCTTGCCATGGCGAGCCCGGGCCGGCACATCGGGCAGGGCGGCCAGGGTTTCGATGCCGAGCAGACGCATCAGGTCATCGGGGCTTTGCAAGCGGCGGTCGAGCATCTCGCGCAGGCCAGCCAGCGCGAAGCCCAGCAGCAGCCCGCCCAGCGGGCCGAGCAGCATCACCATCAGGCGCTTCTTGGTTTCGGGCTTGACCGGCCGGGTGGGCGATTGGGTGATGACGCGACTGTCAGCTTCGATGGGGTTGACCTTGAGGTACAGGTCGATCTGGTCGAGGCGCTTTTGCAGCTCGACGTACCGCTCCTGCGCCAGGCCGCGCTCGCGCTCCAGCCGGGCGAGCTGCGCATCGGCTTCAGCATTGGCGCGCACCTCGCTGCGGATGCGGGCTTCCAACGCACCGATCGAGGTGCTGAGCGAGCGCACGTTGCTCGCTTCTTCGGTGTAGATCTGCTTGAGCTCGTCGAGCCGGCGTTGCAGGTCAACCGCCTGCGACTTCATCACGCCCACCACCGAGGCCGAGCCAGGCAGCGAGGCGCCATCGGCATCGCGGGTGCCCGGGGTGCGGCCGCGGCTGGAGCGGTCGCCCTGGTTGGCCATGAACTGCTGCAGCAGTTGTTCGGAGTTGGTGAGGTCCCGGCGGGCCTCGTCGGCCTTGGTCTCCAGCAGCGCAAAGGTGGTTTCACCGAGGCGGCGATTCTGGCGGGCGGCGAGTTGCAGGTACTCGTCGATCATGGCCTGGATGGCGCGCGGCACCAGGTCGGCATCGGCCGCGTTGAAGCGGATCTCCAGCACGTTGGAGGTGGTGTCGGAACCCTTGGAATGCTGCGGCTCGACGCTGAAGCTGCGCAGGAAGGCATCGACCAGGGCTTCACGCGCCAGGGCCTGGGCGTCGACCGCCGGCAGGGCGGTGCCGCGGGCACCCACCATGCGGCGCAAGGCCGTCTTGACGGGCTGCAGTCGCTCGTTCACCACGTCCATCGGTGGGCGTTGCAGTTGATCGGCCTTCACGCCCAGGCGGTCGATCACGCGGGCTGCGCTGTCACGCGACAGCAGCAGCGCCATCTCGGTTTCGAGCTTGCGGTTGACGGGGTCGGGCACCACCGTGTCGCGGTACGACGCCATGCCCGACAGGAACGACGGCATGGCCTGCTGCTCGGTCTTGACCCACACCTGGCTGGCGCCCTCAAACACCGGCGGTTGCACGGCCACACCTGCCCACACCAGCGCCGTGACCAGCACCGCACTGCCGACGATCAGGCCGAGGTGCTTGAAGACGAGCTGCAGGCCATCGCGCATGCCGAAGGCGGTGGCTTCACGGCCCCCGGCACGGGCGGGCGCAAAGAGCTCGGCCTCGACCGCACCGGGCAATCGGGGCAGCGGCCCCGCGTCAGTAGCTGCGGCGATTGAGGGCATAAGAGAATCCAAACGAGCTGTTGCGGGCAAAGGGAATGATCTTGAACAGGTACTGGTCGAGGTTCTCGCTCAGCGAGGCCACGCCGGACTGCGGCAGCAGCACGATGTCGCTGGCTTCGAGCACGATGTCCTGCGCAGTGGCCTGGCCGCCCTTGAGTGCGGTGAGGTCACGGCGAATCACCAGCGGCTCGGCACCTGGCCGGCCCTTGCGCAGCACGGTGACGGCGCGCAGCTCGGCGCTGGGCAGGCGGCCGCCGGCTTCCACCACGGCCTGTTGCAGCGTCAGGCCCGGCCGGAAGGCCAGCACGCCGGGGCGCTGCACTTCACCACCGACGAACACCTGCTCGGGCGCACTCTGCTTGACCACCAGCACCGGCTGCAGGTACTCAACCCCCGCGCGGCCCATGCCACCGCCGGCCGAACCCACGCGCAACGCCTGGGTGCTGAAGCTGCGCATGATGACGCTGAGCTCGGGGTTGCGCAGCACCTTGCCGTAGCGCTGGGTCAGCTCGGCCTGCAGCTCCTCGGGGCTCTTGCCCTGGGCGTTGACGGTGCCGGCCAGCTGCAGCGCGACCTTGCCGTCAGGCCGCACCTTGACCAGCTCGTTGAGCTGGGGCTGATAAGCGAACTTGATCTCGATGTCGTCGTTCGGCCGGATCAGGTAGCTGCGCTCGCCGGCGCCACCGGCCAGCGCGCGGTAGCGTTCCTGCACTTCCTGCTGCACGTCTTCAGGCGTGCGACCCTGCACATGCACGGTACCGATCACCTGCAGGCTGATCTTGCCGTCGGGCCGCACCTTCACGCTCTGGTCGTACTGGGCGTAGTCGGGGAAGCGCAGGTCAAGCTCGTCGCCGGGCGTCAGCAGGTACATCGCAGGCGACGGGGCGGCCAGGCCTTGCGACTGGCGCAGCGCCGCATCGCCGGGCACGGCCGGGCCGGCGGCCAGCGACGGGCCCACCGGTGCGCTGCTGCAGCCAGTGAGGCCGTAGAACAGCCAGGCCACAACCAGCACGCCCAGCACGGCGCGCACGATGCGCCAGCCGCTGTCGGCATCAAGGAAGGCATTGCCGGAGAACGTCATGCTGGCCTGACCTTGCGGCACGGGCCGCGGTGCGGTGGGCGCCGCCGGTTGACGGCTGGGTTCGGGTTCGCCACGGGCCAGGCGCAGCAGCAGCAGTTCGTAGCGGCGCAGCACATGGTCCCAGCGGAAGGCTTCCCAGTGGCGCATGCGGCTGCCGTTGGCCATTTCCTGCAGGCGCTGCACGTCATCGAGCACGTCGAAGGCGGCCTCGCAGGCGCGCTCGTCGGCAAAGTATTCGGCCTGTGGGCCGGCCACCCAGTAGTTGAAGCGGTTCTGATGCGCCAGCACCGCATTGCCAGCGGCCAGCGCTTCCACCAACGACGGGTTGGTGCCGCCCACGCGGTGGCCGTGCACATACAGCAGGCAGTGGCGGCGCAGCGCGCGCACCACGTCAGCCTCGTAAATGGCGCCGACGAACTGCACTTCGTCACTGGCGGCTGCCAGCACGGCACGGTGATACGCCGAGGCGTCGGGCGCGTAGCGGCCCAGCACCACCAGCTTGACACCGCGGCGCTTGCGGGAGAAGGCGCGCACGATCTCCAGCACCGAGTTCTCGATCTCGGGGCGGGCGATCAGCGTGAGGTAGCGGCCGGGCTCCAGGCCGAGGGCGCGCACCGGGGCGTCGGAGATCTCATCCACCGGGTCGGCGCCGTAGGGAATCATGGTGATCTTCGAGGCCGGCACGCGGGAGCGCAGGTGCTTGGCGATCGAGGGGTGGTCGGCGATCAGGCGGTTGCCCAGCCAGCAGGCGGCCCAGTCGTTGAGGTAAAGCCAGGCGCGCTCGGCACGGCCCCACTTGTCGCGCATCCATTCGATGCCATCCATGTTGATGGCGTTGGGGATGCCGGCCAGGCGCAGCCGGGCGCAGAAGACGCCGGTGTTGTAGCCCAGGGTCAGTGCCACATCGGGGCGGTGGCTGGCAGCATGGGCAATGCAGCGCCAGTCGAAGCGGATGGTGCCCACGGCGTTGTCGGCGCCGCTGGGGATGTGCACGCGGTGCACGCCCTGCCAGAGGTCTTCATGCACGACGCCGTCGCCTTCTTCCTGGCAGTAGACGGTGACACGCCAGCCGTTGGCCACCAGGTACAGGGCCAGGCGTTCGGCAAAGGTCTCGAAGCCGCCGTGAGCAGCCGGCACGCCGCGGATGCCGAGGATGGCCAGGTGCGGCAGGGGCCGCGGAGTGGAAGCGAAGGGGCTGTTGTCTGTCATCGATGCAAACCGCGCCATGAAGGCATGGCGTCGGTGTGCAGGGATCGTCCCAAAGGGGGCGCGCGCTGTCGCTCCCGTGAACACGGCTCAAGACACACCCTGCCCCTGGGGTGCAGCGCAACAATCTGAACCAACGGGGCGCAAAACTGAAGAAACGCGGCGCGCCTGTCAGCGCCAGAATGCGCGAAGGCCCCTCGCGGGGCCTTCATCAGGGCAGGGGCGGGCGCGCTCAGGCGTCCAGCGGCACCGGCACCGGATGCAGGCACTGCCGCCCGGTGGACACCCCACCGGCATGGCGCAGGTGGCGGATGTAGAGATCGGTATCCGGCAGCTCGCGCCGCAGCACGGCAAAGGCGTCTTCGGCCAGCACGCGGGCCACCGAGCAGCCCGACATGCGGCTTTGCAGCGTGAGCTCGGCCTCGTCGACATCGACCCGCAAGGCATGCACCCAGCCGGCGGCCACCAGATCCAGCCCGGTCTCGGGGTCACTCACACCGCGCAACGCCTCCAGCAACCGCTCAGCCGCCGCCTGATCACCCAGCAATTGCGCCGGTTCACAGGCTTCGGTGGCGACCGGCAAGGGACGCAGGCAGGCATCGCAGGCATGCGGCGCAGCCATGCCTTCGGCAGGCGCGATCCAGAGCGGGGAGTTCAAGCGAGACATGGCCGGCATGATCAACACCGCCGCGCCGGTTGGATTTGCGCTATATCAAGAACCGCAAAACAAGACTCCGTGCCCCATCGCCCCCATCCGTCGCGCGCGCTTTCGAGCAGACGCCGTGGATCCGGCTCCGCCGGTCCGCCGGTGTCGCCCCTTGAGGGGCGCGCAAAGCGCGTAGGGGTGGGCCTATCGATGTATCCAGGCCAGGCGACTGCGCAAGGTGGGGCTCATCCGTTCGGGCCGCCAATCGACATCGGCATCGTGGCGCACGAACAGGTCGCGCTCGGGCAGGGCCCGTTGCAGGGCGCGAAACGCCTCGTCGGCAGTGAGGTCGGACAGCGGGCAGTCGTCCTGGGTGCTGACCAGCAGCAACTCGGCGCTGTCAGCATCCACCCGCAAGGCCTCGATCAGGCCCAGCTCGACGATGTTTTCGCCCAGGATCGGGTCCAACACCCCTTCCAGGGCGCGCAGGGCACACTGCAGGTCGCGGGGCGATCCTTCCAGGCGGGCCTTGCTGCTGAGTAGTGTGCTGGACATCTGGCGTTCTCCTGCAGGGAAGCGCCCCGCGTCTGCCCGCACTATCAGCACCCCGGAGGCGCGAAGCCTTGCGACCCGTCAAGGACGCGGGACGGCCAACCCGGCGAACGCGGCCCCAGTGGACGGAGTTTGCGCAAGATCGATCCCGCGCCAGGGCAAGACCCTGATCCCCCGTTGCGCCCCTGGGCGAGTGCGCGGCGCTGTGGCAGAGTGTCCAGCCGCTTCGATTCGTGATGCTTGAGGTTCCGCCCCATGTCCCAGCCTTCGTCTTCCCTGCAACCCACCCTGCCCTTTAGCACCACCACGGTGCGACCGCAGGATGGCGTCACGCTGCCCGCGCAGCCCATCAGCGCCGAAGTGCTGGCCGAGAAGTACGCCAAGGGCGACGAGACCACGCTGGAAGACGTGCGCACCCGCGTAGCGAAGGCCCTGGCCGGCGCCGAAGCCCCCGCCGAGCGCGAGCGCTGGGCGCAGCGCTTCCTGTGGGCGCAGCAGCAGGGCTTCATCCCGGCCGGGCGCATCCTGTCGGCCGCAGGCACCGACCTGGCGGCCACGCTGATCAACTGCTTCGTGCAGCCGGTGGGTGACTCGATCTCGATCGAAGAAGACGGCGTGCCCGGCATCTACACCGCGCTCACCGAGGCCGCCGACACCATGCGCCGTGGCGGCGGCGTGGGCTACGACTTCTCGCGCATCCGGCCGCAGGGGGCGCGGGTGGCCTCCACCCAAAGCCAGGCCTCGGGCCCGATCAGCTACATGCGGGTGTTCGACCGCAGCTGCGAGACGGTGGAGTCGGCCGGCAGCCGCCGCGGTGCCCAGATGGGTGTGCTGCGCTGCGACCACCCCGACATCGAAACCTTCATCCACGCCAAAGACCAAGGCGACCTGAAGAACTTCAACATCTCGGTCGCGGTGACCGATGCCTTCATGCAGGCGGTGGAGAAAGACGCCCACATCGAACTGGTGCACAAGGCCGAGCCCGGTGCCGAGCAAAAGGCCCGCGGCGCCCACCAGCGCAAGGACGGCCTGTGGGTGTACCGCAGCGTGCCCGCTCGCATGCTGTGGGACCAGATCATGCGGTCCACCTACGACCACGCGGAACCCGGCGTGCTGTTCCTCGACCGCATCAACGCCGACAACAACCTGGGCTACTGCGAGACGATTGCGGCCACCAACCCCTGTGTGAGCGCCGACACCTGGGTGCTGACCAGTGAAGGGCCGCGCCAGGTCAGTCAGCTGATCGGGCAGCCCTTTCTGGCGATGGTCGACGGCAAACCGTACCCGACCGAATCAACAGGCTTCTTCCAGACTGGCGTCAAACCGCTGTTGAAACTCAAGACCCGCGAGGGTCATGAAGTACGCCTGACTGCAGAGCACCCCGTCAGGCGAGTGACGCGCAAAACCAGGTATCTTTTGGAAAGTGAATGGACCGCGGCCGGTGAACTGCAGGCAGGCGATGAAGTCATGCTGCACGATCACCGCACCTTTCAAGGGTGGGCGGGCAACTACACCGAAGCCGAGGGCTATCTGATCGGCTTGCTGGTGGGTGACGGCACCTTGAAGGAAGACAAGGCCGTGATCTCCGTCTGGGCGCCAGAGCTCAAAGCGGTGAGCAACGCCACCGCGCTGACCTTCGACTCGGGTGCGGCGGGCATTCTTCAAGCCGCTCTGGATGCGGCCAGCACGTTGCAACACCGCAGCGACTTCCGCGGCTGGCAACGCCCGATCACCACACGAGGCGAGTGCCGCATGGCATCTGGCCCATTGCGTGCACTGGCCCTGGAACTCGGCATGTCGCCGGGCCACAAGGCGTTGACGCCTCGCGTGGAGGCAGCATCCTCCGACTTCCAGATCGGCCTGCTGCGCGGTCTGTTTGACGCGGACGGGTCCGTGCAGGGGAGCCAGGACAAAGGTGTCAGCGTGCGACTGACACAGAGCGACGAGGCCCAGCTGCTGGTGGTCCAGCGCATGCTCCTGCGTCTGGGCATCGCTGCGGTGCTGTCACGCCACCGCCGGCCGGCCGGGCTGGCGAATCTTCCCGATGGCCGCGGGGGTCACCGGCTGTACCCACAACGAGCAACTCATGAATTGATCATCAGTGGCGACAACCTGTCGACCTACGCCGAGCGCATCGGTTTTGCCGACACCCGCAAGAGCGCCAAACTGGAACAGGCCCTGGCCAGCTATCAACGCAAGCTCAATCGCGAACGGTTCGTTGCGACGGTCGAGTCGCTGGCGGCAGACGGTATCGAGCCCGTGTTCGACGTGACGGTGGCGGACGTCCATGCCTTCGATGCTAACGGGCTGTTTGTCCACAATTGCGCTGAGCAACCTTTACCGCCCTACGGCTGCTGCTGCCTGGGCTCGATCGACCTCACCCACTTCGTGCGCGACCCCTTCTCGGTGGCCGCCCGCTTCGACGAC
>Ga0209066_10002501_pt1 | contig 22245 bp, 14 predicted proteins | sample All_14_2_FD_187198 | JGI IMG/M metagenome (GOLD analysis project Ga0209066, IMG submission 187198) | Freshwater microbial communities in response to fracking from Pennsylvania, USA - Allegheny Zone_MetaG_DW_15 (SPAdes) (version 2) ... | reverse complement strand
CAAACTGGCCTTGGAGCGCAGTCGGGAAAAGCAGAAGGAAGAAGCCGAACAAAAGCGCTCCATCATGGATTCCATTCGGCAGGTTCGCAAGGATTCCATGGAAAAAATATCCAAGACGCAAGCGGCAGCTCCAAAAATTGATTCTTCGAAAACGCCCGCAAACGTTGCCGTGCCGCCCAAGGTGAATTTGCCCACAAAATCCAAGACGCCGCCTAAAACTGCGCCTACAAATAGGCCAAACACCCCGCCAAAGCAGCCGGAGCCACCTAAAAAACCGGAAGATTCCGGCTTCAAGCAAGTGCTGGACAAGCCACTGGACCAGTACCAATCGCTGGTTGAGACCTTTGAAATCAACCGTCGCAGAGAGTTGTTTGAAAAAGCCAAAAGCCCCATCCACGTCATCCAAGACCAGGCTGCTACCACCATCCGCTCCCTCGAAAGCACCAAGGAATCTCGGGTGAAGCACGTCTTCGAGTTTCACTCAAAGTTCAGTTTGGCCTTGGCCTGCCTCATTTTCCTGTTCGTTGGTGCGCCGATGGGGGCCATTGTTCGGAAGGGGGGCTTTGGCTGGCCGCTGCTCATTTCCATCGTGTTTTTCATGTTGTTCATCATCATCGGAATTTTCAGCAAAAACATTGCAGAGCGATTCGTCATTGATGGCATAACTGCTGCCTGGATGAACTGCCTCGTGATTTTCCCCATGGGGCTTGCGTTGACTTACTGGGCTATGCGGGACATGAGCGTCGGGCAAATCGGGGAGTTTTTCAAGTTCAAATGGCTGGCAAAAGGCAAGAAAATGCCGTTGTGATTGGTGGCAAAAAAAATCGGAAACGACCAAAGCGGTCATTTCCGATTTTTATAAAAAGCTGATTGACAGCTTGTTGAACTAAAAAATGTGACCCCGCCTGGACTCGAACCAGGGGCCATCTGCTTAGAAGGCAGATGCTCTATCCGCTGAGCTACGGGGCCAAACTTGTAAAGAACTTTTGTGGCGGCAAAGGTAGATTTTTTTGGTAAATAACCGCCGCCAGCCAAAAACCGCAATTGTCAGGTCAGGGTTCCATGTTTCCCAAAATTCCTACCTTGCCAACCATTCAAACCTTCCAGGCTATGAGCGTAAAAATCGAGGAAAGTTGGAAAACCGTGCTGGCCGACGAATTCGAACAGCCCTATTTTCAAGGCATCACCGGGTTTCTGAGACAGGAAATCGCAGCAGGCAAAACCATCTACCCACCGGGGCCGCTGATTTTCAATGCATTCAATACCACGCCGTTCGAGCAGGTGAAGGTCGTCATCCTGGGCCAAGACCCCTACATCAAGCCCGGAGAGGCCATGGGGCTTTCGTTTTCCGTGCCTAAGGGTGTGGCCGTCCCGCCTTCGCTGCAAAATATTTACAAGGAACTCCACGCCGACGTCGGCTGCGAAATACCGAAGCACGGTGACCTGACGGACTGGGCCAACCAAGGCGTTTTTCTCCTAAATGCAGCCCTCACCGTGGAGCGTGGCAATTCCAATTCCCATGCAAAAATCGGTTGGCACCGCTTCACGGATGCTGTCATCCGCAAGCTGTCAGAAGGGCGGGATTCACTGGTTTTCATGCTCTGGGGAAATTTTGCGAAGCAAAAATCGGCCTTGATTGACCCCTTCAAGCACCTCGTTCTGGAAGCTGCCCACCCATCGCCGCTGGCGGGGGGTGCTTTCAATGGCTGCCAACATTTCAGCAAAGCCAACGAGTTTTTGGCTGAAAATGGCAAAGAAACTATTCGGTGGTGTAACTAGTGGCAGCGGAATTTTTTTCGACTATCCTGGCTTGTGTTTAGGGACAAATTATTTGGCACGTCATCGGAAATCAATTGCAACGAACAAACCTAATATTATTGAGAAACAGGGCCGTTTGCATTGCCCTGTTGCTGTTGCCCTGCCTCGGTTTTTCGCAAGAAAACCGGACAGCAGACAGCCTGTTGGCGGTGCTGAAAAAAGCCAAACCAGACACCAACCGGGTCAACCTGCTGAACGACCTCGCTTGGGAACTCAAATTTGACGACCCGAAAAACGCCATCCTCCACCTCGATTCCGCACTGGCACTTTCCAAAAAATTGGGCTTCAAAAAAGGCGAAGGCGCTGCCCTGAACTACCGTGGCGTGGTGGCCGACATCCACGGCGAACCGGACCTGGCCATTGATTTTTTCCAAAAAAGCCAGCGAATACGGGAGGAATTGGGCGACCAAAAAGGTGTGGCCTCCCTGCTGAACAACATCGCCAACGTCAAGGAAAACAAGGGCGATTTCCTCGGTGCGCTCACAGGCTACCAGCAATCGCTGAAGCTCCGGCAGGAACTCGGCGACTCCACCCGTGCCGTTCGGGCGTACTACAACATTGCCAACGTGTTGGAAAAAATGGGCGACTACCCAGAGGCGCTGGACAATATTTTCCGCTACCTCGAAAAAACGGACGCCGAGGAGGACGCCGAGGGCGTGGCCAATGCTTGGAACATTGTCGGGAACATCCGCACGGAAACCGACCGATATGCGGAGGCGCTCGAAGCTTACCAAAAAGCGCTGGAATTGCACAAGAAACTGGGCAACGAATGGCAGCTGGCCAGCGTGCTCACAAACATCGCCAACCTGAACGACACCAACGCCGAAGACCTGATGGACAAGGACGTGCTCACGGACAGCGTGCGGGTGATGTACGAAAATGCCATCCGAATTTTCAAGGAAGCGCTCGCCATTCGGCAGCGGCTGGAAGACCAGAGCGGGCAGGCTGAAATCTTCAATAACCTCGGGTACGTGCTGAAGAATTTTGGCAGTTTTTATGAAAAAAAAGGCGACGACACCAAGGCGCAGCGAACTTGGGCACAGACGGAGGAGTACTTCGCCCGCTCCCTCAAAATCCGGCAGGAACTGGGCGAAAAAGCGGGCGTGATGGAGGTTTTCAACGGCTTGGCCGACGTGCGCCGCCGCCAAAAACGCTACCCCGAAGCACTGGACTACACGCAGCGCTACTACGACATCGCATTGGAAATAAACGACCGGAAATTCCAGCAAAATGGCCTGAAGGACCTCGCCCGCATCAATTTCAAAATGGGCAATTTCGAGGCTGCGTACAAGTTCCGGGAGCAGTACGATGAGCTGCGCTACTCGACTTTCACGGAGGAACGGCTGGTGGCCGAACAGCGCCGGGAAGCCGTTTACACCGACAAAAAAAAGCAGCAGGAAATAGAACAACAGCAGCGGGAATTGGAGTTGCAGGATGCCAAATTGCGAAGCGAACGAACCTTCCGCTACTCACTGCTCGGTGGGGCCGGACTGCTTGGCTTGTTGGCGCTCATCCTGTTCCGCAGCAACCGAACCGTGAAGCGGGAAAAGCAGCGCTCGGAGGATTTGCTCCTAAATATTCTACCAGAAAAAACCGCCGAGGAACTCAAGGCACACGGCAAAGCCAAGGCCCGCCGTTACGATTCCGTCACGGTGCTTTTCACTGATTTCAAGGGCTTCACGACCATTGCGGAGCAGATGCCCGCCGAGGCGCTGGTGGCCGAACTGGACGAGTGTTTCCGGGCTTTCGATGAAATCATCGGGCGCTACGGCATCGAGAAAATCAAGACCATCGGCGACGCCTATTTCTGCGCTGCGGGCCTACCTGAACCCACCACCACCCACGCCGAGGACATGGTGCGGGCTGCGCTGGAGATGCAGGATTTTATGAAAAAATTCGGCGAAAAACAACGGGCGGCGGGCAAGCCTGTCTTCGTCTGCCGCATCGGTATCCACACGGGGCCAGTGGTGGCGGGGGTGGTCGGCCAGAAGAAATTTGCCTACGACATCTGGGGCGACACGGTGAACATGGGCGCCCGCATGGAGTCCAGCGGCGAACCGGAGCGGGTCAACATCAGCGAGGCGACCTACCAACTGGTGAAGGACAAATTCAATTGCATCCCACGTGGCAAGGTGCTGGCGAAGGGGAAGGGGGAGGTGGAGATGTATTTTGTGGAGGCTGTTAGCAGTGAGAGGGTGAGAGAAGTGAGCGAGTGAGCATCAGCAACTTTTTTAAGAAAAAATTAACCCCCAAGGCAGCGAACCTCAACCCCTGTACGTATTGCTAATGGTTTAAAGAAATAGGCGTTATTTACATGCAGGCGGCCCCGTTTACTCTCACTAAAATGTAAACGAAATTGGGGGCCGCCTTCATTTTTTCCCTTACCTGCATCCACTTCCATCCTTTCCACGTTTCAAGTTTACCTTTGCACTGACAAACAATTTCTCAATTTCGAATTTCTCAATTTCCTTTTGCACTTTACCTTCCTAGGCACCGGCACCTCCCAAGGCGTACCCATCATCGGTTGCGACTGCGAAGTTTGCACCTCGACCGACCCACGGGACAACCGCTTGCGCACCTCGCTGCTCGTTTCGCACGAGGGTAAAAACGTGGTGATTGACAGCGGGCCGGACTTCCGCCAGCAGATGCTGCGGGCCAAGGTGAAAAACCTCGACGCCGTGGTGCTGACCCACGAGCACAACGACCATATCATCGGCCTGGATGATGTGCGCCCGTTCAATTTCATGCACGACCAACACATGCCGCTTTTTGGCACAACCTCCGTGCTGCATGAGGTGAAGCGGCGCTTCGCCTATATTTTCGCAGCAAACCCGTACCCCGGCGCCCCGATGATTTTGCCCATCGAAATCAACAACCATGACCCGTTTGAGGCTGCGGGCATCCGCTTCCAGCCCATTGAGGTGATGCACGGCCAATTGCCCGTAACGGCTTTCCGCATCGGTGACTTCGCCTACATCACCGACATGAAGACCATTGCCGAAGGCGAAAAAGCAAAGCTACGGGGCGTGAAAACCCTCGTCGTGAATGCCCTGCACATCAATTGGCACCACTCCCACCTAAACTTAGAAGAGGCTTTGGATTTCATCGCAGAGATACAGCCAGAGCAGGCTTGGCTCACGCACATCAGCCACCGCATGGGGCTGCACGGGGAGCGCTCGAAGCTGCTGCAGAAGGGGGTGGGCTTGGCTTGTGATGGGCTGGTGGTGGAAGGGCAGATTTGACGAATTTCCAAAATTTGTCAAATCTCCTATCTTCGCTTCATGCCCAAGCCATACATCCAACAGAAGATTAAAGTCCCTCGCTTCGCCGAGGACGCAGGCTTTTACACCACCCCTCAGCGGTCGGAAATGATGAGCCGCATCCGTGGGGCGAACACGAAGCCGGAGGTGGCGCTGCGCAAGGCGCTCTGGCATTTTGGCTACCGCTACCGCATCTGCGACAAGCGGCTGCCCGGCAAGCCGGACTTGGTTTTTGCGAAACAGAAAACAGCTGTCTTCGTGGATGGCGACTTCTGGCATGGCTTTGACTGGCGGCACAAACGAGAGAAAATCAAGTCCAACCCCGCCTTCTGGATTCCGAAAATCGAACGGAACATGCAGCGTGACCGGGAGGTGAACGCCCAACTCAAAGCCCTCGGCTGGCGGGTCGTGCGCATCTGGGAGCATGAACTGAAAAAGGCGGAGTTTGGGGCGACGGTGAGTAGGGTGGTGCGGCTGCTGGAGGAGGCAAGCGGACAAATGGATTTTTTGTTGGAGGATGAATAGACCTTATTTTGCAAAATGAAAAAACTAACTTGGATTCAGGTACTTGCTGTTTTCCTGCTACTCAAACTCGCCTTGCATTTTTACCTCAATGGCCAATGGTCGTTCCATCGGGACGAGCTACTGTACCTTTCCCTAGGTCGGCACCTCGATTGGGGCTATGCTTCCGTTCCGGCAGGCATCGGTTTTTGGGCATGGTTGGGCGGGGGGGTACTGGGCGGCTCGGTGCTGGCAGTGCGGTTGATTTCGACGCTTTTCGGGACGGGAACGGTGTTGCTCACGGCACTGATGGCCAAGGAAATGTTGCCAAAAGGAGAAAGCAATGGCCGTTTCGCCGCATTGATTATCGGCTTGGCAGGGCTGGTGAGTGGGGCATTTTTGCGGCCAGCTATGTTGTTCCAACCTGTTGTATTTGATATATTCTATTGGACGCTGCTCTGTTGGCTTTTCCTCAAATACATCAATACCGAGCGGTCTGCGTGGCTGCTGTGGTTCGGCGCTGCGGCGGGCATTGGCTTGCTCAATAAATACACCGTCTTTATGCTCCTGTTTGCCATGCTGCCGGGCATCCTTTTCACAAAAAACCGCCGCATATTTCAAGATAAAAACCTGTACCTCGCTGCTGGGCTAGCTCTGCTCCTTTTTTCCCAAAATATCGCTTGGCAAATGGCGCATAAATTCCCTGTGTTCCGGCACATGAGCGAATTGGCGGCTACGCAATTTACCCATGTTTCCATATCCAGCATATTGCTCGACCAATTGACGTTTTTCGCATCGGCACTGCCCGTATGGCTTTTCGGTCTATATTTTTTATTGTTTAAGAAAGCGGCAGCGCCTTGGCGCATATTCGGCTGGATGTACCCAATGGTACTGGCCGTTTTGGTGTTTTTCCATGCAAAAAGCTATTATTCCTTGGGCGCTTATCCCGTATTATTGGCGGCGGGCGCCGCTTATTTGGAACAAATAACGCAGCAGCGGCAACGCTGGCTACGCTTCGCAATTCCAGCATTCATGTTGATAATTGGCGCTATGGGAATGCCCCTTTCTCTCCCGCTTTTCCCACCAGCCAAGGAGGCGGATATGATGAAGAAACTGGCGTGGCTGCCCGGTATCGAAAGCAACTTGCGCTGGGAAGACGGACAGCAATATACCTTGCCCCAAGACTTCGCTGATATGCTCGGCTGGGAGGAATTAGGTAAAAAAGTGGGCGAAACTTGGCAACAAATTCCCGATAAATCCACTGCTGCCATCTACGCCGAAAGCTATGGACAAGCGGGTGCTATTGAGCATTTCGGAAAGGAATACGGGGTGTCCACAGTGCTTAGTTTCAGCGATAATTACCAATATTTATTGCCGGATTCATTACCCAGCGATTTTAAAACCTTGGTATATATCAATGACGAACTCAACGACGATATGCGCAGCTATTTTCAAACAATAGAAAAAGTCTGGGAACTGGATATGCCGCTTTCCCGCCAGCATGGCAACCAGGTATATGTCTGCCAAAATCCCACGCCGTTGTTTTTTAAAGAAGTAAATATGGCTATTAAAAATGCGAAAAATGAAGGGAATTAACTGCTATCCTTCACTTTCCATTCTAAAACGGATACCCAAACGCAAAATTGAACCGAGGGCTACTGCTTCCAAACCCCGCCGAACCAATCAACCGGCTGCCCACCGGTCGGTCCGGCTTCGCAATGGGCACGGCCACATCCAGCCGCAGCACGAAGATGCCGAGGTTATAGCGGAGGCCAAGGCCAGTGCCAGCGGCCAGTTCCCGGTAGAAGCGGTTGAAAGCGAAGACGCCGTTTTGTTGCGCCTCCGTCTGGGCCTGCACCAGCCAGGTATTGCCCGCATCCACGAAGGCAGCGAGTTCCCAACTGGTGGCACCGAGTTTTTGGCGAAGCTCCGCCCCGGCGATCACCAAGATATTGCCCGAATGGCTGGTGACGATGAGCACATTGTCCAGCACATCGGTTTGGCCGAGGTCCTGCAGCGTGGAGCCGGGGCCGACCGTCCGGGGGGCAATGGCCCGCACGCTCGATGCACCGCCGATGGTGTAGAGGTCGCCGAGGTAGAGGAAACTCTCACCCGTGAGGGGCAGTGCGGCATTGACGCCGAAGCGGTAGGCCAGCACGGCCTTGTCGGTGAGGTTCAGGTATTGGCTGACGACAGACTCGGTGATGAGGTTCAGGGGCCGGCCGATATTGGCATCGGCGGCGATGTCTGCCGGGAGTTGGAAGCCATTGGTCCGCAGCGTGAACACCTGCCGGAAAAAAGTGGAAAGGTCACGGGACTGGCCCAGCCGATTGTCGTACGTGAAGGCGTAGCTGGGCCTGAACTCATAGGAGGTGGCGTAAATCAACAACTGCCCAGTGGTGTCCGTTGGAATACGTTCGTAGATTTCCTGCTTTACGTCCGCTAAGGTGAAGGTCGAAAAATGCAGGGAAAGCCCGATCGGCGTCAGCTCATGAGTGATGGTGCCGAGGCGGTTTTTCTTCCACAGCAAACTCCCTTTGGCGTTGATGGTGTTCAGGCCGAGGCCCAGTTTTCCGGTCGGAGAGGTTTCGTAGTCGAGCACATAGTAATATAGCTCATGCTCCAAGGAAAAACGGGTGGCCGTGAGCGCATTCCGTTGCCGGATCTTGAGGCCGGGAATCCGTTGCGGCAGCGTCAACTGCGCTTTGGTGTTCGAGGCAAAAAGCAGGTATTTGTTGATGGTGTTCTCATTGGAGAGGTCGTTTACGTTCAGCAGGTTGCCCTCCCACGACACGGTCAATTGCTCCGCAGCGCCCAGCAGGTTGCGGTTCAGCCATTTCACCCCTGTCTGCGCACCGACGTAGAAACTGGGGGAATAAATGCCCGACAATGAAACGTCCACTTTTTGCGGGATGGCGGGGGTCAGCAACACGTTGGCGACCAGCAGGCTGTCACTTCCCGCCAGCGTATCGAAGCGGATATTGACGAAGTTGAAATATTGGAGGTTCAGCAGCCGGAACAGTGTTTCCCGGTATTTTTCATTGGAAAAATACTCGCCGCAGTCCAAGCGGATATTATCGAGGATGACCTTCTTCTTCAGGTTCAATTCCTTGAAAATGAAAAGCTTGCAACTGTCAATGTCCACTCGGTCGGAATAACCTCGTGGCCCACTGGTTTCCGTGTTGTGGTCGGGCCGGATGATGATTTTCCCGATGCGGTAACGCCGCTTCTCCAAGGCCGTCACTTCCTCCTTGAAATGCAGGCTCAGGCGCACGGCATTGGTATCAGTTTCCAGCGTATCCGCCAGAAAAAACAGGCTTTCGGTGGAAAGGTAGAACCAGCCCTCATTGCGCAGCGAATCCACCAAGCGCTGGCGCTCAAGGCCGAGGTCGTTGAGCTGGTAATGCGCCCCGATTTTCAGCGTGCTTGACGCTTTCAGTTCCTGCAAGCGCTGCTCCACGGCACCAGAATCGGCGGGCGGAAAGCTCAGGCTCTCGATGGTTTTGGCCGGGGAATGCAGCACTACGGTGTGGATGATTTTTCGCTTGCGCAAAATGCCCTTCGTCTTCGCTTGCAATTCGATGTCGAAAAAGCCAAAGTTCGCTGCTGTGTTCTTCAGCGCATCCTGCTGCGTTTTGATGATGGATTCCTTGTACAGCACGGGTTCCTTTCCAATCTTGTTGGCCACCCAGTTCCGAAAACCCTTCTCCTTTTCGGGGTTGTGGAACACATTGTAAATGCCCACGAATGGCCGAAGCCCCAGTATCCCCGGATTCTTCCGTGGCAGCACCACGGCGCTGGGCAAGGCCGCTTCCAACGCTTTCGTATCCCATTTTTTTTCGGGCTTGTCCACCTTCACCTTTGCCCCGTTGTACAGTTTTTCGCCTTTCGGCAACATCAATGCACCGTTGCAGCCTGCCAGCAGCAGCAGACTTGCCACGAGGGCGAAGAGGTTGGATATGTATTTGATTTTCAGCAAATTATATTGCAAATGATTTTATTTTCTTCAAACCCCAATCACCATTCACTTTTTCTTCCGTTTAAACAACCGCTTAAACTCCACCGTGTAAATGAAGCCAGCGCCGTTGTTGCGGATATTGTCACTGTCGAAAATCTCCAAGCCCTCTTCCGAGAAGCCACGGATTTTCAGGTGGCCGTTGGGTTTCAGGAGGTATTCCACGGAGGCGTTGCTGAGCGAACTGCGCACCTGGCCCTCATCGCTGTGTTCCTCCGTCGCCACGCCGCTCACTTTGAAGACCAGGCGGTTGTTGAGAAAGGTTTTTTGCAGGTTCAGGTTGTAGTTCGTCGAACCGACGTACTGGTTGTCGCTGTACACAGCATCTTCACTTACGCTCAGGCTTACGTCCACGAACTTGATGTACTGCCCCGCCAGCGCATTGAACTGTTGGCTGAGGAAATCGCTCAGCCCCCGTTGCAACGCAGAAGGCCCGGCGTAGCTCGCCCCGCCACTGTCCCCGACGAACTGTTGGAAAATGAGCAGCCCGAACACTTGTTGCGAGAGCTGCGCCTGGTCGGCGTTGATGCTTTGCACCGCCCCAGTGATGGCCGACGAGCCCGAATTCGATTCAAATTCGCCCTCCTGCTCCAGCAAATCATTGTCTGGATATTCCAGTTCGATGGCCAGTTCCGGCTTGATGGCATTGCCTGTCACCTTGAAGTTCAGGAAAAAAGTCTGGTAATCCCGCAGGCTTTCATCGGTGGTGCTGGAGGCCCCGCCCGTCGCTGATAGCAGCGGATACGGCGAAGTGCGCACCACAAAGCGGGCCGTCACGAAGAGTTCGGGATTGAGCGGGTCGCCCGTCCAGGAAATATAGCTGTCGTTGGAAACCTTGAATATCCGCTTCACGATGGTTTGGTAGGTGAATCGGTAGGTGCCTTCGTTGACATCCGTCCGGCCAGCGAGGTTCATTTTTCCATCGGGGAACATTTCGAGGCTCAAACGGCCTTCCAGTTTCCCTTGGAAATAGTCGCCAGTGGCCGGGTCGGTGATCACGGTCAGCTCCAAATCCTCCGACATGTCGAGGTTCAGGTTGAGGTAGAAAGGGTAGGGCTTTGCAACGGGTTTTAGGTTTTTTTCCTGTTGTCCCGGTGGTTTTTTGAAGACCACTAGGCCGTTGCCGCCCGCTTTGTTCGCCGCCGCATCATAGACATAAGTCAGGGTAGAACCCTCGTTCGGGTTGACCGTCAGGTTGATTTCCGGCTGTGTCAATGGGCCACGGATCGTGCCATTTACAGTCGCCGCCAATTTGCCGTAGTAGGGCTGTCCGTCCTTCGCCGTCGTGTTCAGTACCTGCCATTCCTTCGAGGAGAAATTGAGGTCAAAGCGGTAGTTTGCCCAATCGGAAGTCCGCACCGCTCCTTTCAGGGTCAGGTAGTCGCCGTCCGGGTCGGTCAGTCGCAGTTCCGGTATTTCGACGCCGTTCGGGCCGAGGCTGAGGTTGATGTCGTTCAGGGCGTACCGCACCTGCGTCATGGCAATGGTCATTTTGGTCTGTTTCAGGCCAAGGCTGCCCGTTGGTTTCGGTGCGTTCACCGTGCCGCCGATTTTGATGTCGGCATCCATCCATCCTTCCATGTTCGATAGGACGCCAATGAGGAATGGGTCTAAGTTGTTGAGGTTCAAGTGGTTGGTGACCAAAGCGAAGTCCATCGCAGGACTGCTACCAGCTTTCAATCGGGTGTTTCCGTCCAGTTTCAGTAGCTGCTCGCCACTGGCCAGGTGCAGGTTCTTGACAGTGACGAGGTCGCCCTTGAAACTGATGGCATTGTCCGCAGGAATCGTCCATTCGTTGTAGTTGATGATTTGTTTTGGGGTAAAATGGAGGCTGTACCCATCCGCAAAATCATTGGTTTCGGCGAAGACGGCGACCTTGAACTTGTCCCTTTGCGTGCTGTCCTTTGCCACGATTTCGATGTCCGCCCGTTTGCCGTTGGCTGTCCCGAACAGTTCGAAATCGCTGGCCAAAGCCTCATCGTACTTTCGCAAATCCGGTATTTTTAGGTTAATTTTCGCCGTTTTTCCATCGCCATCTGCCGTGAAACTGAGGTCGTTCACCGTCCACACATCGTAGTCCGCCGACGGCAGGTTCGTCTTGAAATCGAACACATGCGTCTGTCCGTTGAAATTGCCTTCCATGCTCAGTTTGCCCATTTCCGTCAGCCCCGGTACGATGCCCGTTCGGATGAGCGCTGGTTGGTCAAGGTCCAGTTTGAAGGCAATCTGCTCCGTGCCAACCCGCCTTGCCGCCACTTGCGACGCAGGTTTTGTTTGGAAATAAAATTCCTCGAATTCCGTCACGAAATCTGGCAGTTGGACCAAATCAAAGTGGCCGTTGAGTGCCACGTTCAACCAATCTGACACGATTTTTATATCGTTGTTGTCATTGTGGAGGGCTGCCGTCAAGCTGAGGTCTTCCGGCCTGATTTGGACGGTATCGTATTGGACTTTCATGCCCGTGAGTAGCAGGTTCAAGTCCATGGTATCCAATGAAAAACCAGCCAAAGTACCTGATAGATTGAAGCAGGCGACGGTCGGTTTCACCGTGATATTCATGGCTTGAAAATCAATGCAGTCGAATTTGCCTTCGTATTTCACCTGCGGTACTTTTGGGCCAAAATCAATATCCGCCATCAACCTTGAATGGATTTTGTAGTCTTGGATGAAGAGGCTTGCCTTCAGTTTTTCGCCCAGCAATTTACCGTCCACAGCGATTTCCTCGTACTTCGTACTGTCCCAAACCATCGAGGAAATCTCCGCCTTGAAGTCAGCGTTGGCCGTTTTTGTAAATTCAAAACCTTGGCCTTGCACCTCCGCTGTCAGGTTCAAATCGGTGAGTTGGGGCACTAGGCTGTCCTCTGCCAATTGATTGACTTTCAAGGATTTACCATTCAGTTTTGCGGTGTAGGCTTCGCCTTTCAGGCTGCCGTCCACGGTCAGTTTTCCCAAGTTTCCAAAATCCAGGTTGGAGGAAGCGGTCAGGTCATCTGCCTTGCCCTTAGCCTTGCCGTCCAACGCAAATTTGGCGGGCAAATCGAGGTAGAGGTTCAGCAGCGAATCCGGCACGTAGCCGCCGATTTCCTGCTTCGTCAGTTCCGCATCGAAGGCCACGTCAAAGCCAATTTTGTCGGGTGTTTGGAGGTCGGTCAGGGTGCCTTTCAGGTTCAGTTTGCTGCTTTCTCCGCCCCGTTGCGCCAGCAAATTCAGGTCGGTTTCTAGGCTGGCGAGGCTGCCTTTCAGCGTTCCGCTGGCCGTCATGCGGCCAGGCAGCGTCATGTCTTTCGGTATAAAATTAGCGAACTGCCTTCCCCGTGCTTCGAGCCGCTGAATGTTCATATCCAGCCGCATGGAATTGGGCGAAGCGAGGCCACTCACCGTTCCGCTCAGGTCGAAAGTCGTGGTGTCCAAAGTTGAAGGTGCGGAGGCCAGCGAATCGAGGTTGCCGACCGTGCCCTTCAGGTTTAGTTTCATGTTGCCAGCGCTGCCGTTCACGCTGCCCCGCAGCGTGGCGAAGGCAGGCAGCATCAGGTTTTTTCCTTTTAAATATGGCGTAAAATCGTCCTTGTCGAAGCGAAGTTCCGTCACCAGCAGGTTGCCGCCTAGACGGTTCAAGTCGTTTAGCTGGCGCAAGGTTCCGCTGGTAGCAATGCGAGTGTTTTTCCCAACGGAAAGCCGAAAATTGCTCGCTTGCAGCGCATTGAGGTCGCCTTGCAGATTGCCTTGGATGCTCCATTGCGTAGCGCCCATTTTCTTAAAATCGGCGAGTGCAGGACTGGGCGGCAGGAAGCGCAACAGGTCGCCAATCGTTCCTTGTGAGGGGCTGAGTCTAGCTTCGAAAACTGGCATGGCAGCCTGTGCCGTCGTATCGAATTTCAGAATGACGCTGCCTTGTAAATTGGTGGTATTCGCCTGTAAATCAAGGTCTTGTAAACTCAATTGGGCTGGCGTGTAATCCAGATTCCCCGACAGGTTTTGAATTTCCAAGCCCGACTTGTCGGTGCCGGAAAGCGATTCTACATTGACTTTGATTTGGTCGCCCACGAACTCGAAATCCTGCAATTTCCCATTCAGGTTTTTTAAATCAAAATCGCCAGAGTTGAAGCTGCCGGGCGTTGGCTTCGCTGTTTTTTGCAGAAAGGCAAGGTCGGAATTTTCCATTTCCAGTTCCTTGGCTTTCAGTGCCAATCCATTCAAATCGGAAGTGGCCGTCAACTCGCTCACCGTTGTGTTGGTGAGTGCAGCGTTGAGGCTCAGGTCTGCCGTTTCGAAGATAATATGGCTGTTTTCGATGTCCGCTTCATTGATTAAAAAGCTGAAAATACTGGCCGCTGCGGTGCTGTCAACGGTGGGCGGGCCGAGGTCTCGAAAGCTGATGTCGGTATTGGCGAGGGTCAGTTTATCCACATCAAAATGGAGCTTTTCAATGTCGCCGTCGTTCAGGTCGAGTTCCAAATCACCGACTTTTGCATTGATAAATTGCTGATTGTCAAAGTCTTGCCAATCGAGCGACACGTTTTTAAAATCCAGTTCCACGCCTATGAGCACGATAGCAAAGCCTGTTTGTGTGGTATCCACCACGGCCAATGAATCAGGCGTGGGGGCCACGACGAAGGCATCGATGATGAATTGGAAATTGGAAACGCTGTCCCGCTTACTGAGGCGGAGGTCGGTGTTTTCGAGGCCGATTTTGCGGAGCACGAGCTTGCTGTCCGTTAGCGCCCAGAGGTCCACGTCCACGATGAGTGCGCCAAGTTGCAGCAGCGAGTCGCCGTCGGGTGTCCATATTTTGACGCCGCCCAGTTCAACGGCCTTTGGGAAGCGAACCCCGATATGCTCGATTTCGACCTTGGTTTTGAGTTTTTGCGCCAGCCAATCCTCCAATTTCGGCGTCAGCCAGCGTTGTGTGGCGGGCAGGTTGAGCGCAAACACCGCCGCGACCAGCAACAGCAGCAGCGTCGCTAGGGTATAAGCCACAATCTTGATGGGTCGCTTGAGTTTCAACGGGCGATGGGTTCGGTTAATAACAGGAGAACGGGGTCAGGATTGATTTGTTTTGGAAGCGTAGTTATTCCCAAAGGTTATTTCCCGGCTTCATCCTACCGTTTTCGCTACCATCCTCCACCCGTTGCTTTTCATACTGCTCCCAATAATACCCCCGGTTTTGTAGCAGTTCCGAGTGCGTACCTTCCTCCACGATGCGCCCATCGTCCAGCACAATGATTTTGTCAAATTCCAGCAGGGAATAGATGCGGTGCGTGATGATGATGGCCGTTTTATCGGCGATGTCATTGCTGAGGTAGCCGAGGATTCGCTTTTCGGTATTGGTGTCCACGGCGCTAAGGCAGTCATCGAGTAGGACGATGTCAGGCTTTTTCAGCAGGGCACGGGCGATGCTCACCCGCTGTTTTTGGCCTCCGCTGAGGGTGACGCCCCGCTCCCCGACTACCGTCTCGAAGCCTTCCGGCAGCTCGGCTATTTCGTTGTAAATGGCTGCGTGTTTCGTGTAGGTTTCCACCTCGGCCTGTGAGGCATCCCGGCGGCCAAAACGCACGTTGTTGCTCACCGAATCGGAAAACAGGAACACATCCTGCGGCACGTAGCCGATGCGCTGGCGCAATGCGGCGAGGTCGTGCTGGCGGATGTCCACGCCGTCCACGGTGATTTTTCCTTCGGAAACATCGTAGAGCCGCACCAGCAGGTCGGCGATGGTGGATTTTCCGCTGCCCGTCCGCCCGATGATGGCGAGTTTTTGGCCGGGCTTCAGTTCGAAGCTGATATTGCGAAGCGCCACGATGCCTGTGTCGGGGTAGGTGAAGGAGACGTTGTCGAAAACGATTTCGGATTGGTGACTAGTGACTGGTGATTGGTGATTAGTGACTAGGCCGTGCAAATTGGTAGGGGCAGACTGCCCACTACGGACTGCGGACTGCGGACTGATAATCTCCGGTTTTATTTCGAGGAACTCATTGATGCGTTTTTGCGAAGCGGCAGCTTGCTGGATGAGGGAGCTAATCCAGCCCAAGGAGGTAACAGGCCAGGTGAGCATGTTCACGTAGATGATGAACTCGGCGATGTTGCCTGTGGTGATGGCGCCCTTGGCCACTTGCAGGCCGCCGACATAGACCGTGATGATGGTGCTGAGGCCGATGAGCACGAGCATGGTCGGCTGGAAAAGCGAGTCCACACGGGCGAGGCGGAGCGATTTGTCCATATAGGATTGGCTTTCTTCGTGGAAAAAATGGCCCATCGGTTTTTCCTGCGTGTAGGATTTTACGACCCGTATGCCGCTGAAAACTTCCTGCGAAATGCTCGTCAGTTTCGAGAGCTGCTGCTGGATTTTCGTGCTGTTTTTTGAAATCAAACTGCTGACGTAATAAATCGAAATGGACAAAATGGGCAGCGGCAACAGTGACCAGAGCGTGAGCGTGACGTTCACCCGCAGCATGGAAATGATGACGAGGGTGAACAGCGAAATGAGGTTGATGCCGTAGAGAATGGCCGGGCCGAGGTACATCCGCACTTTCGAAACGTCCTCCATGACACGGGCCATGAGGTCGCCGGTGGCGTTTTTTTTGTAAAAAGCGAGGTGCAGTTCCTCGTAATGCTGAAAGATTTCCTTGCGCAAATCGTACTCGATCAGTCGGGACATGACGATAATCGTCTGCCGGACGAGGAACAAAAAACCGCCCATGAGCAGTGCCAACACGAGTACAATGACACCGAAAATCAGCAGCGTTTTACCCAAATGGTCAAACACGGATTGTTGCAGGGCAAAGCCATCGTAGAGTCGGTAGAGGGAGATGTTTTCCATCACCAAATCCAAGGCTTGGCGTATCATTTGGGGCTGGAGTGCCTGAAAATAGTTGGAAATAAAAATGAATAAAATGCCCAACAGGAAGCGCCTGCGGTACTTGACGAAGTATTTATTTAGGTAAAAAAGATGCTGCATTTTGAGTTGCCCCTGACCCCTAAAGGCGAACCTAACAAGGTCAGGCAGTGCTATTTTTCTTTAACTTTTGAATTTAGATTGCAATTGCGTCCGTGGTTCCCCTTTAGGGGTCAGGGGTAAACTGCAAACTAAATTTTGGCTGGCAAACTTAGGTAAATATCTTTGTGCCGAACGGATTGGCGGCGCCCAACTCGAACTCGAAACTCACAACTTTAAAAACTACCTATGCACCGGGAAATTCACCAATGGCACAGCCCATCCCTCAACAAAAACATGGAAATCGGCATTTGGGGAAACTATGGTTTCGCCCTGCTCATGCTGCCCACCGCCGCCGCCGACTTTCTGGAGTACGAGCGCTTCCTGATGATGGACGTGCTGGAGAATCAAATCAATTCGGGCAAATGCAAGGTGTTTTCCATCAACAGCATCAACTCGGAGAGCTGGCTGAACAATAAAATGCATCCCCGCCACAAGGCCATCCGCCACACGCAGTTCAACAGCTACGTGTACAACGAAGTGGTGCCGTTCATCAAAAGCAAAACCAGCCCGGAGACGCCGATTTACGTGACGGGAGCTTCGTTAGGAGCACTGCATTCCGCCAACCTGTATTTCAAGCGCCCTGACCTGATTGATGGCGTCATCGCCATGAGCGGCCTTTACGAGTTGCAGGAGTACACCAACGGTTACTACGACGATGATGTGTATTTCAACAGCCCCGTGTCGTACCTGCCGAACCTGAACGACGATTATTTTCTGCCAATTTTGCGGAACAAGCACCATTGCCATATCGTAACAGGTTCAGGTGCTTACGAAAGCCCTGATGGTTCCAAAAAACTTTCTGGCATCCTCTCAAGCAAGGGAATCCCCCACGAACTCGACATCTGGGGCCCCGACATGCGCCACGATTGGCCGACCTGGCGGGCAATGCTGCCTTATTATATTGACAGTCGCTTTTGAATGATAAATGATGAATGGTGAAATGATGAATATTTGCAATGGCGAGAAATTCATCATTCCACCATTCCACCATTCATCATTAGTATTAGCCTAACCAAATTATTATGCAAAACCGTATCGTAACCCTCGACGAATTCATCATTCGTCGGCAGCAGGAGCATAATTTCGCCACGGGCGAACTCACCGGCTTGCTCCGTGACATTGGCGTAGCCGCCAAAATCGTAAACCGGGAAGTCAACAAGGCGGGCCTGCTCAACATCCTCGGTGCCGTTGGCAACGAAAACCTGCACGGCGACACGGTGCAGAAATTGGACATTTACGCCAATGAAAAACTGATTGAGTGCTTGCGCAACAGCGGGGAATGTGCTGGCATCGCTTCGGAGGAGAATGACGAATTCATTGCGCTGCCACCGCTGCACAGCAAGGAAAGCAAGTATGTCGTGGTCTTTGACCCCTTGGATGGTTCCTCGAACATTGACGTGAACGTTAGCGTGGGCACTATTTTCGGCATTTACAAACGGGTGAGTGCCACTAGCGGGCCCGTGCAGCAACAGGATTTTTTGCAAAAAGGCACGGAACTCGTGGCGGCTGGCTACGTGCTGTACGGTACTTCGACCATCCTCGTTTACACCACCGGAAACGGCGTCAACGGCTTTACCCTCGACCCGACCATCGGAGAGTTCTGCCTTTCGCACCAGAACATCCAGATTCCCAAGCGCAGCAATTACTACTCGCTGAACCAAGGCTACTACCTCAAGTTCGACATCGAAATGCGCCGCTACATTGACCATTGCTCGGACAGCAATATGCAGCTCCGCTACATCGGCTCGATGGTCAGTGACATCCACCGTATCCTGTTCCAAGGCGGCATTTTCTTGTATCCAAACACGAGGAAATACCCAAAAGGCAAGTTGCGGCTGCTCTACGAATGCAACCCCATTGGCTTCGTGGTTGAACAAGCGGGCGGCAAGGCTATCACCTGCCAACTGGAGCGGGTGCTTGACCTCGAACCCACCAGCTTGCACCAGCGGGTGACGGTGGCAATGGGCAGCCCTGAAATGGTGGACGAGATGAAGGCTTTTGTGGAGAAGTATTCGGCATAATTGCTAAAATTATCCAAGCTAAAAAAGGCCGAATAATGTCTGTTTCGTCGAAAAATTGCATCATTTTTTTGCAAAACGGGACTTTTTTGCCCGCTGTTGAGGCTTCAATCACCAAACCTGCCTCAAATCATTTATTCAATGAAATACCTTTCTTTTTCTTTCCTATTACTGTTCGTTTCCTGCATACCATCTGTAACACCCAACGAATTCGTCGTGGTTACAAGTGACTGTTGGAACCACATGGAAGTCATAAAAGCAGGAAAAACCCCACCAAGGCTTATTACCGCATGTGATAGAAAGATTGTCCTCCCAGCCTATCTTATGGACGGCACAGCAGAGGTGCCAGCGAGGTTTTTAGGCGATGTTAAGGGCATCATTAAGTTTGATTATCAGTACGAAATAATTGATGCCATCAAATTTGTGAGTTCCGCCAAGTTCGTCACCTCATCTCAAACCGATGAAAAAGGCGTGGTGGATATGAACGTGTTGGAAAGAGCCGAAAACTCCGTCATTGACAAGATAATAAAGGATGTCACACGGGATTATATACCAACTGTGAACCCAGTTGACATTGAGGAATCCAAAATCGAGGTGGATATTTTGACGCCCGTCAATAAGCGCCTTGAAGAGCGGGGAATTGTCCTCTCAACCATGTCTGTGGACGTTGATTTTAAGCAGCAGACTGAGCAAGCTTTGGATGTAATTTCGGCATACAATCTTTACAAGAACGCTGGAATCCCTGAAATTGGGGCGAAAGTGATAGAAAATCAAGCTGGGAAACCTGATTTGCAAGTAACCGTTCAAAACCCACAACAAGGCCAGTAGCTTTGTATTTTGGCTTTTAACTCCCAACTAAAAATTTCTACCTTTGCCCCATGAGCAACGGACGAGTCATACTAACTGCCGAGCGCTTTGCGCTGACCATTGACCGCCTTTGCCATCAATTGATTGAAAACCACGACGACTTCCAGAACACCTGCCTCATAGGCATTCAACAGGGCGGGGTGCCGCTCGTCAACCGAATCTACCAGCGACTGCTCGAAATCACGGGCCTTCCCCACATTGAAAACGGCAAACTCGACATCACTTTTTACCGGGACGACTTCCGTCGGCGGGAAAAACCCATCCGTGCCAGCGTCACGGAGATGGATTTTCTCGTAGAGGGAAAAAACGTGGTGTTGATGGACGACGTGCTCTACACGGGCCGCTCCGTGCAGGCCGCCATGTCGGCCCTTGGCGACTTCGGCAGGCCCCACAAAGTGGAATTGTTGTCACTTGTTGACCGCCGCTTCAACCGGGATTTGCCCATCAAGGCTGACTACATTGGCTTCCGGGTGGACTCACTCGACGAGGCTTACGTGCGGGTGGATTGGAAGGAGGTGGAAGGGGAAGATATTGTTTGGCTATTTCCGCAAAAAGATTAGTCATTTTTTATTGGTCATTCTTCATTCTAGCCTCAAGCCAATGACGAATGACCAATGACGAATGACAAATGACCAATGCAACAACAACTCAGCACCAAGCACTTATTGGGTATTAAATACCTCACCGAAGACGACATCCAAATCATCTTCGAAACGGCGGACGAGTTCAAGGAAGTCATCAACCGCCCCATCAAGAAAGTGCCGTCGCTGCGGGACATCACGGTGGCCAACATGTTCTTCGAGAACAGCACCCGCACCCGCATTTCCTTTGAGTTGGCTGAAAAACGCCTCAGCGCCGACACCGTCAATTTCAGCGCCAGCGCCTCCTCCGTCAGCAAGGGCGAGACCCTGCTCGACACCGTGAACAACGTCCTCTCCATGAAGGTGGACATGATAGTGATGCGCCACCCAGCACCTGGCGCTCCGCAATTCCTAGCTAGAAATATATCCGCCAACATCATCAATGCCGGGGATGGCACCCACGAGCACCCCACACAGGCGCTGCTCGACGCCTTCAGTATTCGGGAACAATTGGGCGATTTGGCGGGCAAAAAAATCGCTATCTTCGGCGACATCACCCACTCACGGGTGGCCCTCAGCAATATTTTTTGTTTGCAAAAACTTGGTGCAGAAGTCAAGGTTTGCGGGCCTCCAACGCTGATTCCCAAACACCTGCCCGCCCTCGGCGTCGGCGTGGAGCACGACGTTCGCAAGACCCTCGAATGGTGCGATGTGGCCAACGTACTTCGCATCCAGTTGGAGCGACAGGACATCAAGTATTTCCCTAGTCTGCGGGAATATTCGCAATATTTTGGCATCAACAAGGAACTGCTGGACAGCATTGGCAAAAAAATCATTATCATGCACCCCGGCCCCATCAATCGGGGCGTGGAAATCACTTCCGACGCTGCGGATTCCGAGCACAGCATCATCTTGCAGCAGGTTGAAAATGGGGTGGCAATTCGGATGGCAGTTCTCTATTTGTTGGCAGCGAGAAAATAGTGGTATTTACAGTTGGGTTTGTGAACGTTTAGTCGCTTCATCAGTTTTAAGCGTGTTTTTTTCTGCGGAAATCTGAAACAAAGACCTATGTTCATCGCATATTTGATACTGTCTATATTTCTAATCTTGGCCACTTTGTTACCATTTTTGCCAAGCTCCCACTGGTTTTTCAGGGGTTTTGATTTTGGGAAGGTGCAGTTCTTGGTGATAAAAATCCTCGTTTTTGGCTTGGCGTTTATTTTCATTCCCTCAGGTACCACGTTTTGGGTTTTTCAGACCTTGCTTTTTGGCTGTATTTTGTACAATAGTTTGATTTTGGTGAAATATACGCCGTTGTATAAAGTCAAGGATATAGATATTATGGACAAGCACAGCGACACTGTTTGCATATTATCTGCTAATGTTTATCAATTCAATACAGATTATAAGCGTTTTGTAGAATTAGTGAGCCAAGTTAATCCTGATATTTTGCTGACGATGGAAAGCAACCAGGCTTGGGAAGATGCGCTGCAAGTTTTGGAAAAGGATTATCCATACACCTGCAAAGTAGCACAGGAAAACACTTATGGGATGCATATTTACACAAAAATGAAAATGGATAAATGCCAAGTGCATTATTTTGTGGCAGATGATATACCGAGCATTGAAATGGAGCTAAGGACAAAGGAGGATTATAAATTCACCTTCTTCGGGGTACACCCGCCGCCACCGAGTCCCACCGAAGAGGAAACTTCGAAAGAGCGGGATGGCGAACTGCTTTCCATCGCCAAAAAGATACGAAAAGACGGCAAAACTACTGTGGTTGTTGGTGATTTCAACACGGTTGCTTGGGCGAAAGCTGCCGTGTTGTTCCGCAAAACCTCCGAGACAGTTGACCCTAGGATTGGACGTGGCCTGATTTCCACTTTCCATGCAAGGTATTGGTTCATGCGTTTCCCGCTCGACCAATTGTACCATACGCCAGATATTTTCGTGCAGGAACTGAAAGTTTTGCCCGATTTTGGCTCCGACCACCTACCATTATTTTGCAATTTTTATATCAACCGCAGCGACAATGCTCAAGCGGAATTAGTGGAAGAATTAGCCGAAGGAGATATGGTAGATGTGGAGGAAATGATTGAGGAGGGTAAAGAAGAGCAAGGGGAGAGGCCACAATTTGCGGTGGAGTAATTGCCTAATATTTTCGAAAAATAGCCAGTAAATGCTGTGGAAT
>Ga0209066_10002500_pt1 | contig 22249 bp, 36 predicted proteins | sample All_14_2_FD_187198 | JGI IMG/M metagenome (GOLD analysis project Ga0209066, IMG submission 187198) | Freshwater microbial communities in response to fracking from Pennsylvania, USA - Allegheny Zone_MetaG_DW_15 (SPAdes) (version 2) ... | reverse complement strand
GCCATCGCCCGCAACTGCGCGCCGGTCAGGCCGAAGGGCAGGCGGTCGAGCAGGCGGGCACCGAGGTCGTCCCTCGCCACCAGCACCGGTGCGCCCTGCTCGCGGCGCGCCAGGTAGGCGCGGCGCAGCGACAGTTGCTGGGCGAGCACCTCGTCGAACTTTACCCGCCGCCAGGCCGGATGATTGCGCGCGTGCAGCGTATCGACGTCGGTGCCCGGCGGCGGCCGGTGCAGGAACTGCAGGCTGCGCGCCAGACCGGGCAGTTTCAGCCGCTGGCGAATCTCGTCAGGCAGCGTCTCGGACAGGTCGCCGTCGGCCAACGCCCGGCCGATCAGCTTCTGTAGCGCGGAATTGGCCAATCCTGCGGTCGACGGGTAAATCGGCGTCATTTCCGCCGGCAGCGGATCGCCCTCGGCGATCTTGTGAAAGCGCGGATGCACCATCTCCAGCCCGAAGAAGCCACCGCGCACCTCGCCGAAAACCCGCACCCGCGAGCCTTCGCTCAGCGCCGCCTGCTGGTTCGGATAAAAGCTGAAGAAGCGCAGCGTGATCTCGCCACTGTCGTCGCAGGCGCGCACGACCATCTGCCGGCGCGGCTTGAACTGGATCTCGTTGTTCAGCACGCGCAGTTCGAGTTGCACCGCCTCGCCGGTAAAGGCACGGGCGAGTTCGGTGATGCGCGTTTCGTCCTCGTAGCGCAGCGGCAGATGCACCAGCAGATCGGCCTCCGTATGGAGACCGAGCTTGGCCAGCTTTTTCTTCAGCGCGTCGGAGGCGCGGATCGGCGCCAGCGACATCCGGCGATCAGCCGAGGAACATCACCGCGTCGGCCTCGACCAGCGCGCCGCGCGGCAGCTCCTTGACGCCGACGGCGGCACGCGCCGGGAACGGCTCGCTGAAGTAGCGCGCCATCGTTTCGTTGACCCTGGCGAAGTTGCCGAGGTCGGTGAGGAAGACATTGAGCTTGACCACGTCGGCCAGCGAGCCGCCGGCAGCCTCGGCAACCGCCTTGAGATTTTCGAAGACGCGAACGATTTGCGCGTCGATACCGTCTACCATCTGCATGGTCGCCGGATCGAGACCGATCTGCCCGGACAGGTAGACGGTATCGCCGACGCGCACGGCTTGCGAATAGGTACCGATGGCGGCCGGTGCGTTCGGCGTGGCGATGATGGTCTTGGCCATGTGGAATTCCTTCTGATGATTGGCGAAAGCCGCTATTTTAGACCCGAGCCCCCATGAACCCGCGTATCGAATCCCTGGAAAAAATGATCGACGGCCCGCGCGACGGCGCCCTGCTCCGCTTCTCGCTGGGCAATGAGTACCTGAAGGCGGCGGCGCCGCAGCAGGCGGCAAATTGTTTCCGCGCCGCGGTTGACCGCGATCCGCAGTATTCGGCGGCATGGAAGGCGCTGGGCAAGGCCTTGGCCGAGAGCGGCGACGCTGCTGGCGCAGTGCACGCCTATGAGGCAGGCATCGCCGTTGCCGAAGCCAGGGGCGACATCCAGGCGGCCAAGGAAATGAAGGTCTTTGCCCGCCGCTTGCAAAAAAGCGCTTAACGGGCGCTTTTCGGTGCCACCAGGATGGTATCGATACCGAGTTCCTGCAGCTGGGCCTGCGCTGCCATGGCTTCCTTACGCGTCCTGAACGGCCCGACCTGGACGCGGGTTTCAATCTGCGACGGTACGCCGCTCAGCATCAGCTTGGCATGCAATTCCTCGGCACGCTGGGCACTGGTAAAAACCCCCGCCTGCAGCACGAAGCCCGAGAACAGCCGCGGCGCACCGGCCGGCGTGACGGGAGCAAGCGGCGCGGGAGACGAAGCAGGAACGGACTCGATCACCCGAGCTGTCGGCGGTGCCGGTTTGCGGCTGGGCTGATCGACTGGCGTCGGGGCAATGGGCGGTGCAGAAGTCATTTCCGGGACAACAGCGGGCTCTTTCACCGGGATTGCAGTGCGTGCTGCTGGCCGGTTTGTGGCCGCGGGCACCCGGGCGGGTTCTACCGCCGGCTCTGCTGCAACCACCGGAGGTGGCGGCGTTTCAGCTTCAGCAACAGGCGCCACGGCCGCTGTCTCGAGCGGTTCTGCCGTCGGCTCTGGCACAATCTCCGCCGGCGTTACCGGTTGCGTCACCATTTTTTTCGGAGCAACGGGAACCGGTTGGGTAAAGACCTGCAGTTCCCGTTCATCAGCCGGCTGAGAGAAATGATCGAAAACCGCCAGCATGCCGAGCAGGATGGCCACCAGACCACCCGCCACCGCCAGGCGCTTGGCCAGCTGATTGCGCAGATCGGGGCTCACATCCGTTGTTTCGGTCTTTTCCGGCATCGTCATCCTCACTGAACCTGACTGCGTGCCAACGCTACAACAAGCTCGGCTTCTGCACGGGCAATCCCGCAGCGCTCAGCAATCATTGCAGCATCGTACCCTGCCGTAGCCATCTGCATCGCATCACCATAGATCGGCGAAACAGTTTGCGTCGCCCGCAGGTGCGCCATTTCCTGGAGCATGTCCTCACGCAGTGCCGCCAATTCCCCACGCATGATGTCCACTTCATTGCGTAATTGTGCAAGTTCGCGTTCCAGACCGTCATTCATCAGCTCATTGGCCATCCGCGACGAGGTCATTTGAAAGGCAGCGGCATCTTCGTCATCGGAATGCGAAACCACTGGCTCCGGCGAGGTTGCCGCAGCATCCTGGTTTGCTGCACCGACAAGGGGAGGCTCACGATCCCCAGCTGATCGCGGCTGGCCGGTCAGGCGCCGCATCCGGAACAGCACCAGGCCGATATACAGCGCGACGAAAAAAATCAGCGCAAGCACACCCTCGCGAACGCCGATTGTCAGACCGGCGATTTCAAGCGAGGGCAAGCCGGCTCCGAACACGACCCCTTAGAACCCGACGGAGTACTGGACGCCGACCACGTGAGCACCGCTGTCGTACTTGCCGACCGCTGCGCCGTCGGCAATTTTCGCGTCGCGCATGTAGCGATAGGCATAACCGGCATCGATGACGCTGGCACGACCGAACTTCCACTGCCCGCCAAGTGACAGCCAAAGGCGGTCGTTATCCGGCAAACGGACAGTCCGCTTGCTGTCACCTACCGGCGAACGGTCGTAAGCAATGCCGAACTTCAGTTTGGCCTGGTCGGAATATTTGTAGGCAGCACCCCAGGCAATTCGCCAGGAATTATCCAGGTTGAAGCCGTCGACCGAACTCCAGCGTGTATACGAAAGATCGCCCATCGCTTCCCAGCGGTCAGAAACCTGTTGCCAGACCGACAAGGTAGCGGCAGCCGGCGTATCGATGTCAGCGCGCGCCGGGACACCATTAAGTCGCCCTGACAGGTCGTGATCGATCTTCGAACGATAGGCAACGCCCACGCGCATCGCCGGTGAGAGCTTAAACAACGCGCCGACGTTCCAACCCAGCGCAGAATCGTCGGCATTGTAGGAGGACGCGGCATTGGTCAGACGAACATCCATCGTCTGGTAGTTAAGCCCCATACCGAGGGAGACCATTTCATTCAGTTTGTAGGCAACAGACGGATTGATGTTAACCGTCGTGATCTCCGACTTGACACCCCTAGCAGCACCCAGCCAACCGGCGTCGTACTCGTTATCAAGCATGGCGGGCCGCGAGATGCCAATGCCGGCGCTGAAATTCGACGTCACCTGCCAGGTCAGGTAGGCATTCGGCAGCGCGTAGTTTTCGCCTGCATCGCCACCGGACGAGCCCCCGCCAGCGCGGCGGAATTCATGGCTTTCACTGACGCCGACAACCCCGGCAGAAAAATGGAAGCCGCCGAGCTGCGTCATGCCGGCCGGGTTGTAAAACACGGTGCTGGCATTATCGGCAATCGCTGCCGAGCCTGCGTAGGCAACCCCGAGCCCGCTGGCATTCTGTTCCAGGGACTGGAAACCGGCAGCCGACGCCAAGCCGGAAAAAGCCAGCAGCATCAGGGCGGGCAGGGTACGCATAGTGGTCTTGATCATTGCTTCGTTCCTCGAAGGCTTCCGAATTATTTAACCGCGCGATTTTATTCCATTTTGCTCATTTTTCGGCGGGGACTTCACGCTTGCCGCCGGATTCGTTTATGGCCACATAGGTCAGCTCGGCCTGGGTAACCCGGACGGTGATCGGATCTGCGTGATTGCGTTCGGCAAAAACCTCTACACAGACGGTGATCGAGGTTCTGCCGACATGGACGATCTCGGCGTAGAAGCTGACGATATCACCGACGGAAATGGCCTGCCGGAACTGGAACGAGTTCACCGAAACAGTGGCAACCCGGCCACGCGCACGCCGCATCGCGGGTATGGCCCCGGCCACATCGACCTGAGCCATGACCCAGCCGCCGAAAACATCGCCGTTCTGATTCAGGTCGGCAGGCATGGGTACGACGCGCAGTGCGGGTTGGCGTTCGGGCAACTGGACAGGTTCGGACTGCATGCGACTTCCTTCAAGAGATAACAGCCACGATTCTCCCGGAAACCCGGCGCATTTCATATACTCGCGCTTTCCCATCAAGGATTTTCTGCCACCATGCGTCGCGCCACCGCGTCACCCAAGCCACCGGCCGGCCAGCCGCTGCCGGAAACCCACGTCTGGCAAACCTTGCGCACGCTCTTCCCCTACCTCTGGCAGTATCGCTTCCGCGTCGTCGCTGCGTTGCTCTGCCTGATTACCGCCAAGCTGGCCAACGTCGGCGTCCCGCTCGTCTTCAAGGACATGATCGACGGCATGTCCGGCGAAGTACTGGCGCTGCCGGTACTGCTGCTGGCGCTGTACGGTGCGCTGCGGTTTTCCAACTCGCTGTTCACGGAATTGCGCGAGATCCTGTTTGCCCGGGTGACCCAGCGCGCCATCCGGCAGGTGGCGCTGGAGGTCTTTCGCCATCTCCATGCGCTGTCGCTGCGCTTCCACCTGGAGCGCCAGACCGGCGGCATCTCGCGCGATGTCGAGCGCGGCACGCGTTCAATCTCCAGCCTGATTTCCTACACGCTGTATTCGATCCTGCCGACACTGATCGAAATCACCCTGGTCCTCGTCATCCTCTTCGTTCAGTACGACATCGGTTTCGTGCTGATCACCGCTGCTTCGTTGCTCGCCTACGTGGTGTTTACCGTCAAGGTCAGCAACTGGCGCATTGCCATCCGGCGTGCTGTCAACGAAAACGACTCGGCGGCCAATACGCGTGCGGTGGACAGCCTGCTCAACTACGAAACGGTCAAGTATTTCAACAACGAGGCCTGGGAAGCACGGCGCTACGACGAGCAACTGCTGAAGCTGGAGGACGCCAGCACGCGCAGCCAGACAACGCTGGCCTTCCTCAACCTCGGCCAGCAAGCCATCATTGCCCTGGGCGTGACGGCGATGATGTGGCGTGCCGCCCACGGCGTCGTCGAAGGCACGATGACGATTGGCGATCTGGTACTGGTCAATGCCTTCCTGATTCAGCTCTACATGCCCCTCAACTTTCTCGGCATCGTCTATCGCGAAATCCGCCAGGCACTGACCGATATCGAACGCATGTTCGGTCTGCTCAAGGAAAACCGCGAGATTGCCGATGCCGCCGACGCCCACGACCTGCCCGCCGAACGCGCCATGGCGATCGAGTTTGCTGCGGTCGACTTCGGTTACGAGCCAAATCGGCAGATTCTCCGCCATGTCAGTTTCACGATCCCGGCCGGTCACACACTGGCCGTCGTCGGTCATTCCGGCGCCGGGAAATCCACGCTGTCGCGCCTGCTCTACCGCTTCTACGATGCCACCGGCGGCGCCATCCGGATCAACGGCCACGATCTGCGGCAACTGACCCAGCACAGCCTGCGTTCGGCCATCGGCATCGTGCCGCAGGACACCGTGTTGTTCAACGACTCGATTCTCTACAACATCCGTTACGGCCGCCCCGAGGCCAGCCTCGAGGAAGTTCTGGCAGCAGCCCGCGCGGCCAGCCTGCATGATTTCATCGAGTCACTGCCGGACAAATACGAAACGCGCGTTGGCGAGCGCGGGCTGAAACTTTCCGGCGGCGAAAAACAGCGTGTCGCCATTGCCCGTGCGCTGCTGAAAAATCCGCCGATACTGATTTTCGACGAAGCCACCTCGGCACTGGATTCAGCGACCGAGCGCGCCATCCAGCGCGAGCTTGAACTGGCAGCGCGCGGACGCACCACGCTGACCATCGCTCACCGGCTATCCACGGTCATGAACGCCGACTGCATCCTGGTCATCAGCGACGGCAGCATCGTCGAAAGTGGCACCCACGCGGCGCTGTTGGCGAATGATGGCGAATACGCCAGGATGTGGTTCCTCCAGCAACGTGAAATTCAGGACGAGCGCGGGCAAGCCATTGCCGCCGTGGTAGGATGATGCCGTTCCGGGAGCAGATCCTTTCCGTTGCAACATCAGTGCAGAGACCGCTCTCGTGATGATTGGCTTCCCGACAGAAACAGGCCAGTAACGATGAACACCGCATTCGACAAGATGAGCGTTCTCGCGGTAGATGACAACCGCACCAACCTGCACATATTGCAGGTCTTCCTGAAAAAACTCGGGCACGATGTCATCCTCGCCGAGAACGGCGAGCAGGCCGTGCAGCGCTTCGAGCAGATGCAGCCGGATCTGGTCCTGCTCGACATCATGATGCCGGTCATGGATGGTTTCGAGGCGGCACGGCGGATCAAGGCGGCCTGTCGCGACAAGTGGGTGCCCATCATCTTCCTGTCGGCACTGAATCGCGACGAAAACCTGGTCGAAGGACTCGAAGCCGGCGCCGACGACTACCTGACCAAACCAATCAATTTCGTCGTCCTCGAAGCCAAGCTGCGCTCGATGCAGCGCTCCCTGACCATGCAGCAGAGTGCAGCGGTCGCCCTGGAAAGATTGCGGGCAATTTCGGACAACGTCCTCGATGCAATCGTCACCGCCGACACCAACGGCCAGATTCTTACGGTCAACCAGGCTACGGAGCGTATTTTCGGCCGACCATCCAGGGAGATGATCGGCCAGCCCGTGACCCAGTTGCTGCCGGAAATCTTCACCGGTAGCGATGCGGAAGGCAGGAACGGGAGCAGTTGCAAGCTTGCGACATTCAAGGGACGCGACCGCGAGGGCATAGCTGTCCGGCGGGATGGCCAGCAGTTTCCGGTCGAGATTGGCGTATCCGAGGTATGCATTGACCAGGAGCGACTGTTCGTTGGAGTCATCCGTGACATCTCGGAACGCAAGCGCTCGGAAATCCAGCTCCAACAGAATGCGACCTTGCTGCAAGCGTATTTCGATCACAGCCAGAATGAGCAACAACTGGCCATACGGCTGATGGAAAAACTGCTGCACCGCCCCGGCCTGCGCGATCCGCGCCTTCGCTACAAGGTGACGGCAACAGAGAACTTCAGCGGCGACATCGTCGCCGCCTCGCGCTCGCCGGAAGGCCGATTTTATGCCTTGCTCGCCGACGCAACCGGACATGGCCTACCAGCAGCAATCAGTGTTCTACCGGTACTGGCATTGTTCTACCGGATGACACGCCTGAATCGCACCATCCGCGAACTGATCATTGAAATGAATCAGCAATTGCGGGAATCGATGCCGGTTGGCCGTTTTGTCGCAGCAACCGTTGTTTGCTTGGATGAAATCAACCTGTCAGGTGAAATCTGGATTGGCGGAACACCGGAAGCCTACCTGATCAACGCCCAGGGCTACCCGACCGACCGCTTCGCCTCGGAGAATCTGGCGCTAGGCATCCTCGACAGCGACCAGATCGAGATCAAGCCGCGCTGCTTCAGGTGGACCACAGACAGCCAGCTTCTCATGTACTCCGATGGCTTGCTGGAAGCCGCCAATGCAGAGGGGGTGCAATTCGGATCGGCAGGGGTGCTGGCAGCGATCGCCGACACCCTGCCAGCGAATCGATTCGCTGCACTCGAGGACGCACTCGCCGCACATCTTGGTGAAATTCCGGCGGCTGACGACGTTTCGCTGATGATCATCGACTGCCCATGAGCGAAACTGATCAGATGTGACAGACGAAAAAAAGGCCGGAAACCCGGCCTTTTTTGATGAAGCGTCGATTACTCGGCAGCTTCGTCGGCAATTTCAACCGCTTCGGTGGGTTCCGGGCGATCGAGCAACTCGACGAAAGCCATCGGTGCGTTGTCGCCAACGCGGAAACCGCACTTCAGGATGCGCAGGTAGCCACCCGGACGGGTTGCATAGCGCGGGCCGATTTCAGCAAACAGCTTGACGACGATCTCGCGGTCACGCAGGCGATCGAACGCCAGGCGCTTGTTGGCCAGCGACGGGTTCTTGCCAAGCGTGATCATCGGCTCGACGACACGACGCAGTTCCTTGGCCTTCGGCAACGTGGTCTTGATGGCCTCGTGACGGAGCAGGGAAACGGTCATGTTGCGCAGCATCGCCAAGCGATGGCTGGTGGTACGGTTCAGTTTGCGAAGTCCATTGCGGTGACGCATGGTTAATCCTTTCTATGTTCTGCAGGCGTCCCTTGACTGCCCGGATCGGGAAAAGGCTTACGCCTTCTCCAGACCGGCGGGCGGCCAGTTTTCCAGTTTCATGCCCAGCGTGAGACCACGCGCGGCAAGAACTTCCTTGATTTCGTTGAGCGACTTGCGACCCAGATTCGGCGTCTTCAGCAGCTCATTTTCGGTGCGCTGGATCAGGTCGCCGATGTAGTAGATGTTCTCGGCCTTGAGGCAGTTCGCAGAACGAACCGTCAGTTCGAGATCATCGACCGGACGAAGCAGCACCGGGTCGACCTGAGCCGGCTTGGAAGCCTCGGCAACGGGTGCCGTACCTTCCAGGTCAGCGAAGACCGACAGTTGCTCGATCAGTACGCGGGCTGCGTAACGGATCGCCTCTTCCGGCTCGACAACGCCATTGGTTTCAATATCGACAATCAGCTTGTCCAGATCGGTACGCTGTTCGACCCGGGCATTCTCGACCGAGTAGGCAACGCGACGAACCGGGCTGAACGAGGCGTCCAGCACGAGCTGACCAATGGTTTTGGCATCGCCGAGATTGCGCACGTTACCGGGAACATAGCCACGGCCCTTTTCGACCTTGATTTCCATCGACAGCTTGCCGGCGGTGGAAAGGTGGGCAATGACGTGCTCCGGATTGATGATTTCGACGTCGTGCGGCAACTCGATATCGCCAGCACGGATCACGCCCTCGCCTTCCTTGGCCAGCTTCAGGGTGACGACTTCACGGTTATGCAGCTTGAAGACGATTCCCTTGAGGTTCAAAAGGATGTCAACGACATCTTCCTGAACACCGTCGATAGTCGAATATTCATGCAACACGCCGTCGATCGACACTTCCGTCGGTGCGTAGCCAGGCATCGAGGACAGCAGGATGCGACGCAGGGCGTTGCCGAGGGTATGCCCGAAACCGCGTTCAAACGGCTCCATGACAACCTTGGCTTCGACCGGCGAAACACTCTGCACGTCGATGATGCGGGGCTTAAGAAGTCCACTGCTCTGCATGGGCTTGATTCCTCTGCTTGCGGGTTACTTCGAATAAAGTTCGATGACCAGACCTTCGTTCAGGGTTGCCGGCAGCTCCGAGCGCTGCGGCATGGCCTTGAACGTGCCCTTGCCTTCCTTGACATCGACGGAAATCCATTCCGGGAAGCCACGTGCTTCGGCAGCTTCGAGAGCGGCCTTGCAACGCAGGGAAGCGCGGGAACGATCGGTCAGCTGGACAACATCACCCGGCTTGACGAGGTAGGAAGGAATATTCACGCGCTTGCCGTTAACCAGAACGCCGTTGTGACGGACGATCTGACGGGATTCAGTGCGCGAAGCACCAAAACCCATGCGGTAGGCGACGGAGTCCAGGCGGGCTTCCAGCAACTGCAGCAGGTTTTCACCGGTCTGGCCCTTGCGGCGGTCAGCTTCGGCAAAGGTGCGACGGAACTGGCCTTCAAGAACGCCATAAACGCGACGGATCTTCTGCTTGGCACGCAGGTGGACGCCGTAGTCGGAGAGACGGGCGCCAGACTTCTGGCCATGCTGACCCGGTGCGTACGAGCGACGCTCGATGGCACACTTGTCGGTAAAACACTTTTCGCCCTTCAGGAACAGCTTTTCGCCTTCGCGGCGGCACTGACGGCATTTCGGATCGAGATTACGAGCCACTTGTCTTTCTCCTTAGATGCGGCGCTTCTTGGGCGGACGGCAGCCGTTGTGCGGCACCGGCGTCACGTCGGAAATCGCGGTGATCTTCATGCCCAGTGCATTCAGCGCACGGACAGAGGATTCGCGGCCCGGGCCTGGGCCCTTGATGCGCACTTCCAGATTCTTAACGCCACATTCCTGCGCGGCTTTGCCGGCAGCTTCTGCAGCGACCTGGGCAGCGAACGGGGTGGACTTCCGCGAACCGCGGAAACCGGCACCGCCGGAAGTTGCCCACGACAGCGCGTTGCCCTGGCGATCGGTAATGGTGATGATGGTGTTGTTGAACGAAGCGTGAATGTGGGCAATGCCCTCGGCAACGTTCTTCTTAACCTTCTTGCGAACTTTGGTAGCAGTCTTGGCCATGTTCAGTCCCTATTACTTCTTGCCAGCAATGGCCTTGCGCGGGCCCTTGCGGGTACGTGCATTGGTCTTGGTACGCTGACCGCGGCAGGGCAAGCCCTTGCGGTGACGCAGACCACGGTAGCAACCGAGGTCCATCAGGCGCTTGATGTTCATCGTGACTTCGCGACGCAGATCACCTTCGACGGTGAACTTCGCCACTTCATCACGCAGACGGTCCATATCCGTATCGGAAATGTCCTTCATTTTCGTGGTACGACCAACACCGGCCGCATCACAGATTTTCTGTGCGCGGGTACGGCCGATGCCATAGATCGCCGTGAGGGCGATGCAGGCATGCTGATGGTTCGGAATGTTTACCCCTGCAATACGGGCCATTGACTCACTCCAATATTTCTAAAATTAACGAATGCCGACTTCGTCAGGAATTAACCCTGGCGCTGTTTGTGACGCGGATCCTTGCAAATGACGCGAACGACACCCTTGCGACGGATCACCTTGCAATTGCGGCAAACGCGCTTCACTGAAGGTTGCACTTTCATGTTTTACTCCTCGTCTGCGAGAGCTTGGAAGCAGCCGTGATTCCTTGCCCTGCGGTTTATTGCGTAGAGAACTTTTACTTTGCCCGGAAAACGATCCGGGCCTTGCTTAAATCATACGGAGTCAATTGCACAGTGACCTTGTCACCAGGCAGGATTCGGATGTAATGCATCCGCATCTTGCCGGAGATAAAGCCAAGGACAACGTGTCCGTTTTCCAACTTGACCTTGAAAGTTGCGTTGGGGAGGTTCTCAACGACCTCACCCTGCATCTCGATGTAGTCTTCTTTAGCCATTGCGCTTACTTGATCATCGGGGACCCCTTGAAGTTTGCTTTCTTCAAGAGACTTTCATACTGGTGGGACATGACATAGGCCTGGACCTGGGACATGAAATCCATGGTGACGACAACGATGATCAGCAGCGAGGTACCCCCGAAATAGAACGGAACGTTCCATTTGAGAATCAGGAATTCCGGCAACAGACAGACCACGGTGATGTACGCGGCACCGATCAGTGTCAGGCGCATCAGAATCTTGTCGATGTAACGTGCGGTTTGTTCACCCGGACGAATGCCCGGCACGAAAGCACCGCTTTTCTTCAGATTATCGGCAGTTTCCTTGGAATTGAACACAAGGGCCGTATAGAAGAAACAGAAAAAGATGATCGCTGCAGCGTAAAGCATCACATAGATCGGCTGCCCCGGCGACAGGACTGCAGCGATATCCTTCAGCCAGGTCATCGATTCACCGGAACCGAACCAGCCAGCCAGCGTAGCCGGGAACAGGATGATCGAGGAAGCGAAGATCGGCGGAATGACGCCCGACATGTTCAGCTTGAGCGGCAGGTGTGAGCTCTGACCGCCATAAACCTTGTTGCCAACCTGGCGCTTGGCATAATTGACCAGAATCTTGCGTTGACCGCGCTCGACGAACACCACAAAGGCAGTGACGAGAACGACCAGCAGACAGATGACGATCGCCGTCAGCGGATGCATCGCACCGGTACGAACCAGTTCGAGCAGGCCACCGATCGCGCTTGGCAAACCAGCAGCGATACCGGCAAAAATGATGATCGAGATACCGTTGCCCAGACCACGCTCGGTAATCTGCTCGCCCAGCCACATCAGGAACATCGTCCCGGTCAGCAGGGTGGATACCGTCGTCAGGCGGAACATGAAACCCGGATCATTGACCAGCCCGGCCTGCGCTTCAAGCGCAACGGCGATGCCGATGCCCTGGAAGAGGGCCAGCACGACGGTGCCGTAACGGGTGTATTGAGTGATCTTGCGCCGTCCGGCCTCGCCCTCTTTCTTGAGAGCTTCGAGTTGCGGACTGGCGACACTCATCAGTTGCATGATGATCGACGCCGAAATGTACGGCATGATCCCCAAAGCGAAGATGGTGAAGCGCGACAGGGCGCCACCCGAGAACATGTTGAACATGCCCAGGATGCCGCCTTGCTGCGAATTGAAAAGATCGGCCAGAACGTTGGGGTCGATACCGGGAACCGGGATGTGCGCGCCAATGCGGTACACAACCAGGGCGCCAAGCAGGAACCACAGCCGGCGCTTGAGGTCGCCGAACTTTCCACCCTTGCCAACGGTATTGGGATTTGCAGCCAACGTTCTAACCTTTCCTGTCTTACTCGGCGATCGAGCCGCCGACTGCCTCAATGGCAGCCTTCGCACCCTTGGTCGCACCAACGCCCTTGAGGACAACCTTGCGGGTAATGGCACCCGACAGGATCACCTTCGCGGACAGTGCGTCACCCGGAACAATACCGGCAACTTGCAGAACCAGCAGATCGATTTCCTCGACCGGCAGGTTTTCCAGCTCGTTCAGACGAACTTCGTAATTGCGGGCACGCGTCAGCGAGTTGAAACCGCGCTTCGGCAGGCGGCGTTGCAAAGGCATCTGACCGCCTTCGAAACCGACCTTGTGGAAACCGCCGGAACGGGACTTCTGACCCTTGTGACCACGACCACAGGTCTTGCCGAGGCCAGAACCGATACCGCGACCAACGCGCTTGGCGTTCTTCTTGGAGCCTTCAGCCGGCTTGATGGTATTCAGACGCATGGCTTAACCCTCAACCTTGACGAGATACTGAACCTTCTGGATCATGCCGCGAACACACGGCGTATCCAGCAGCTCGGCAGAGCTGTTCAGCTTGCGCAGGCCGAGACCACGAACGGTGGCGCGGTGGTCCTGCTTGGTGCCGATGATGCTCTTGACGAGCGTCACTTTGATTTTCTTGTCAGACATGACTTACCCCAGGATCTGATCAACCGACTTGCCGCGCTTGGCAGCAATTTCGGCCGGCGTATTCACCTTCGACAGACCGTCGATGGTGGCACGCACGATGTTGTAGGGATTGGTCGAGCCGTGTGCCTTGGCAACCACGTTGGTCACGCCGACCACCTCGAAGACGGCGCGCATGGCGCCGCCGGCGATGATGCCCGTACCTTCCGGTGCCGGCTGGATCATCACGGTCGTTGCGCCATGACGGCCCATCACGGTGTGATGGACGGTACCGTTCTTCAGGCTGACCTTGGCCATCTTGCGACGAGCCTCTTCCATTGCCTTCTGAGCGGCCACCGGCACTTCGCGGGACTTGCCCTTGCCCATGCCGATGCTGCCATCGCCATCACCAACGACGGTGAGTGCTGCGAAACCGAGAATCCGGCCGCCCTTCACCACCTTGGTGACGCGATTGACCGCGACCATCTTTTCGCGCATGCCGTCATCACGCTCTTCAGCTTGCTGCGGCTTCTTGTTTCTTTCAGGTTTAGCCATTTTGTAACCTATTCCTTTCGCGGCGATCAGAACTTCAGACCGGCTTCACGCGCAGCTTCCGCCAGCGCTTGAATACGACCGTGGTACTGGAGCCCGGAGCGATCGAAAGCCACCTGCTCAACACCGGCGGCCTTGGCGCGCTCGGCGATCAGCTTGCCAACAAAAGTGGCTGCAGCCTTGTTACCGCCATTCGCGACATCGCCACGAACGTTCTTGTCCAGCGTGGAAGCCGAAGCCAGGACCTTGCCGCCACACGGCGAGATGATCTGGGCGTAAATGTGGCAGTTCGTGCGGTTGATACACAAGCGCACAGCCTTGAGCTCGGCGATTTTGGCCCGGGTTTTGCGGGCACGACGCAAACGTGCTTCTTTCTTGTTAAACATATGCCACCCTTACTTCTTCTTGGTTTCCTTGATAACCACCACTTCGTCCGAGTAACGCACACCCTTGCCCTTATAGGGCTCCGGCTTGCGATAGGCACGAACTTCGGCGGCAACCTGCCCGACTTGCTGCTTGTCCGAGCCCTTGATCAGGACTTCGGTCTGGGTCGGACATTCGACTTTCACACCGGCCGGCATCTTGTGCGCGACAGGGTGCGAAAAGCCGAGCGAAAGGTTCAGGACATCGCCCTGAGCCTGGGCGCGATAGCCCACGCCGACCAGTTGCAGCTTACGCTCGAACCCCTTGGAAACGCCAACGACCATGTTATTGAGGTTAGCACGCATGGTGCCCCACATGGCGGATGCATTTTCCACGCCTTCAACCTTGGAAACGACGATGCTCTGTCCTTCCTGGCTGATCTTAACGGCGGGGTTCGCGGCCGTCTTCAGGGTACCCAGGGGCCCCTTCACGACGATCTGCTCACCGATGGCGACTTCAACACCAGCCGGCAGCACGATTGGATTTTTACCTACACGAGACATTTTGCTTCGCTCCTTACGCCACGATGCAGAGGACTTCGCCCCCGACACGGGAAGCGCGCGCCTTGCGGTCGGTCATCACACCCTTCGGCGTGGAGACAATCGCCACACCAAGGCCGTTCATGACGCGCGGAATGTCCTCTGCACCCTTGTAGATGCGCAGACCAGGCTTGGAGATACGCTCGATGCGCTCAATAACCGGACGACCGGCGTAATACTTGAGTGCGATTTCGAGAGTCGCCTTGCCATCATCAGCCTGACGGACAGCAAATTCTTCAACGTAACCTTCATCCTTGAGCACGGCAGCAATAGCCACCTTGAGCTTGGACGACGGCATGGACACAGACGCCTTTTCGGCGAGCTGGGCGTTGCGGATGCGGGTCAGCATGTCCGCGATGGGATCGCTCATAGCCATTTCTGTATCTCCTCTTACCAGCTGGCCTTGACAACACCCGGAATCTCGCCATTGAAGGCAAGTTCGCGGATCTTGTGACGGCACAGGCCGAATTTACGGAAAACACCACGCGGACGACCGGTCAGCTGGCAGCGATTGCGCAGACGCGACGGGCTCGAATTACGCGGCAGTGCCTGGATCTTCAGACGGGCTTCGTAACGCTCCTCGTCCGACAGGCTCACGTCGTTGATGATCGCCTCAAGGGCAGCGCGCTTTTTCGCGAACTGCTCCACCATCTTGCGGCGCTTCTCTTCACGGTTGATCAGAGCAAGTTTTGCCATGATTGCCTCAATTCTTGAACGGGAACTTGAACGCGGCAAGCAGGGCCTTGGCCTCTGCATCGCTCTTCGCGGTCGTGGTGATGCTGATATTCATGCCCCGGAGAGCATCGATCTTGTCGTACTCGATTTCCGGGAAAATGATCTGTTCTTTGACGCCCATGTTGTAGTTACCCTGGCCATCGAAACCCTTGCCAGCAACGCCACGGAAGTCGCGAACACGCGGCAACGCGATGGTGACGAGACGATCAAGGAATTCAAACATGCGCGGACCGCGCAGGGTAACCATGCAACCGATCGGGTAGCCATCACGAATCTTGAAGCCAGCGATCGACTTGCGAGCCTTCGTGGTAACAGGCTTCTGACCAGCGATTTTCTGCATGTCGCCAACGGCGTTCTCAAGCACCTTCTTGTCAGCAACCGCCTCGCCAACACCCATATTCAGGGTGATCTTGGTGATGCGCGGCACTTCCATGATGGACTTGTAACCAAACTGCTTGGACATCTCGCCAACGACGGAGTCCTTGTAAAACTGCTGCAAACGCGCCATGACTGCCCCTTATGCGTTCACCAGTTCGCCGTTCGACTTGAACACGCGAACCTTGCGACCATCTTCCAGAGACTTGAAGCCGACACGGTCAGCCTGCTTCGTCGCCGGATTGAACAGCGCAACATTGGAGATATGGATCGGCATGTCCTTATCAACGATGCCACCCTGGACACCCTTGATCGGATTCGGCTTGACGTGCTTTTTCGCACGATTCACACCTTCAACAAGGAGATGCTCCTCGTCGATGCGCGCCAGCACGGTTCCGCGCTTGCCTTTATCCTTGCCGGTAATGACGATGATTTCGTCGCCCTTGCGAATTTTTTCCATTGCGCTCTCCTTACAGAACTTCAGGAGCCAGGGACACGATCTTCATGAAGCGCTCGGTACGCAGTTCGCGGGTGACCGGGCCAAAGATGCGCGTGCCGAGCGGCTCGAGCTTGTTGTTGAGAAGAACTGCGGCATTGCCATCAAAGCGCACCAACGAGCCATCAGGACGACGAACACCCTTGGCGGTACGAACCACCACGGCGTTATAGACGTCACCCTTCTTGACGCGACCACGCGGCGCAGCATCCTTGATGCTGACCTTGATGATGTCGCCAATGCCGGCGTAGCGGCGCTTGGAGCCGCCAAGCACCTTGATACACATAACTGAACGGGCGCCGGTGTTATCGGCGACGTCCAGCGTCGTCTGCATCTGAATCATTTAAATAAACTCCAACTTAATCCGCTGAGCGGTCAGTCTTGGAACCCGTGAGGGTCGAACAGATTTGCATGCTAGTTTGATAGCTGCAAAAAAGAAGCCGGATTATACCGGCTTCTTTACTGACTGCGCAAGCATTTTGAAGAAAAATCGTCAGACGACGATAGCCTTCTCCAGAACAGTGGTCACCGCCCATGCCTTGGTCTTCGAAACCGGACGGGTTTCGACGATTTCAACCAGGTCACCGGCCTTGGCCACATTACCTTCGTCGTGCGCGCTGTACTTCTTGGAACGAACCATGACCTTGCCGTACATCGGGTGCTTGACCTTCCGCTCGACCAGGACGGTTACCGTCTTTTCCATCTTGTCACTGACCACACGACCGATCAGCGTACGCTTGATGCTGGAGGATTCGCTCATTGCTGCACCGCCTTTTCACGGATGAGGGTGCGAACGCGAGCGATGTCGCGACGAACCTTGGACATTTGGCTGGTGTTGGACAGTTGTTGCGTTGCAATCTGCATCCGCAGGCCAAACTGCGCCTTCAACAGGTCCAGCAATTCCGTCTTGAGCTCGTCCACGCTCTTGGTTCTCAGTTCACTAGCTTTCATGATTACCCCAGATGACGAGTCACGAAGGTGGTGGCAATCGGCAGCTTGGCGGCAGCAAGGGCAAATGCCTCGCGAGCCAGCGCTTCATTGACACCATCCATCTCGTAAAGAACCTTGCCCGGCTGGATTTCGGCAACCCAGTACTCCGGATTACCCTTACCGTTACCCATACGAACTTCTGCCGGCTTCTTGGAAATCGGCTTGTCCGGGAAGATACGGATCCAGATGCGACCACCACGCTTGATATGGCGGGTCATCGCACGACGGGCTGCTTCAATTTGTCGCGCGGTCAGACGACCACGGCCGGTAGCCTTGAGGCCCCACTCTCCGAACGACACCTTGGTGCCGCGGGTAGCCAGACCTTCATTGCGTCCCTTGTGCTCCTTGCGGAACTTGCGACGATTAGGTTGCAACATGTTAAGCACCTGCCTTTCTTACGCGCTTGGCCGGGTCGCCAGCACCGTCGGCCTTCTTGACCGTACGGGTGCGCGGCTTGTCGCCTTCAGGCTTGCCCGGGTTACGGCGCGGACGACGATCGTCGGCAACCGGCTCTTCAACTACCGGCTGCTCGTTGCGATCAAGCATGTCGCCCTTGTAAACCCAAACCTTGATACCGATGATGCCGTACGTGGTCAGCGCTTCAGAGGTTGCGTAGTCGATATCGGCACGCAGGGTATGAAGCGGCACGCGGCCTTCGCGATACCATTCGCTACGAGCGATTTCGGCACCGTTCAGACGACCTGCACTCATCACCTTGATACCCTGGGCACCAAGACGCATCGCATTCTGCATCGCGCGCTTCATGGCACGACGGAACATGATGCGCTTTTCGAGTTGCTGGGCAATCGAATCGGCGATCAGTTGGGCATCGATTTCCGGCTTTCGGATTTCTTCGATCGACACATGGACAGGAACGCCCATGATGCGCTGAAGATCCGTACGCAGTTGCTCGATGTCCTCGCCCTTCTTGCCGATCACCACGCCCGGACGGGCGGAGTAAACGGTGACGCGGGCGTTCTTGGCCGGACGCTCGATCAGGACGCGACCAACGGAAGCGTGAGCCAGCTTGCGCTTGAGATACTCACGAACCTTGACGTCTTCCTGCAGCATGCCCGGGAAGTCCTTGCTGTTGGCAAACCAGCGCGAACTCCAGTTCTTGGTGACGGCCAGACGAAAGCCAGTCGGATGAATTTTCTGTCCCATGGCTCTTCCTTAGTTACCAACGGTCAGATAGATATGGCAGGTCGGCTTGCTGATCCGATTGCCACGACCTTTGGCGCGCGCGGTGAAGCGCTTGAGCACCATGCCTTTTTCGACGTAGATGGTTTTCACCGTCAGTTCGTCGATATCGGCGCCGTCGTTATGTTCCGCGTTGGCAATTGCCGACTCGAGAACCTTCTTGACGATACCAGCGCCCTTTGTCGGGCTGAAGGCCAGGATGTTGAGAGCCTGACCAACCGGCTTGCCGCGCACGAGATCCGCCACCAGACGGCCTTTTTGCGCAGAGAGGCGTACGCCCCGCAGACTTGCACGAGTTTCCATGTCAGCTCCTTACTTCTTGGCCTTCTTGCCGGCGGTGTGACCCTTGAACGTCCGGGTCAGCGAGAACTCGCCGAGCTTGTGACCGACCATATTTTCGGTGACGAACACCGGAATATGCTGCTTACCATTGTGGACCGCAATCGTCAGGCCGATGAACTCGGGGAGGATCGTCGAACGACGCGACCAGGTCTTGATCGGGCGCTTGTCATTGGTGGCGCGAACTGCCTCGACCTTGTCGATCAGATGCGCATCAATAAACGGGCCCTTTTTGAGAGAACGTCCCATTTCCTACCCCTTAACGCTTGTGACGGCGCTGAACGATCATGCTGTTCGTGCGCTTGTTGCTGCGGGTGCGGTAACCCTTAGTGGGCTGACCCCACGGATTGACCGGCACGCGACCTTCGCCAGTGCGACCTTCACCACCACCGTGCGGGTGATCGATCGGGTTCATCGCCGTACCACGAACCGTCGGACGAACACCACGCCAGCGCATGGCACCGGCCTTGCCGATCTTGCGCAAGTTGTTTTCTTCGTTACCGACTTCACCGATGGTGGCGCGGCATTCGACGTGAACGCGGCGAACTTCACCGGAACGCAGACGGATCTGGGCGTAGGTACCTTCACGCGCCAGCAACTGAACCGAAGTACCAGCAGAGCGAGCAATCTGCGCGCCCTTGCCTGGCAGCATCTCGACGCAGCAGATCGTCGTACCGACCGGAATATTCCGGATCGGCAGCGCATTGCCGGACTTGATCGGAGCTTCGGAGCCGCTCATGACCTGCTGACCGACCACCATGCCCTTGTTGGCAATGATGTAACGGCGCTCGCCGTCGGCGTAGCAAACCAGCGCGATGTTGGCAGTACGATTGGGATCGTATTCCAGACGCTCGACCTTGGCCGGGATACCGTCCTTGGTACGCTTGAAATCGATGATCCGGTAAGCCTGCTTGTGACCGCCACCCTGGTGACGCACGGTAATGCGACCATTGTTGTTGCGGCCGGCGTTCTTGGACTGGCTTTCGACCAGAGCCGCAAACGGCTTGCCTTTGTGCAGATTGGCATTGACGACCTGAACCACGGCGCGACGGCCGGGGGAAGTCGGCTTGACTTTAACGAGAGCCATCAGGCGTTACCCCCTTCAACGAAGTTGATTTCCTGGCCAGCCTTGAGGCAGACGTAGGCCTTCTTCCAACCCTTGCGGCGACCGGTGGCGCCCTTGAAGCGCTTGACCTTGCCCTTGACGTTGGCGACCTGGACGGATTCGACTTCAACCTTGAACAGAAGCTCGACCGCGGCCTTGATCTCCGGCTTGGTTGCATCGGTAGCAACGCGGAAGATCACCTGATCGTTCTTCTCGGCAACATAGGTTGCCTTTTCGGAGATTTGCGGTGCCAGCAGCACCTGCATCAGACGTTCCTGGTTCATCCCCACATCTCCTCGAACTTGGCCACGGCGTTCTTGGTGACCAGCACCTTGGCGAAGCGAACGAGCGAAACCGGATCGGCTTCCTGAGCTTCAAGCACCAGAACATTGGGCAGGTTGCGCGACGACAGATAGAGGTTTTCGTTCAGTTCGTCGGTGATGACCAGCAGGTTGCCGTCGAGACCCATGCTCTTCAACTTGGCGGAGAAAAGCTTGGTTTTCGGTGCGTCGACCGCAAGATCGTCAACAACGATCAAACGGTCCTGACGGGCCAACTCGGAGAGGATCGCAGCCATACCGGCGCGGAACATCTTCTTGTTAACCTTCTGGGAGTAGTTTTGGTCCGGGGAGTTCGGGAAAATCCGACCGCCCCCACGCCACAACGGCGAACCATTGGAGCCGGCGCGAGCGCGACCGGTACCCTTCTGGCGCCACGGCTTGGTGGTGGTGTGACGGACTTCGGAGCGATCCTTCTGCTTGCTGTCGCCGGAACGCGCATTCGCCTGGTAGGCGACGACGATCTGGTGAACCAGGGCTTCGTTGAATTCGCGACCGAACAGCACGTCGGAAGCCTGCAGCTTCGCTGCTTCCTGACCTTGTTCGTTAATAACCTTCAGTTCCATGTCGCCCCCTTAAGCCTTGACTGCCGGACGCACGACGACGTCGGAACCCTTGGCACCCGGAACAGCACCCTTGACGAGGAGCAACTGACGCTCAGCATCAACGCGAACGATCGTCAAACCCTGCATCGTGGATTGCACATCACCCAGGTGACCGGCCATGCGCTTACCCGGGAAAACACGACCCGGATCCTGCGCCATACCAATGGAACCCGGCGCATTGTGCGAAACCGAGTTACCGTGGGAAGCACGGTTGGAGCTGAAGTTATGGCGCTTGATACCGCCCTGGAAACCCTTACCGATGGACATGCCGGTCACGTCAACCTTTTGCCCTTCGGCAAAAATGGTGACAGCAACCTGATCGCCCGCCTTGAAGGTGGCGAGTTGATCAGCATCGATCTGGAATTCCTTGAGCACATGCCCGGCTTCCACGCCCGCCTTGGCCAGATGGCCAGCGAGGGGCTTGGAAACGCGCGAGGCACGGCGCTGGCCGAATGCGACCTGAATGGCTGCGTAGCCATCGATCTCCGGCGTTTTTACTTGGGTCACTCGGTTATTGGACACGTCAAGCACAGTTACCGGAATGGACGCGCCATCCTCGGCAAAAATGCGAGTCATGCCAACCTTGCGACCAACAAGGCCTAGACTCATGGTTATTCTCCTCATCGCCGGCTGCGATTGGCCGGTCGATGTAAAACAACAAATGGGCAACCGTTGCCGGCCACCCCCGAAAGGCGCGGATTATATCCGCAATACCACAATTACTGCAACTTGATTTCGACGTCCACGCCAGCCGGCAGGTCCAGCTTCATCAGTGCATCGACCGTCTTGTCAGTCGGATCAACGATATCCATCAAACGCAGATGGGTACGAATCTCGAGCTGGTCACGGGAAGCCTTGTTGACGTGCGGCGAACGCAGGATGTCAAAACGCTGCTTGCGGGTCGGCAGCGGCACGGGGCCACGAACGACAGCGCCGGTACGCTTGGCGGTTTCAACGATTTCCTGAGCCGACTGATCGATCAGGCGATAGTCGAAGGCCTTGAGACGGATACGGATTTTTTGGCTTTGCATTTTTGGCTTCCAAAAGAGCAATGGGGCAGCAAGCTTGCCGCCCCGGGGTTTTTCAAAAGAGCAATTACTCGATGATCTTGGCGACGACGCCGGCGCCGACGGTACGACCGCCTTCACGGATGGCGAAGCGCAGACCTTCTTCCATGGCGATCGGAGCAATCAGCTTGACCGTCATCTGG
>Ga0209066_10002499_pt1 | contig 22249 bp, 17 predicted proteins | sample All_14_2_FD_187198 | JGI IMG/M metagenome (GOLD analysis project Ga0209066, IMG submission 187198) | Freshwater microbial communities in response to fracking from Pennsylvania, USA - Allegheny Zone_MetaG_DW_15 (SPAdes) (version 2) ... | reverse complement strand
GCCGACAGGAAAACGGCGAGATCAGCGAGGCGATCGGTGAAGCACGTCAGGTCGGCGAAGTGTCATCGCCGAAACTCGAGGTGCGATTTGCACCGGCTTGGCTGTCATTCATTCCTGCCGTGTGGGGCGACTACTGGATCATTGATCTGGACGCCGACTATGAACTTGTCGCCGTCAGCGAGCCGACGCGGGAGTATTTGTGGGTGCTGGCGCGAAGCCCGCAGGTCAGTGCAGCGGCTTATGAGGCGCTGCTGCAACGGCTGCGCGACAAAGGTTTCGATACGGACAAGCTGGTCAAGTCGGTGCAGATGGCGGGCGATCCGCGGTGACGCCTCAGGCTGTGGTTGGCGGAACTTGCAGCGGGGTCGTCACCGGGAGGTCGTTGATCCACCCTCGGGCTTATTTCAACTCGGCCCAGGTCTCACCCTTCTTGCGGTTGTAGCGCAACGAAACCTGGGAGGTGGTGCAAAGGTTGAGGTTGTCCCACACCGCTTCTTCGCCGTCGTCGTAAATGACTTTCATGTCCCACTTGCAGCCCTTCGAGCCCTTCTCGAACTCGATGTCGACGCTCTCGTTGTTCGCGAGGACATCGCTGCCCATGACGTCTTCTTCCCAGTCGTTGGTCGAGGCTGACGAGACATAGACCTCGCTGATCACATAGCCCGTCTTATTGACCAGGCTGAAGTCGAGGTTCTCGGCATGTGCGGAAGTCACAGCGAACAGCGGGGCGCAGACAAGGGCCAGCATCGGCAAGAAATTTTTCATCGAATGTCCTTCATCATGAGTGCAGACACAGGGGCATGAAGCGGTGCGATATCCGGTAGCGCCAGCCTTAGATAAAACCTTACATTTCCAGGTGGCCCGGAAAATGGTGCCGAACTATACCTGTGTGTTCAGCAAAAATCAGGGGAGGAGATGAGTATTTTTGTGTCGTGTTTCACGAATGCCGATGCCCTAACAGGGTGTTGAAAATTGCATCGTCAGCTTCGGTTTCCAGCTTGGCTGGGAAAAATCGACGCTGAAATGCTCGTCAGACACCAGCTGGGCCCATTCGGCAATCGCCAGAACGCCGCCAAAGAACTCGCGCATCACGCTTTCCTTGAGCAGGCGCTCGCGGTTGGCCGAGAACGCCGAGTGATCCCAGATCGCCTCGTCCAGCATCAGCCCGACGAACCAGCGGTACACATGTTGAAGTCGATATGTTCGACCAGCGCGCGTTCCGAGCGGGTCGAAAACAGGCATTGCAGCAGCGAGGCCCGCAGCAATCGTTCTGGCGCAATCGAGGGACGTCCGCCTTCGGCATAGAGCGCATCGAAATGCGCAGACATCGACCGCATCAGCGAGCAGGGCTAACGCAGCTACGCGAAGTGGATAATTCGGCCGGGCGCTCTACCGCGACCGAAACAGCCACCACCTGTGAAACAGTCCAAAAGGGACAGACCGCGCTCCCGCATCCGCCGCGCGATCTGTCCTTCTTTTCGATACCGCAACTACCCGATCACACCGCAGCCAGCGCCTGCTCCAGGTCAGCGATGATGTCGTCGATGTGCTCGATGCCGATCGACAGCCGCACCATGTCGGGCGACACGCCGGCCTTGGCCAGTTCTGCCGGGGAGAGCTGGCGGTGGGTGGTGGAAGCCGGGTGGCAGGCCAGCGACTTGGCGTCGCCGATGTTCACGAGACGGGTGATGAGCTTTAACGCATCCTGGAAGCGGCCGCCGGCTTCGAAGCCACCCTTCACGCCGAACGACAGGATGCCCGAGGCGCGACCGCCCATGTACTTCTGCACCAGGCCGTGGTCGGCGTGGTCGGGCAGGCCGGCGTAGTTCACCCATTCGACCTTGGCGTGCTTCTTCAGGTACTCGGCGACCTTGATCGTGTTGGTGCAGATGCGGTCCATGCGCAGTGCCAGGGTCTCGATGCCTTGCAGGATCAGGAAGCTGTTGAAGGGCGAGATCGCCGCGCCGGTGTTGCGCAGCGGCACCACGCGCGCGCGGCCGATGAAGGCGGCGGCGCCCAGGGCCTCGGTATAGACCACGCCGTGGTAGGACACGTCCGGCTCGTTCAGGCGCTTGAAGCGCGCCTTGTGCTCGGCCCAGGGGAACTTGCCCGAATCGACGATCACGCCGCCGATCGAGTTGCCGTGGCCGCCGAGGTACTTGGTGAGCGCATGCACCACGATGTCGGCGCCGTGCTCGAAGGGGCGGCACAGGTAGGGTGAGGGCACGGTGTTGTCGACGATCAGCGGCACGCCGGCCTTGTGCGCGATCTCGGCCAGGCGCCCGATGTCGGTGACGTTGCCCAGCGGGTTGCCGACCGATTCGCAGAAGATCGCCTTCGTGCGCTCGTCGATCAGCGCTGCGAAGCTGTCCGGGTCGCGGTAGTCGGCGAAGCGCACCTGGGTGCCGAACTGGGGCAGGGTGTGGGCGAACAGGTTGTAGGTGCCGCCGTACAGCGTCGACGCCGAGACGATGTTGTCGCCGGCTTCGGCGATGGTCTGGATGGCGTAGGTGATCGCCGACATGCCCGATGCCACGGCGAGCGCGCCGATGCCGCCTTCCAGTTCGGCGACACGCTGCTCGAGCACCGCGGTGGTCGGGTTCATGATGCGGGTGTAGATGTTGCCCTGCACCTTGAGGTCGAAGAGGTCCGCACCGTGCTGGGTGTCGTCGAAAGCGTACGAGGTGGTCTGATAGATCGGCACCGCGACGGCCTTGGTGGTGGGGTCGGGCGAATAGCCGCCGTGCACGGCGATGGTTTCGAGCTTCATGGGTGATGTCTCCCCTTTGGTGAAAGTGCGGGGGAGTATAGCCAGCGTGGATGGGATATCGAAATAACGGCGGAATCCAAAGCGCTGGGGGCTATGTTGGCTGGGGGCTATGGGCCAACGGGGCGCGAGCCGGTACACTCCGCGGCCTGACTTACGCGACATCATTCGGAACTCCATGGCCCAACTCATCCTCAAGCCCGGCAAGGAACGCTCGCTGTTTCGCCGCCACCCCTGGATCTTCGCCGGTTCGGTCGATCGCCTGGAGGGTCGGGCGCGGCCGGGCGACACGGTGACGGTGCTGACTGCCGAGGGCAAACCCCTGGCGCGCGCGGCGTGGTCGCCCGAGTCGCAAATCCGCGCCCGGGTGTGGAGCTTCGACCCCGAGGCGGCGATCGATCATGCGTTCTTCAAGCGCGCGGTGGCGGCCTCGGTGGCGCGCCGTGCGGCGATTCCGGCGCTGCGCGGTCAGGAAGGCACACGCCTCATCCACGGTGAGTCGGACGGGCTGCCCGGCGTGATCGCCGACCGCTACGGTGACGTCGTGGTGCTGCAACTCACCAGCGCCGGTGCCGACAAATGGCGCGAGGCGATTGTGGCGGGTTTGGTGCAGGCGACCGGCTGCGCGGCCGTCTATGAGCGTTCGGATTCCGAAGTGCGCGGGCTGGAAGGCTTGGAACCGCGCACCGGCTGCGCGCATGGCGAACTGCCGGCGGGCGGGCTGACCATCGTCGAAAACGGCGTGCGCATGGAAGTGGATGTGGAGGGCGGCCACAAGACTGGCTTCTACCTCGACCAGCGCGACAATCGCCTGCTGACGGGCCAGCTCGCGGCGGGGCGCGACGTGCTGAACTGCTTTTGCTACACCGGCGGCTTTTCGCTGCAGGCGCTGGCAGGCGGGGCGAAGTCGGTGCTGTCGATCGATTCGTCCGGGCCGGCACTGGAGTCGGCGCGCCGCAACCTGGCACTCAACCCGCAGCTGGACGCCAGTCGGGCCGATTGGCATGAGGCCGACGTGTTCAAGGCGCTGCGCAACCTGAAGGAAGAGGGCCAGCGCTTCGATCTGATCGTGCTCGACCCGCCCAAGTTCGCGCCGTCCGCCGCACATGCCGAACGCGCTGCACGTGCCTACAAGGACATCAACTTGTTCGGCTTCCGCCTGCTCAATCCGGGCGGCATCCTGATGACCTATTCGTGCTCGGGCGGTATCGGCCAGGAACTGTTCCAGAAGATCGTCGCCGGTGCCGCCAACGATGCCGGCGTCGATGCGCGGATCATCTACCGGCTGTCGGCAGCGCCCGATCATCCGATCGGGCTGGCGGTGCCGGAGGGCGAGTATCTCAAGGGCCTGGCTTGCCAGTTGGGTTGACCGCGGAGGAAAAAGCCCTCGTTCCGGATCGTCGTCGTGTGTTCAGTCGAAGCGTGTTGGTGGCACCTCGCTCACCACGCTGTCGGGCTCCGTCAAGGGCTCGCCGGTCACGGTGTGAAAGGGAACGACGCCCGCCCAGACCGGCCAGCTCAGGTCTTCTTCATCATCCTTCACGCCCCAGTCGCGCACTTTGGCTGAAGCCTCGGTCAGCGCGATCCGCAGCAGACCGGTGGCGTTCAGTTCCTTGTCGGTCATCGGGCGCAGCGTGTCCCAGCGGCCAGGGTAAAGGCCGTCGATGAAGGTGCGCAGGCTGTCGAGTTTGTGTTCCGTGTCGGTCACCGGCTCGAAGCGGCCGTAGATGACGACCGAGCGGTAATTCATCGAGTGGTGCATGGCCGAGCGGGCCAGCACCAGTCCATCGACCAGCGCGATGGTGACGCAGGCTTCGCCCTGTGTCAGCGCTTTCAGCATGCGCGAGGCTTTCGCGCCGTGAATGTAAAGGTGGTCGCCATCACGCCAGTGGATCGTAGGGATGGCGTGCACCGTGCCGTCGATCTGGAAGGCGACCGTGCAGGTCATGGCTGCATCGACGATGGCTGCGACGGTGTTGGCGTCGTAGTGCGCACGCTCGGGCAGACGACGAACACGGGTGCGCGCAGAGGGCGCAATGGGCTTTGTCATGGGAAAGAACTCCGATCGTTTTGATGAAGCCATCTTAGTTTTTGAGTGGTACCTTGCTTAGTGCCATGTAAGCCACTTTCCATGGAGCCACGATGGAGTTCGATTGGCTACTTTCCCCGCCCTTGCCCGATGCTGTCCCGCGGCAGCGCGTGCTCTACCACCGTCTGCGCGAGGCGATCCTGTCCGGACGTCTGTCGCCGGGCCTGTGCCTGCCTGCCAGCAGAGTCCTGGCGGCGACGCTCGGCGTTGCACGCAACACGGTGTTGTTTGCCTACGAGCAACTGGTCGCTGAAGGGTGTCTGGTCGCAGATCGCCAAGGCACTTGCGTGGCCCGGCTGGCGACCAAGGGGGCGCCGCAGTCCTCGTCCGCTCGCGTAGCGATTGCGCCGATCGGACTGTCCAACCGTGCCGTAGCAGCGACGCAGCACGAGCCTGCGCGTGACGCCGAAGCGCTGCCGTTTTCGCCTGGCGTGCCGGACTTCGGTGCTTTCCCGTTTCGTAGTTGGCGTGCCAGCCTGGAGCGCGCGTGGCGGGATGCCGGTTGGCGTCAACTCGGTTACACCGCACATGGCGGTGATCCGGCGCTGCGCGAGGCGCTTGCCGCTCACCTCACGAGCGTGCGCGGCTTGGCGGTGGATGCCACACAGATCCTCATCACCAGCGGTATTCAGACCGGGCTGGACCTCTGCGCCCGTCTGCTTGCCGACCATGGTGACACCGTCTGGGTCGAAAACCCGGGTTATCAGGTTGCACGGGTGGTGTTCGGCTTGGCCGGTCTGCAGGTGCATGACGTCGGGCTCGACGCTGAAGGGCTCTCTCCTACTGAGGACGACTGGCAACGTCATCGGCCAAAGCTGATCATGGTGACGCCTTCGCATCAGTATCCGACGGGGCGGGTGATGTCACTGTCGCGGCGGCTGGCGCTCATCGAGCAGGCGCGCGAGGCGGGCGCGTGGATCGTCGAGGATGACTATGACAGCGAGTTCCGCCGTTCCGGTCCGGCCCCATCCGCATTGTTCGGACTGCAGTCGGATGCCCCGGTCATCTATGCCGGCACCTTCAGCAAGACGCTCTATCCTGGCTTGCGTCTTGGCTACCTGGTGCTACCGCGGGCGATTGCGGCCGACTTCGTCCGCGCCACCACGCAGGCTACGCGCGCGGGGCAGGGCATCGAACAGCGCGCGTTGGCCGATTTCATCCAGCGCGGTCAGTACACGACCCATGTGCGGCGCATGCGCGCGCGTTACAACAGCCGGCAGGCGGCCTTGCGCGGTGCCTTGCAACGGGCCTTTGGGCCCCGGTTGTCCCTTTCGGGCGGTGAGGCGGGTCTGCATCTGACAATGTGGTTACCCGACAGCGTGCCGGATACCGGGGTGGCGCAGCGGGCGTCCCGAATGGGATTGGGTTTGCGTGCCCTTTCCGGCTATGCACGGGCACCGGTGGTATGCAACGGGCTGGTGCTGGGCTATGGCAACCTGGACGAGGGAAACGTGACCGAGGCGGTGCGGCGCCTGATGCGGGCGGTCGAGGGGGATGACGGACTGACGTAACGGCTAGGCCGCACGTGACAGCAGATGGGGAATCGGTTCGGTGTCCAGCGTTTCGACGCGGTTGCGACCCTGATGTTTGGCGTTGTACATGGCCTTGTCTGCACGATCTAGAAGGGGCTCGGCGTGTTCGCCCCGTCTTGAAACCGCCACACCGATGCTGACGGTGAGGGAAATCGTATGCTGATCGACAGTCACTGGACTGCTGGCAACAGCGGCTCTGACCCGTTCGGCGGTTGCCAGGGCATCGGCAAGCCCCGCCCCTGCAAGTAGAATGGCAAATTCTTCACCACCCAATCTGCCCATGATGTCTTCGTTGCGCAGGCTGGCCATGGCCGTATCGACGAAATGGCGCAGGGCATCGTCGCCGCCTTTGTGTCCCAAGGTGTCGTTGATGGACTTGAAGTGATCCAGATCGATGAGCAGGACGCCGATGGATTGACAATTACGCTTGCCTTGGCTGAGTGCTTTGTCGAGCAGGCTCATGAAGGATCGCCGGTTGAAAACGCTGGTCAGTGAGTCGCGTTCTGCCAAGCGGCGCAGTTCGGTGGCGCTGTGTTCGTTGGCCAGCATCAGCGTGCCAAAGGCCATCAGCATCAGGGCGATGATGGATTCGAGCACGACGAACTGCGATACCGTCAGGCTGTGAGTCGCGTCGAACAGCCCGGCCGCCCCGGGACTGAAAAGTAAGGGTCGAACGAGCAGGAACAGGCCATGAGCCGCACTGGCAAGTGCAACCAGATAGCGTGCGGGATAGCGGTGGATGTCTCCGGTCGCCAGCGTGCGAGCACTCAGCAGGAACAGGAGCCCGGGGGGGACGCTCGACAGGGTGAAGCGGGCCCCTGAGTTGGGCTGCTCGATCGTGAAAAAAACCGAGATGGCGACGATGAGCGCCGCGGCAACGACGGCGACATGATGGGGCGCCTGCGCGCGTCCGATATAGTGCCGAGCGCCGGCGAAATTGAGATAGGCGATCAAGAACATCAGTGACTGCGTCGCCGCGACGGAGACGAATTCTGGCAGCGTGCCACGCGACAGCAGCACGACGGATAGCGCAAAACCGCTCAGATACGACAGCGCCCAGGTGCGGAGCCCGGGGATGCGGCGATTGAAGTAACACATCGCCGCGAGAACCGCGGTGACGATTCCCATCAGGATCGACGCCATGATGAGCAGGGTGTGGCTATGCACTAAGCTTCCTTGTCGCTTGCGTTCATCTTGAGGCAACGGTGTGCCCAGTTCGATATGATCTTAGAACACGAAAAATGCTGAAAATATTAAAAACATTTTGGTGTGAAATATGTCTTGCCTACGGCCTGAATTGTGAGTCCGATTGCTGCGCGGACGCTTGATTTACACGCTACATTCCTGCGTCGCTGACGCGTAAAAGCTCTGAATTATGAAGAAAAACCTCTGGCTGCTGGCGATTGCCCAAGGCCTGTTCCTGACCAATAACGTCGTTTTCATCGCCATCAACGGCCTCGTGGGCCTGACGCTGGCGCCCGTGGCGTGGATGGCGACGCTACCGGTGATGGGTTACGTGGTGGGCGGAGCGATGTCGACCGGTTTGGTGGCGCGTAGCCAACAACGCTGGGGGCGAAAGATTTCGTTTCAGCTTGGATTGCTGGTTGCATTATTGACCGCGCTGTTGTGTGCCTATGCGCTGCATACCCGGAGTTTCTGGCTGCTGGTGGCGGGCACCGTGATCGCCGGCTATTACAGCGCCAACGGTCAGCTCTACCGCTTCGCCGCCGGCGAGCTGGCGCCGCCGTCCTTTCGCGAAAAGGCCGTTTCGCTGGTGCTGGCCGGTGGTCTGTTGGGGGCCGTCATCGGCCCCAACCTTGCAAACTACACCCGCGAAGCGATGGGGGCGCCTTTCCTGGGCTCTTACTTGGCCCTGTTCGTGGTGGCCCTGGTCTCGATGGTGGTGATGGCCGGCATTCAGTTTCCGCCCGATCCGCCAAGGGCGGTGGGGAGCAGTGGTGGCCGGTCGCTGGGGGAGATCATTCGCCAGCCGGTGTTCATCGTATCCACCATCGGCGCAGCGATGGGCTATGGCGTGATGAACTTGCTGATGGCCGCGACGCCGCTGGCGATGGACGTGTGCGGCATGCCCTTTTCGGACGCTGCGCTGGTGCTGGAATGGCACGTCATCGGCATGTTCGCTCCCGGCTTTTTCACTGGTCACCTGATCAAGCGCTTCGGCGTGCTGCAGATCATGGGGGTGGGCGTGGCGCTGAATCTGGCGTGCATCGTGGTTGCGCTGTCGGGGCAGGATTTGCATCAGTTCCTGGTCGGGCTCTTCCTGCTGGGTGTGGGCTGGAACTTTCTCTTTACCGGCAGCACCACCCTGGCAATGCAGGCTTACCGTCCGGAGGAAAAGGACAAGGCGCAGGCGGCGATCAACTTCGCGGTGTTCGCTACCATGGCGGTGACCTCGTTTGCTTCGGGTGCGCTGGTGACCACGCAGGGCTGGACCTTGTTGAACATCGGGTCGCTGCTGCCGGTGGTGCTGACGGGTGTGGCGCTGGTCTGGCTCGCGGTACAGCGCCGGCGCGAGGCGGCCGGGGCCTGACACGGGCTGAGCGCGAGCGAGAGGTGAGGCTGGCACTCAGTTCTGCATGGTGCCGATCGTGCTGCGCAGGCGATGGTGGGCAAGGGCAAAGAAGAGCCCACCGATGGCTGCCACCATCAGAAATTCCGGCCACACGACGTCGATGCCGGCGCCACGGAACAGCACGCCTTGCGCGAGGCTGACGAAGTGGGTGGTCGGCGTCAGCGACATCAGCCCGCTGACGACGTCGGGCATGCTCTCGCGCGGCGTCAGCGCGCCGGACAGGATCTGCAGCGGCAGAAGCACCAGGATGCTCATCAGCCCGAACTGCGGCATGTTGCGCGCCAAGGTGCCCATGAAGACACCGATCGAGGCCGCCGCGAACAGGTAGAGCAGAGTAGCCGCACCGAACAGTGCAGCCGAACCCGGCACGACGACGCCGAGCACGTGCTTCACCACCACCTGCAGGGAGAAGGACGAGGCGATCAACACCACGACGCCCATCGACCACACCTTGGACAGCATGATCTCTAAGGGGGTCACCGGCATCACCAGCAGATGCTCGATGGTGCCGTGCTCGCGCTCGCGGATCAGCGCGGCGCCGGTCAGCAGGATGCCGAGCAGCGTGATGTTGTTGATGATCGCGGTGACCGCGGCGAACCAGCTTTCGGTGAGGTTGGGGTTGAACATCGCGCGCTCGACCAGTTGTACCGGCTGCACCGCTGTGCTGCGGTAACGCTGCACGAATGCGCGGATTTCGTCATTGACGATGTTCTGGATGTAGCCAGTGCCGGTCTGCGCCTGGCTCTGACGCGTGGCGTCGACGTTGAGTTGCAGCGCGGGGGTGCGCCCGGCCAGCACGTCGCGCTGGAAGTTGGGCGGGATGTCGAGCACGAAGGTGTGCAGGCCGGCGTCCATGCCCTTGTCGATGTCCGCCAGCGCCACATGTACCGGCGGGATGAACTGCGGGGGCTGCAGCGCGGCGATGATGCGTGTGGAGAGCTGCGACTGGTCCTCGTCGACGACGGCGATCGAGGCGCGATGCAGGCTTTCGGGCTTGGCACGGGCGTCGGCATAGACCGACACGGTGAACATGAACACGATCAGGAACAGCATCGTCCAGTCGCCGAGCAGACTGTGAAATTCCTTGATGCCCAGGTGCCAAGTGTTATGCAGCGTGCGCTTGCGCGTGGCCATGATCCGTCCTCCTCAGCGCGCCTGTTTCTTCAGCAGCAGCGCCGAAGCGACGGTCAGCACCGGAATCGCTACCAGCAGTGGCACGAAGGAGGCGCCCAGGTCGCCGAAGTCGAGCGCCTTGGCGAAGGTGCCGCGGCTGATGGTGAGGAAGTGCGTCGTCGGGTAGATCTGGCCGAGCACAGCGCCCGCACCTTCGAGCGAAGACACCGGGTCGAGCATGCCCGAGAACTGGATCGCCGGCAGCAGGGTGCCGATCGAGGTGCCGGCCATCGCCGCAACCTGGCTGTTGGTCAGCGTCGACATCAGCAGGCCCAGACCCGTGGTGGCGGTCACGTAGATCAGGGCGCCGAGGAAGAAGGTCGCCAGGCTGCCCTTGAAAGGCACGTCGAAGAGCGTGACGGCGAGCACGAACATCAGCACGCAGTTGAGCATCGACAGCCCGATGTAGGGCAACTGTTTGCCGAGCAGAAATTCGAGCTTGGTCACCGGCGTGGTGTAGACGTTGAGGATGGAGCCGAGCTCTTTTTCGCGCACCACGCCGAGTGCGGTGAGCATGGAGGGGATGAAAACGAGCAGCATCGGAATCACCGCCGGCACCATGGCGATGAGGCTGCGCATTTCGGGGTTGTAGCGATAGCGCACGGCGATGTCGGCCAGCGCGGCGGGCTGCGTACCGGTGGAGGTGGTGACCGCCTCGGTCAGCGTCTGCGCATGCACGCCCATCACGGAGCCGCGCGCCACCTCGGCGCGCATCGGCATGGCGCCGTCCAGCCATACGCCAATCTCTGGTCTTGCGCCGCGCGCCAGGTCGCGACCGAAGCCGGGCGGGATTTCGATCGCCATTGCCAGCTCGCCCGCGCGCATGCGGCGGTCGATGTCGGCATGGCTTTCCAGCGGCGGCTTCTCGAGGAAATAGCGCGAGCCGGCGATGTTGAGCGTATAGCGCTCGCTCGCCGTGCTGCGGTCGAGGTCGAGTACGGCATAACTCAGGTCCTCGACGTCGGTGCTGATGCCGTAGCCCATCACCAGCATCAGGATTACGGTGCCCAGCAGCGCCAGTGTCAGGCGGAAGGGGTCGCGCCGCAGCTCGGTGGCCTCGCGCATGCTGAAACTGAACAGGCGGGCAAGGCTGAAGCGGGCTGCGCGAGCGGGGGGCGTCGGGTGGGGCGCAGGTGCGGCCACCGAGCCGTCGGACATGGCCGCCGGGGCGCCGGGCGGCAGCAGCTGCACGCCGCTCGCTTCGGCCAGGTAGCCGACGAAAGCATCTTCCAGACTGTCGGCGCCGCGCCGTGCCATCAGCGCGGCCGGTGCGTCGCTGGCCAGGATACGGCCAGCGTGCATCAGCGAGATGCGATCGCAGCGCTGGGCCTCGTTCATGAAGTGGGTGGTGATGAAGATCGTCACGCCGTCCTTGCGCGACAGGTCGACGATCAGCGCCCAGAAATGGTCGCGCGCCACCGGATCGACGCCTGATGTCGGCTCGTCCAGGATCAGCACGTCGGGCCGGTGCAGCACCGCCACCGCCAGTTGCAGGCGCTGGCGGATGCCCAGTGGCAGCGCGTCAGGCAAGGCGTCCATGACCGGCTCGAGATCGAAGCGGCTCGCCAGCTCGGCGATGCGCACATCGCCCTCCGCTTGCGACAGTTCGAACAGGCGGGCATGCAGTTGCAGGTTGCGCCGTACCGACAGTTCGCCATATAGCGAGAAAGCCTGCGACATGTAGCCGACGCGGCGGCGGGTGTCGATGTTGCGCGCATCGAGCACCTCGCCCAGCAGGCGTGCCTCGCCACGGCTGGGCGGCAGCAGGCCGGTGAGCATCTTCATGGTGGTGGACTTGCCGCAGCCGTTCGAGCCGAGGAAGCCGAAGATCTCGCCATGCCGCACCTGCAGGTTGACGTCGTCGACAGCAATGAAATCGCCGAAGCGCATCTGCAGGTCGCGCGCCTCGATGACGACCTCGCCGGCAGTGAGCGGCGGAATCGTCAGCGCCTGGTGGTCACCGCGGCGCTCGGGTGGCAGCAGCGCGAGGAAGGCTTCTTCCAGCGTGTCGGTGCCGGTCTGGCCGCGCAGTGCGGCCGGCGTGCCGGTAGCGAGCACGCGGCCGGCGTCGATTGCCACCAGCCAATCGTATTGTTCGGCCTCCTCCATGTAGGCGGTGGCGACCAGCACGCTCATGCCCGGGCGGCGCATGCGGATGCGTCCGATCAGTTCCCAGAACTGGCGCCGCGACAGCGGATCGACGCCTGTCGTGGGCTCGTCGAGGATCAGCAGGTCGGGGTCGTGGATCAACGCGCAGCACAGACCGAGCTTTTGTTTCATGCCGCCGGACAGTTTGTTGGCCGGGCGGTCCGCGAATTCGGCAAGGCCGGTGGAGGCGAGCAGTTCGGCGATGCGCTCATCGCGTTCGGCGCGTGACTGGCCGAACAGGCGGCCGAAGAAATCGATGTTCTCGAACACCGACAGTGTCGGATAAAGGTTCTTGCCCAGGCCCTGCGGCATGTAGGCGATGCGCGGACACACGGCGCCGCGGTGGCGGGCGCTGGCCATGTCGCCACCCAGCACCTCGACCGTGCCGTGCTGGATCTCGCGCGCGCCAGCGATCAGTCCGAGCCATGTCGACTTGCCGACGCCATCGGGACCGATGAAGCCGACCATGCGGCCAGCCGGAATGTCGAGCGTGACGCCATCGGCGGCGAGCACGTCGCCGTAGCGATGGGCGAGGTCGGCAAGGCGCACGATCGGCGGCAGGGCGTCGCCGTCAGGCATCACGTGCTGGCGGGTATCCGTTCCCATCGTGCCGCCCTTCCGGGTCACGGCAGCTTCACCTGCAGTGCGTCGGGCCAGGGCTGGGTGTCGTTCAGCCGCACGTGGGCGACGCCGGGCAGGCCGGTCTTGACCTGCTCGGGGTACTTCGCCAGCAACTCGGGATCGACGCGCGCCTTGACGCGGAACACCATCTTCTGGCGCTCGCTCTGGGTCTCGACTGCCTTCGGCGTGAATTGCGCGACGCTGGCAACGTAGGACACGTTCGCGGGAATCACGTAGTGCTGGGCGGCATCGAGCACGATGCGCGCCTCGCTGCCCATCGCCACCCGTCCCGCAGCCATCTCGGGCAGGAAGAAGGTCATGTACACGTCGCCGACATCGATCAGGCTGACGACCTTGCCGCCGCCGGCGACCACCTCGCCCGGCTGCACCACGCGGTACTGCACGCGGCCGCTGCGCGGCGCCTTCAGCACGCTGTCCTCGATCTCGGTTTCAAGCCGGGCGACGACGGCCTTGGCGGCCTCGATCGCTGCGCTGGCTTGTGCTACCTGGGCGTCGGCGGCGCGTACGCCGGCCTGTGCTGCGGCGATCTGGGCCTGGGCCACGCTGATGTTGGCCTCGGCATTGCGCACGCGCGCGGCATTGTCGTCGGCCACCTGCTCGGAGATTGCGCGATCGGCGCGCAGGGCCTGCGAGCGCGCGCTGGTCTTGCGCGCGATGTCGAGTTCGGAGTGGCGCTGCACCAGCACCGCCTCGGCCATCGCGACGTCGGCCTTGCGTTGGGCCACCTGGGCGAGGGCGGTCTCGCGGGCGCTGTGGGCATTGGCGAGCTCGGCGCGGGCCTGGGTGAGCTGGGCCTCGAGCGTCTTGGCATCGATGCGGGCGACGATTCCGCCGGCTTGCACGAAGTCGCCTTCGTTGACGAAGATGTCCTGTACTCTGCCGGCCGTCTTTGCGGCCACATCAACCTCGGTGGCTTCGATGCGGCCGTTGCCGCGGACGATGTTGCCATCGTCGTCCTTCGGGCGCAGGAACGACCAGGTGACGACGGCGACAAGCGCGAGGCCTGAGGCGAGAATCCATGCCGCCTTGCGTGTGTTTTCGTTTTTCATGGCATCTTCCGGTCTGGGGACTGCGACGCACGAAGCTGAGGCCGGGCCGTCGGGCCGCCGCAGATGGGGCGCGGCGCGCGTAAAGGTGGTGGCACTCTAGCAAAAATTGCTGCACTGCACTTTAATTCCGGGCTCGACGGGATGTGCGGTCGGGCTCTCTGCGCGTAATGACGGATTGATGAGGACTGCGATGGATGGATGGCGCGGTGGGATGCGATGTGAGGGGGGGTGCGAACTACGATGACGAGCGCAGGTGAGGGCACCGCCGAGCTGTCCCGCGCAGCGGGAGAGAGCCGTCTGATGCTGCGCGGCGACTGGACGATTGCGCACTACGGCGCACTCGCATCCCGGGTCGAGGCCCTGCGCACGCAGATCGATGCAGGGACCCGGATAGAGGTCGCTGCGCTGGGGGCACTCGATACCGCAGGCGTTGCGCTGTTGCATGATCTGCTGGGTGCTGAGCGGATCGCCGCGTTGGCGGCTGACGGCAGTGCACTCGGCATTGAGCGCCGCGCGCTGCTCGCCGCGGTGTCGAATGCGCTCGATGCCGACCTTCCGCCCGTGGCGAGTCAGGGTTACGCCCTGGGCGACGTGCTCGAGCATGTCGGGCAAGCGACGCTGACCTTCCTGCGCCATGTGGTCAGCATTGCAGGTTTCATTGGCATCACCTTGCAGACCGCACTTTCGGTGCTGTTGCATCCGCGGCGCTGGCGGGTGACCTCGCTTGTCGCCAACCTTGAGCTTACTGCGCTGGATGCTGTTCCCATCGTTGCGCTGCTGACCTTTCTTGTGGGGGCGGTCGTTGCTTTTCTGGGGGCGACGGTGCTCACCGATTTCGGTGCCAGCATCTTTACGGTCGATCTGATCGCCTATTCTTTTTTGCGCGAATTCGGCGTGTTGCTGACGGCCATCATCGTCGCTGGCCGCACCGCCAGTTCCTTCACCGCTCAGATTGGCTCGATGCGGGCGAATGAAGAAGTGGATGCGATTCGGGTGCTGGGGCTGGACCCGGTCGAGCTGCTGGTGTTGCCGCGTGTCGGCGCACTGATGCTGGCCTTGCCCATCCTGACTTTCGTGGCGATGTTGTCGGGCATGATCGGCGGCATGCTGGTGTGCGCGCTGACGCTGGACATCTCGCCGGTGATGTTCTTGTCGGTGGTGCAGAACAATGTCGGCCTCAGTCATTTTCTGGTTGGCATGGCAAAGGCGCCGATCTTTGCCTTTCTGATCGCGGTCATCGGCTGTATGGAAGGCTTTCGTGTCAGTGGCAGCGCGCAATCGGTGGGTGAGCACACCACCTCGGCGGTCGTGCAGTCGATCTTCATCGTCATCGTGGTCGACGCGGTGGCGGCGCTGTTCTGTATGGAGATGGGATGGTGAGCCCGGGTGTGGATAACATCATCGTGGTGCGCGGCGTGCGCAACCAGTTCGGCAGCCAGGTGGTGCACGATGGACTGGATCTGGACGTGCGCCTCGGCGAGATCCTGAGTGTGGTGGGGGGGTCGGGGACCGGCAAGTCAGTGCTGATGCGCACCATTGTCGGTTTGAATCGACCCGTGGCTGGTACGGTCAGCGTGTTTGGCGAGGACCTGCTGATGCTGCCGCCGTCACGCCGCACCTTGATCGAGCGGCGCTTTGGCGTGCTGTTCCAGAAAGGCGCGTTGTTCTCGTCGCTGACGGTGGCCGAAAATGTCGCCCTGCCCCTCATCGAGCACGCCGGGCTGAGGGCGGCCGATGCGACGCGGCTGGCTCGGCTCAAGATTGCGCTGGCAGGCTTGCCGGCCAACGCAGGGGAAAAGTACCCGTCCGATCTGTCGGGCGGCATGATCAAGCGTGCGGCCCTGGCGCGTGCCTTGGCGCTCGACCCCGACATCCTGTTCCTCGATGAGCCGACCGCCGGGCTTGATCCGATTGGTGCTGCAGCGTTCGACCAGCTCATCCTGACTTTGCGTGACGCGCTGGGGCTGACGGTGTTCATCGTCACCCACGATCTCGACACCATCTACACCATTACCGACCGTGTCGCGGTGCTGGCGCAAAAGAAGGTGCTGATCAATGACTGTCTCGATGTCGTCGCTGCCACCAATGACGACTGGATCCGTGAATACTTCCACGGCCCGCGCGGTCGTGCCGCGGCAGATGCCGCGTCGGCGCTGCAGCCTGCTCATACCCCATTGAAAACGGAGCACCACTGAAATGGAAACACGTGCCCATCACGTGCTGATTGGTTTTTTTACCTTGCTGGTGATCGGCGCGGCGCTGTTGTTCGCGCTGTGGCTCGGCAAAGCCGACAGCGATCGGCAGTTTCACCGCTACGACATCGTTTTCCAGGAGGCGGTCACTGGGCTGTCCAAGGGCAGTACGGTCGAGTTCAACGGCATCAAGATTGGTGACGTTTCCAGCCTGCGGCTCGATCCGCAAGACCCGCGCCGCGTCATTGCGCGCGTGCGCATCGATAGTGCCGCGCCAGTGCGCACCGATACTCAGGCGCGACTGGTGCCGTCCGGGATCACCGGCCTGTCGATCATCCGCCTGAGCAGTGGGGACGACATGAGCAGCAAACCCTTGGTGGACGAGGGGGGGAGAGGCGACGACGCGGTTCCGGTCATCATCGCGACACCGTCACCCCTCAGCAAGCTGCTGGCCGAGGGTGAGGGCGTGATGCTGAACGTCAATGAACTGCTGATCCAGGCGCGCGAACTGTTTTCTGCCGACAACGTCGCCAGCATCGGCCGGACCTTGCAGAACCTGGAGCAAGCAACGGGCGCCATTGCGTCCCAGCGTGAGGATATTTCGCAGGCCCTGCGCCAGCTTTCACGTGCCAGCGAGCAGGCCACCGTCGCGCTCGCCGAAGCCTCCAAGCTGGTGGGCACCGCCAACACGCTGATCGACGTGCAGGGCGCGCAGACGCTACAGAGTGCGCAGCGCTCGATGGCTGCCTTCGAGCGCGCGATGGTGACGGTCGATACGCTGGTGACCGACAACCGTGGGGCCCTCGACAGCAGCGTGCGCGGCCTGTCCGAAGTTGGACCCGTGCTGGCGGAGTTGCGCGATACGCTGACTTCGCTGCGCACCATTACCCGCCAGCTGGAAAGCCGGCCGGCCGATTATCTGCTTGGCCTCGAGCCGGTGAAGGAGTTCGCCCCGTGAAAGTCCGCAAATTGGATCTCTGCAGTTCGCAGTTCGCGATAGCCCGCTTCCTTGCCGTGGGGGCATTGGCCCTGTTGTCCGGGTGTTCCGTGCTGCCACGTCAGGCGCCGCTCGACACCTTCATGCTTCCGTCGCCCAGCCTGAGCCGTAGTGAAGTGCAGGCCGTGTTGCCGGTGTCGTTGCGCATTTCGCGGCCGATCGCCGGTGTGCAATTGTCCGGGCAGCGTATCGTCGTCGTGCCCGAGGACCATCGCGTCAGTGTTTACAAAGGGGTGAGCTGGAGCGATCCGGCGCCGGTGCTGCTGCGTGATCGGCTCATGGACGCCTTTCGCGCTGACGGTCGGATTGGGGCTTTGAGCAACGATGAGTTGCGGTTGCAGGCCGACTATGAGCTGGTCAGCGATTTGCAGGCCTTCCAGAGCGAATATCGCAACGGTTCGCCTGAGGTTGTGCTGCGGCTGGATGCTCGCCTGGTGCAGCGCAACGGTCGCCGTATCGTTGCTTCGCGGCAGTTCGAAGCGCGCCACCGTCCGCCCGGTGTCGAAGTGCCGGAGGTGGTGGAAAGCTTCGGACAGGCGTCGACGGTGCTGGCGCAGGCGGTGGTCAGCTGGACCGTCAGCGAGATTGAGCGCTGTGGATCGAAGGCGTGCGCCGAGTGATCAGTGAAAATCCCGGCTCCGGGCATCCAGTCTGCCCAGGAGTGCGGAGTGGTCCACCACCCGACTCGCCACGAGATGGACAACGTCATCCTGACGGCGGATCTGGCCGAATACGCCCATCAGGCGCGCGCCGAGCAGGATGCGGCGCTGCTGCTCGAAAAGCTCGGGGCGGACGATGACGTTGGTCAGCCCGGTTTCGTCTTCCAGCGTCACGAACAAGGTGCCCTTGGCCGTGCCGGGTCGCTGACGGCAGGTGACCAGCCCGGCGCCGCGCGCGAGCATGCGATCGGGTGCCTTGGCGATGTCGGCGGCGGTGATGAAGCGCAGTTGTGCGAGTTGGTCACGCACGAAGCACAGCGGGTGGCGACCCAGCGTGAAACCGAGGCGGGCGTAGTCGGCGAGCAGATCCTCCGCTTCTGCTGGCGCAGCAAGTGTGGCGGCCGTGTCGCCACCGGGGGCCATCGCCAGCAGGCCAGGCAAGGGCACCGCTCCGGAGGCCTGCCACAATGCCTGGCGGCGATGGCCCGCGAGTGTGGCGAGGGCGCCGCCGGCAGCCAGCGTGCGCAGATCGCCAGAATCCAGCCGTGCGCGGAGGGCGAGATCTGGCACCCCGGCAAAGGCGCGCTGGCCGCGCGCATGCGCAATGCGGCCAGCGGCATCCTGCCCCAGACCGTGGATGAGGCGTAAGCCCAAGCGTACCGCAGGCTGGGCGGGATCGATGGCGGCGGGTTCCAGGGTGCAATCCCACTCACTGGCGCTGACGTCGCCCGGACGGACCTCGACGCCGTGTCGCCGTGCATCCTGGATCAGCTGCGAGGGCGCGTAGAAACCCATTGGCTGGCTGTTGAGCAGCGCGGCGAGGAAGGCCGCGGGTTCGAAGCACTTCAACCAGGCTGAGGCGTACACCAGCAGGGCAAAGCTGGCCGCGTGGGATTCGGGGAAACCGTAACTGCCGAAACCTTCGATCTGCTGGCACAGGCGCTGGGCGAAGTCGGCGTCGTAACCGTTCTTCGCCAGCCCGCCGAGCAGTTTCTCGCGGTAGCGTTCGAGTTCCCCCTTGCGCCGCCAGGCGCCCATCGCACGGCGCAGCTGATCGGCTTCGCCACCGCTAAAACCGGCGGCGACCACCGCAAGTTGCATGACTTGTTCCTGGAAGATCGGCACGCCCAGCGTACGGGCCAGTACGCCACGGATTTCTTCGCGCAAACCGTCCATCGGATCTTCCTGGCGTGCCGCCCGTTCGCGCGCCTGCAGGTAAGGATGGACCATGCCGCCCTGGATCGGGCCGGGGCGCACGATGGCGACCTCGACAACCAGATCATAGAAGCACTGTGGCTTGAGGCGCGGCAGCATGGTCATCTGCGCGCGCGATTCGACCTGGAACACGCCCACCGAATCGGCGCGCGACAGCATGTCATAGACTTCGACCCGCTCGCGGTCGATGCTTGCCAGGCTCAGCGGTTTTCCGCGCCAAGCCGACACCAGTGCCAGACCTCGGCGGATGGCCGACAGCATGCCGAGCGCGAGCACGTCGATCTTCATCAGGCCGACAGCGTCAAGGTCGTCCTTGTCCCACTGGATGACGGTGCGATCCGGCATGGCGGCGTTTTCGACGGGTACCAGTTCGTCGAGTCGACCACGGGCGATGACGAAGCCACCGACGTGCTGCGACAGGTGACGCGGAAAACCGATGAGTTCTTCGGTGAGCGTCACCAGTCGCTGTGTGACCGGACTGGTGGGATCGAGCCCGGCCTCGCGCAGGCGTTCGGGTTGGATACGGTGGCCGTCGAACCAATGGTGCTCACGTGTCAGGCGTTCGATCAGCGCCTCGCCAAGACCGAGCGCGCGACCGACGTCACGCAGCGCGCTGCGGGCGCGGTAGCGGATCACGGTGGCCGCGAGTGCGGCGCGATCGCGGCCGTACTTGCGGTAGATGTACTGAATGACCTCTTCGCGGCGGTCGTGCTCGAAGTCGACGTCGATGTCGGGCGGCTCGTTGCGTTCACGTGAAATGAAGCGTTCGACCAGCATGATGCCGAGACGCGGATCGACCTCGGTGATGCCCAGCGCCCAGCACACGGCCGAATTTGCCGCCGAACCGCGGCCTTGGCACAGGATGCCCTGGCTGCGGGCGAAGCGGACGATGTCGTGCACGGTGAGGAAGTAGGCTTCGTAGCTGAGTTCGGCGATCAGCGCGAGCTCGTATTCGATCTGCGTCCGTACCGAGGTCGGGGCCGAGTCGTCGGCGCCACACGCTTGGTAGCGCCACTGCAGTCCCTTTTCCACCAGGCTGCGCAGCCAGCTGGCGGGCGTTTCGCCTTCGGGTACGAGTTCGGCCGGGTATTCATAGCGCAGGTCGTCGAGGTTGAAGCTGCACTGTCCGGCGATGACTTGTGTTTCAGCGAGCAAGGCGGGGGGATAGCGTTGGGCAAGGGTGTCGCGGTCATGCAGCCGACGTTCAGCATTGGGCGCGAGTGCCAGGCCGGCCTCGGCGACGCTGCAGTGCAGGCGGAGTGCCGTCATCACGTCGGCCAGCGGGCGGCGGGCCGCTTCGTGCATCAGCGCGCCGCTGACGGCCACCGCGGGGATTCCTGCGGTACGGGCGATGCGACGTAGCCAGGTGATGCGCGCCCGGTCGCGGCCGTCGAACTGCATGCTCACGGTCATCCAGGCGCGGCCGGCAAAGTGCTGCGCCAGCCAGACCGCATCGGCTTCGAGAGCGCTGGCCGCCGCATGGCTGCCTTGCAGGGGCGGAAAGTGAGCGGGAGGAATGAGCAGAGCGAGGCAGTCCGCGAGCGCGCTGGCGCCCGGCACTGCGTGTTCGAGCATGGCTCGCGTGAGGTGATAGCGACCTTTATCGGCAGCCCGCCGAGCACGGGTAATGATGCGTGACAACTGGCCGTAGCCGGCACGATTGCGGGCCAGCAGCACGATGCAGGGGCCATCGGCGAGTTTCAGTTCACTGCCGATGATGAGCTTGGGCCGTGAGGCGTCGGGCAGTTCTTTCAGTGCACGGTGGGCGCGCACGACGCCGGCCAACGAGCATTCGTCGGTGATGGCGATGGCGGCGTAGCCGAATGCTGCCGCTTGCGTGACGAGTTCCTCAGGGTGCGAGGCGCCGCGCTGGAAGCTGAAGTTGCTGAGACAGTGGAGTTCGGCATACGGTGGGGACATGTGATAACTGTAAAAAAATACAGCTAACGACGCAATCCCCAGCGAGTAAATCCATTTTTCAGCCTCGCCGCAGTCGCCTAAATGCTTGATGCCCGGTACACTTTCGCCCTTTGTTACGCGGCGATTGCGTACCGAGTCTGCGGGCGCGAGTCCAATCCACGTTTTTGGCCGATCTGGCTGCTGAGGAGTCCTGAATGCCCTTCATCAAATCTCACAAGATCCTGTTCGGTGCGATGGCACTGGCTTTTGCAATGGCGGCTCCGGTCCAGGCTCAACAGAAATCGGTCGCCGTGACCGCGATCGTTGAGCACCCGGCGCTGGACGCGGTGCGTGATGGGGTGAAGGAAGGCCTGGCAGCCGCCGGCTTCGAAGAAGGCAAGAACCTGAAATGGCAGTATCAAAGCGCGCAGGGCAACACCGGCACAGCGGCGCAGATCGCGCGCAAGTTCGTCGGGGACAAGTCGGATGTGATCGTCGCCATCGCCACGCCTTCGGCACAGGCCGTGGCGGCGGCGACCAAGGACATCCCGCTGGTGTATTCGGCGGTGACCGATCCGGTCGTGGCCAAGCTGGTGCCGTCGATGACCGCGTCGGGCACGAACGTCACCGGGGTGTCGGATGCGCTCGAACTTGAGAAGCAGATTGAGCTGATCAAGCGTGTGGCTCCGAATGCCAAGCGCGTCGGCATGGTGTTCAACCCGGGTGAGGCCAATTCGGTTGTGGTGCTCGAGCAACTGCGCGTGCTGCTGCCCAAGCATGGCATGAGCCTGGTCGAAGCCGCCGCGCCGCGCTCGGTGGACGTCGGTTCGGCTGCGCGCAGCCTGATTGGCAAGGCGGATGTGTTCTACACCAGCACCGACAACAACGTGGTGTCCGCTTACGAGGCGCTGGTCAAGGTCGGCACGGATGCCAAGATTCCGCTGGTTGCTGCGGATACCGATAGCGTGGCGCGTGGTGCGGTGGCGGCTTACGGCATGGACTACAAGGCGCTCGGTGTGCAGACCGGCCAGATGGTGGCACGCATCCTCAAGGGCGAGAAACCGGGTGCCATCGCTTCCGAGACCAGCAACAAGCTCGAACTGCACGTCAACCCGGGCGCGGCCAGCAAGCAAGGCGTGACCCTGTCCGAGGCGCTGGTCAAGGACGCCGCCAAGGTCGTTCAGTAAGCACGGGTCGGCTCGACCCGGACACGGTCGGGCGGCTATGGCGGGCGTTCCCGGTGGGGCGCCCGCATCGTTTTTCATCCAACGAGTTTTCTCATGTCCCTCTACAC
>Ga0209066_10002498_pt1 | contig 22261 bp, 19 predicted proteins | sample All_14_2_FD_187198 | JGI IMG/M metagenome (GOLD analysis project Ga0209066, IMG submission 187198) | Freshwater microbial communities in response to fracking from Pennsylvania, USA - Allegheny Zone_MetaG_DW_15 (SPAdes) (version 2) ... | reverse complement strand
GGAGGTCTACTCCGACGGCTCCTTCATGGTCGAGGACTACAACCGCGTGGCCTGGGAGACGTACGGCAAGCAGATCTTCGCGCCCGGCTCCATCCCCTACTTCCTCTACCCGCCCGGGTGATCCCGCTGGCCGATCCCGCATCGGCCCGGCACGGTCACTGCGGTCGCCGGTAGACTCGTGCTCGCCAGCCTTCGTAGCTCAATGGAAGAGCAGTTCCGTCCTAAGGAAACGGTTGGGGGTTCGAGTCCCTCCGAGGGCACCATATGAGGCGTACTGCAATCGCCAACCCTTTGTGCAGGGGTGGCAGTCAGTGCGCGAACGTAATCATCAAGCAGGTCACCGAAGTCGGTGGCCTGCTTTTCGTTGGGAAGCGGCCCCCGTCGTTGGGCCTCCCCGCGGGCGACCTCGAGCGCGGCGCTTAGGTCTGCGCTTTCGAGGTGAGACGCCCAGCCACGCTCGGCGGCGAGGAGTTCTCTCATTGGGGAGTTGAGTTCGTCGCCGATGACTTCGTCGTTGACGACGTAGATGTGTTTGAAGATGGCTTGGTTGAGCAGACGACGGGTTTCGTCGGTTGCGTGCCGGTAGAGCTCGTGGGGTCGTTCGAGGAGGGCGATGTGGGCCTCGAGGCACTGTGCGGCCGGGGTGAGGTCGTCACTGATGGTGTCGAGGCGGGTCTGCAGTTCAGCTCTTTGGCGGGTGACGTCGCGGAGTCGTGCGCGGACGCGGGTGGTGTCCATTTCGCCGTCGGCGGCGAGGTCGAGGAGGTTCTCTTCCTTAGTGACCAGTCGCTCGAGCTGGGTCTCGATGTCGCGGCGGAGCGCTTTCTGTGCTCCTGCCTGGTCGTCGAGGGCTTCCTTGAGGCGGGTGCGGAGGACGGTGACGAACTCGGGGGCGAACTGGATGGTGCGGTAGTGGTCCTCGATAGCTTGTTCGACGCGGTCCATTGAGGAGTACGGGGTGTCGCAGGTGTGGTCTTGGACGCCGCGGCAGAAGAAGTAGCTGTAGCGGTTTCCTTGCCGACCGGTTGCGTGCATCAGGATCATCCGCCGGAGAGTGTGGTTCTCGAGTCGGCAGCGGCCGCACCAGATGGTGCCCTTGAGGTAGTGGTCGTGGCGGCGGCGCCGTTCGGAGGCGTACCCGCGGGAGTCCATGAGCGTCTGCACACGGTTGAACAGTTCCGCGCTGATGAGGCCTTCGTGGCGTCCGTCGTAAGTTTCACCCTTGTAGGTGACTTCGCCGAGGTAGTAGCGGTCGCGCAGCATCTGCTGGATCTTGCTGTCCGAGATCGGCCCCGCCGGACGCCGCTGCGTCGGCCTCGTGGTGAGGCCTCGGTCGGTGAGCTCGTCGGCGATGTCCTGGAACGTGTGCTGCCCCGCCGCGTAGAGCTCGAAGGCGAGCTTGACGAATGGTGCGCGTTCTTCGTCGATGGCGATGCCGCGGAACTCGCGCCCGTCGACGCGTTCGAGGGTGTTGATGTAGCCGATGGGGGCACGTCCGAGGGTGCCGCCGTTCTTGGCTTTCTGGCCCATCTTGTAGGCGATGTCCGCTCCGTCTTCGCGGGACCGGTATTCGTTGAACGCGGCAAGGATGCCATGCATCAGCTGCCCCACCGGAGTCGCATCGATCTGCTCCGTCGCCGAGATCAGGGTAACGCCGCGCTTTTGCAGGTCAGCCATGACGATGGCGTCATCAGTGCGGTTGCGGGCGAAGCGGGACAACTTGTAGACGATGACATAGTCCACGTCCCGTTCGCGGCGGATGCGTTCGAGCATCTGCTGGAACGCGACCCGCTTGGTCATCTCCGTCCCCGAGATCCCAGCCTCGACATACTCCGCAACGACCGTCAGCCCAAGTTGCTCGGCTTTGCGCTGGCACGACTTTCGCTGGGCTGGGATCGAGATGCCCTCTGGGTCGTAGTCGGTGGTGACTTGCCCCTTCGAGGACACGCGCAGGTAGACGACGGCGCGCGAGCCTGCGGGCGCATCCGCGGCCATCAGTGGGCTGTCGAGTTCGACCGGGCCGGTGTCGTTGATCACTTCGACCGGTGGGAGCGGGGCGGGTGCTCCGGTGAAGGCGAACGGGCTGGTTTCGGGCATGCTCATTGCTGCCCTCCTTCCGTGGTGAGGACAGCGTCGAGACTCGGGGTTCCCGTGTTTCGAGAGAGAGGTTGTGGTGGAGTGGGCGCCCCGTGGTTCAGCGGGCCGGGGCGCATGCCCGATGTCTTGATTCGCATCGGTTGCGGTCTCCGTCTACCCTCCAATTTTACCTCGTCAGGGCCGGTTTTTAGCGGGTGTTGACTATTCCGCATCGCTCCCTGTCTGCCCACGGAGAACACCCCCAGAGCGCGAGTCTGGCGGGGTCGGCTATTTGTAGAAGCCATGGACTTTGTTCTTCCATTCGACGAGGTCGTAGGCGTCACGAACCCGCTCGATGAGCACTTCGTAGTCCGGGCTGACGCCCTCAACGTGGAAGCCGCGTTCGCGGGCGTAGTCGGTGATGTCCCGTTCCCACTCGTCGATCTCCATGAGGTGGTGGGTGGCGTCCTCGAGGGACTCGTAGGTGTCGATGTAGTTGCTCGTGAACGACTCGGTCAGGTTGCCCGCGGCCGCGTTCACGTCCGGCAGCGACAGGAACGCCTGCATCGCCTCATCCGCTTCGACCCCAAGCTCTTGGAGCCTGATGGCGAGGGTGTCGATTGCGGCCCGGCCGCAGGACGCCGGGACATGCAGGGTGAGTTCCTCATCACCGACCTGCAACGTGGTCTCGACGAGGATCCGGTCGAGGGTTGGTGGGAGGTGTTCGCCTGTGAATTGGCGTCCGCTGCCGATGCGGTCGCGGAGGACGAGGTGGGTGCCGAACCAGTTGATCCACTGCCGAATCAGCTCCGGGGCGGTCTCGTCGGTGTAGAGGGTGAGGTATTCGTCGCGGAGGGCTTCGTAGTCGCCTTCCCCGGTGCGGGCGAACCCGGCCAGGGCGGAGGTGCGTCCGAAGGCGCGCCCGAGGGCATGGGCGATCAGCCGCGCGGTCAGGACATCGACCTCACGGCCCGCTTCCTGGGCGGCGGTGATCCCTTCCGCGATCCACGCCTCGTACTTCGCTGCGGTCTGCGCCATCCGCTCCGGACTGCCCTCGCCACTGGTCGGGGTGAGGTGTTCGCTCATGAGCGGGCCCCTGCGGCGTAGAGGATGTATCTGCCGAGGGCATCAAGCCAGTCCTCCTGCTCGAGCGGGACCCGGGCGGCGTTGACTTCCTCCAGGGCGCTCTGGTGGTCGAGATGTCCGGTGCCGGCGAACCGTTCGAGGGCGGAACCGGGGCCGGGGTGGACGGTAGCGGCGATGAGTCGCGCGAGTGTTTCGTGTTGGGCTTCGACGTCGAGGGTGAGCCAGAGGTCGACGATCTGACTGGCGCGCTCCGACTGATCCGGAGCCGCGGTCGTGGTGGTGATGGTTGGTGTCATGGGGTTCCTCCTTTCAAGTGAGTGGTGTCGCCCGGGCCGAGCACGGTCAGTGCCTGGTCGGGGGTGGTGATGATGAACATGTCCGGGGCCAGGGTGGGGTGGTCGCGGATCGCAGCCCGCACCTTCTCCGCCCGCGCCACCGTGGGGACGATCCAGACCACTGCGGGGAACAGGTCCCGGGCGGTCTGTTCTTGGCCGGTGCGCCAGTACCGCTGATACGTCTCGCACTTGCGCAGCACGGCGGGCAGGTGTTCGGTGGCGAGGTCGATCTCGACGAACGCGTGGCTCTCCACCTCGGCGTTCGCCGTGACGACGAACAGGTCGGGCTTGAGCCACTCCCTACCCCCACCCGCGTTCGGGAACTCCCGCCAACACTCCGGCTCCGCCTCCAGCTCGAGGAGGTCGAAGTCGTCCCGGTAGGTGGCCTCGAAGACCTCCACGGCCACATCGGCGACGGCGAGGGTGTGGGCCGTGAACTGCGGCGACGGCTCGACATACCGGCGACGCGACTCATGCCCACTCATCCGCCGCAGCAGTCGCTCCCCGGTGGCAGCGAGCTGCCAGACGGTTGCGGCACTACCGCGCTGGCTGCCGCCCACCCGGCGCGGCAACCGAGTGATCAGGCCACGGTGCTCGAGTCGGTCGAGGACTCGGACCGTGGTGCGGGTCGCAGAGCCGAGCGAGATGTGGTCGGTGAATCGGAGCCGTTGAATCTGCCTGGTCGACATGAGTCGGAGTTGTTCGAGGTCTTTCAGGATCAGCAGGTCCCTGTCGGTGACCATCTGCAGCAGTTCGCTGACCGACCAGATCGTGCGCGGTGCCTCGTTCATGACCGGCCTCCCGGGATAGGGGTCAGGCCAGTGCAAGCACGGTCAGTCCCATCCCGTCTCCACTCCTGAGGGCCGGAAACATAGGCATGTTGGGGCGGGTTGGATGCTGCGATCGGAACAGCGACCGGAACCCCGACCGGAATAGTTGCCACAGTGGTCAGCGGGCTCATGTTCGCCTCGCTTTCCGATGCGACGTCGACCCCACGCCCGGTCCCGGTGCCGTCGCAGGCTCGGTGCTCTGATGCTCGCCACTCGGGGTTGGCGGCGGTGCATCACTCGTGCCGTAGCGGTCCCGCGACATCTGCAGCACCGCCTCGCGGGTGCCGAGCGACTCGGCGGGTGGGAGGGTGCGGGCGGAGAACCAACCTGTCGGTGCGCCCTGGTCGACCACCTGCGCGTAGATCTCGTAAGGCGGAAGGGTCATGAAGTCTTCGGGTTCGAGCGCGGGTGCCATGCGGGCGAGGTCGCGCGCGTCATCGGCACCGAGGGCGAAGACGATCTTGTTGCGCGCGTTCGCGTCAAACGCGGCCCTCATCCCGGGTGGTAGTTGGGCGCGGAACTGGTGGGCAAGGTTCCACGAGACCCCGTAGGAGGCGAAGTGGCGAGAGCGTCGGCGATGGAGGTGGGCAGATTGAGGAACTGCTGCACCTCATCGATATAGATCGCCGCCGGCCGCTTCACCGGCTCCCGCTCACCGGCGCGCTCCAGCGTCGCCATCCACAGCTCCGCGACGACGAGACTGCCGAGCAGCTGTGCCGCACCCGGGCCGAGGAGGGCGTCGTTGAGCGGCACCAGCACCGTCTTGCCCTCACGAAACACATCCCGCAGCCGGAACCCGGGCCGGGGTTGCCCGAGGACGGCAGCGAGGTTCCTTCTCAGCACGTACTTGCGGAGCTTGTTCATCGGGGCCGCGATGATGTTCGCCCGCGCCCCCACCGATAGCTCCTCATACCCCGCCCAAAACGCAGCCAACGTGGCATCCCGGGCGACGGCTCCGACGACGGTGCGGCGGAACCCGGCATCGGCCAGGAGTCGTGGCAGGTCGAGGAGGGTGTGGGGTTCGCCTCGGTGCTCGCCAGAGCGCGCGAGGGTGAGCAGGCCGGCGTGGAGGAGGTCCTCGGTGCGTGGTCCCCACCCGTCCGCGAACACCGCCTTCAAGGACGAGAGGATCCCGTCCACGACGACGTCGGCATTTCGGCCTTCGGCGTCGAGGGGGTTGAACCCGACCGGGTTCGCATCGGCAGCGTCGAGCACGACGACGTTGCCGTGCTTGTCAGCGGGGATGCGGTCGAGGATGTGGTCGACGAGCTGCCGCTTCGGATCCACCAACACACTCGGGCGGCCGTGGGTGATGTCGTCGAGGATCAAGTGCGCGAACACCATCGACTTCCCCGACCCCGTCGGCCCGACCACCACCGCGTGCTGCAGCCGACCCTCGGGACGGATACCGACCGGGCGCTCGTCACCGGGGACGGCGGTCTTCGCGAACACACCCTGCGTGCGAGTCAGACCGGATGGTGCGGAGAGACGCTTCGGGTGAAGGCCCGGCAGGCCGGGGAGTGGGTCTTCCCCGAGCGGCCAGCCGAGGAGGGGAGCAAGTTCGGCGGGCGCGAGGGCGACGGCTCCGGTCAGCCGCCCGGCTTCGAACGCGGGTGCACCCTCGCGGATGAGGTCGATGTGAACGCCGGGAGCTTCAAGAGTGCGGAGTGCGCCGAGCAGTTCGAGCATCAGGGCACGACGTCGTTCCGGGCTCGGGGCGGTGGCGGCGAGGCGTATGGTGGCGGCGACGGTGGGCTGCTCCGCCCGAACCCGCAACCGGGCGCGGGTGTCTGCGGTGGCGGGCCGTGTGCCGCCCAGCAGGGCCTCCACGAGGCCGGTGGTGGGGTCGGCGGGCTTCGCCGCGACGGTGGCCGGACGGTGCCCCTTCCCGAGGGCGATCTGCAGGATGAGGGTTTCGCCGCCCTGGCGGGACGCGAACGCACCATAGAGGTTGTAGAGCGTCTGGTCTGATGACGCAGTGTCGAGCGGCAGGCTGCTAGGGCGGATCCGCAGACGCCCCACCGCATCCGGTTCGACACGATCGCCAACCTTGTCGGTGCGGGTGCCGGGGAGGTGCTGCTCCAGCAGCCGAACCATGCGGGAGGTTTGGGTCGGGTCGGTGCCGATGAGGTAGCGGATCCCGGTATCGTCCGCGCGGGTCTCGAATACCAGCGGGCGCGGAGTATCCGACTGCGTCAGTCGCCCGAGCAGTCGGGCCACCGCCTCCGAGTCGAGCGGGAGCGGCAGGTGGATGCGGGTGAAGGTCGGGCCGCTCACGAGGCACCCTCCTTACCGTCGTCGCGGGCTGCGTTCTCGGCCGCTTGGGCCTGGGCGTCGCGTTCACGGCGCGCCTGCTCCAGCGCAGCGGTCGCGATGACCTTCGCGAGTTGGTCGGGGGTCAGATCGTGGTTGAGTTCGGAGAACACCCAGACGCGACGGTCCTGGGCTTTCCGGTAGCGGCGTGACGAGTTTCTAGGCATGGGGGACCTCCCTTCTTGTCTGCTCCGATGTGCTCTCAGGAGGGAGCGGTCGCAGGGAGGCCCCGGCAGGGGTGAGCCCTGTTATGAACTCATCCACCAGTTCTGTCAAGCGGTGTTGTCCATTCCGCAACACTTCGACAGAGGTGTACGTGCTCATGGTTGTCACCACCTCGACCGGCGCCACCGCATGATGACGACCGCGACGTAGATCGCGGCGCCGATCAACGCGATCAGCAGCAGCCACCCCCAGAACTGAGCCAGCAGTTGCATCGCGAGGTAGAGCAGGACGATGCCGGCGAGGACGCTGACGCAGAAGCCGAGGAACCGCTTCGCCATGGATGTGGGTTCGTTCGAGGACACGACTCATCCCTCCCGGTCTCCGTTGATGGCCTCGGCCCGGGTGAAGTCGGACGGGACCGGGAAGCCGGGGATCGTGATGTCGGAGTCGATCTCGTTGCCCCACACCGACCAGTCCGCATGGCTGTTCGGTCGCTGGCGGGCGAACAGTTCCAGGTAGGGGCCGTCGAGGACCCGCTCGATGAGGGGGATCATCTCGGCGGGCTTGCGGGAGTGGTCCTCGCGGGGGAACAGCAGCGTCGAGCGCTGCCCGTGGTACTTGAACGGTGCCTTGCCGCGCACCCCGTGCAGGAGGATCTCGTGGGAGCCGCGGAAGTAGTTGCCGAGCCCGATGTAGTACTTGTCCCAGACGGCGTTGGTCACGTAGCGGAAGCCCCAGGCTTCCATCACCTCAAGGCCGGCGGGCAGTGCGGCGTTAGTTACCCACAGCAGCAGCGTCGCGTTGTCGGCGGCGAGGTCGGCGACCGGCATCGCCTTGATGCGGTCGAGGGTCATCAGGTCGTAGTGGGCAACCGCTCCGCGGGCACCCTTCTGGGCGATGTCCCAGGGCGGGTCGGCGTAGATGACCGCGAAGCGCTTCGGCTTCGCAGACGGGTGGGTGGTGGTCGGGGTGTTCATGTGTGTGCTTCTCCTTCTGCACCCAGCTCGCGGCGGGTGTCGATGCACGGTTATGGGCCAACCGCGGCGGGCTGGCAATGTTCCGATCGCTCCCGGGCTCTCGCGATCGGAATATCGAACGGAACGTCACGCCACTGGGGTCGAGACATTCGGACGGGCGCCGGGTCGGGTGCTGCGCGGGGGTGTTGTTGAATGAACATCGGGAGGGTCGACCGGACAGGCTCGACCCTCCCGATGCGCGGTGTGTCATTCCTTCGGCGGGACCTGGCCGGAGGCGAGGTAGGACTCACGGATGAGCGCCTTCCGTGCCTCCAACCCGTCGGCGTTGAGCTGCTCAGCGAGCGAGAAGATCGTCGCGCGCAGCTCGGTGGCCTTGCGGTCGAGCTCGCGCTCCTCCCCGGCGGCACGCTCGTTGCGGCGGTCGGCCACCCAGTCGGAGACCTTCGCGATTCCCTCCGCGGCGGCTGCCACGAGTGCGACCGGCAGCAGGAGCAGGGCGCCCAGTGCGAGCATCTCGGTCACCACCGCTGGATCGCGATCGAGGCCCCCATGGCGTAGGAGTCCACGATGTGCTTGTAGCGGGCCTCACCCAGCGGAGCCACCTGAATCAGGTGCGCCTCCAGCGCCGACAGCGCACCGACGTTGTTCAGCGCCGTGTTCGTCAGCACCGCACGACCCTGCTCACGCACATCCGCGATGAGCGCCTGCGACTGGACCCGCTCGATCTCGCGACCGGTCTGCCGCTGGATGCTGCCGCTCATCTGCGACAGCGCATTCGAGCTGAACGCCCCACCCAGGGGCGCCAGCTCTGTCTTGGATTGAAACACTGTGGTTTCCCTTCGACGGTTGATTGCGATCGGTTGACCGCAGATCTAGCGTCGGACGAGCGCACCACCTCGGTCACTGACACGAAACTGACAACTCCGCCTGGGCTGAGAAGATTAAAATCGTGAAGGGTGACGCGCTCCGGCTTCAGCTTCTCGGGGAGCTGCGCGACCTTCGACGCGGCGAAGGAGCTTTCGCATCCGACCGGCTTGCGGAGTGTGAAGCGCTCATTCGAGTCGTTGGCATGGGCAGCGTCGAGCAACTCCAAGGGACCCTGATGGAGACGTTCAAGCGGTACTCGATCGAGCCAGACGGAGACGTTCGGGCGTTTCTCGAAAGTAGCGGAATAGGTCTCGAAGGGAACTCGCTCAACCAGAGGCTCGACGCGTACGCGGCGTTGCATCACGTCGACCGGCGTACCGGACTTCGTCGAAGCGATCGCGGCGCCGAGAAGCTAGCGACGCTGTTCCGGGACGAGGAACTCTTCTTCCGACCTTGGGCTACCCTCACGATGTACCAGTTCGGCAAGCACGTGCTTACGTCAATACTCCTGAGCGTCGATCCCGCCTCCGAATATCGATCTCCTGCCGTTTGGGTGAATGACGTTCTGCTTGAAGACCTGAAATTTGAGTTCGGTGAGCCCAACCCGAGGACCGGATACGTCAGTGCCGTCCAGCACATCGATTCGTTCGAACTACAGCAAGATGCTCAATGGCTCTACAAGATCGACGTCGAGTGGCGCCTCGGGGTATGGCCACAATGGGTCTTGGCCGCCCAACTCGCTGACCCTCGACTCGTCTCGAAAATCCAGACTCAGCGGAACTACATGACTGAAGCCACAATCACCTGGGGGGAATGGCCCGGTGGCGACATGCCGCGCTCCGCCGACTTCGTCAGTTTCCCGAAGGACTTCGATGTCAACTTCAGCAGGCGGGGACGTGCTGATGAGAGATGATCCGATCCGGAAGCAGTTGCTGAGCGAACTGCGAAGTCTTCGACGCGCGCCCGATGCACTCTCGATCGTGCAGGTTAGCTCGTCGCCGACACTAGTTGAGGTCGTTGGGAACGGAAGCGTCGAACAGGCACACACGACGTTGCTGGACGTCCTCGAACAGCAGCGGCATCTCAAGGAGAGCGACATCGTCAGCTTTTTCGCGACTTGTGGTCTCGGTGCTGTCGGCAACACGCTCGAACAGCGGCTCGATGACTGCGCTCGACGACTGTTCGTAGATCCTCGAACTGTTCTCCGAAGAAGTAATCGCGGCGCGGACAAGCTCAGCTACATTCTGCGGGACATGTCTGTCCTCTACCGGCCTTTGGGGAAGATCAACCTCCTGCAGAAGGGGAATGAGCTTGCCTGCCAAGTGATCGTCCGCTTCCCGGTCCACTCGCAGTACCGTCGCCCGGACGTCTACATCGACGGTGCCAAGCTCGAAGGTTTGCGCTGGGAAGTCGTCGCCGATCCGACGGATCCTGATTGGAACACCGCCACCGAGACTTTGACTGGTATCCCTCTCGAGGTTCGGCGTGACGTCGACCCCAGAAACTCCGTGTGGTCAATCCAGGTCTACTGGCTCATGCCAGTTTGGGCATCGTGGGCGACTGCAATGGAGCTCACTGATTCGCGCCTAACGACCGTCCTCAGTGTGACCCGAAATTACCGCGCGGAGCTGGCCTTGTTCTTCGACCCGACTCGTTCCTGACCGAATGTTGCGGAAATGACAACGCTCGCGATCGGAATATTGACGCCCTGCTGCGTCCGCGCATAATCATCCGCACGCTTCCTCGTCTGAGAGCGGCTTCGTGAGAGGAACCCATTCCGGGGTTCGTCGGCCGCTCGAAGAAGAGGAGGTGGTGTGCATCATGTCTGATGCCACTCCTGCCGGGGGATACCCGGCAACCAGTCAGATGCGCACGCTCGCTGTGCGCATCACCGACGACCTGCGGGCCCAGTTGGACGTGATCGCGCAGCTCAACGACCGCAGCGTCACCGAAGAGATCCGCATCGCCCTCGAGGCCTGGGTCGTGACCAGCAAGTCCGACCCGAAGGTCCTCGCCCGGGCCGAGACGGTTCGTGCCGAGATCGAGCGCGAGGCCAAGACCAAGCAGTCTGCGATCGAGGCCATCTTCGGCGGTGAGCCGTCCACCGGTGTCGCTCGCTCCAAGGCGAAGCCGCCGGCGGACGCCTGACTGGCCCCAACACGGTCGCCCCGGGATTGAGCACTCCGCGTGCTCTCCCGGGGTGACCGCCTCACACCCTTCCTCGTTGATGGACCGCGGTCCCCGTGGGAACCATCCGGTTCCCGGCCGCTTTCTCGTCCGGACGGTCGCCGCCCGTTTGCTTTTGCCCTGATGGATGGGCGAATTCGTCGCCTAATGCTATAATTTGAAATATTGCTCAGTTATGAATGCGGCAGGGCGGAGAGGCTCAGGCTGCAAGTCGGTGCCAAGCGATAGGTTCGAGCCACTGAACAAGAGTCACCAATGTAATGCGCCGTGCGCGAGGAGCCAGCTGAATGCCGCCAACCACCCGAGAATCCCAGAGATCCGAACTCCACAAGACCATCTGGCGCATCGCGAACGACCTGCGGGGGAGTGTCGATGGGTGGGACTTCAAGTCCTACGTGCTCGGGATGCTCTTCTACCGGTTCATCTCGGAGAACTTGGCGACCTACATCAACCGCGGAGAGCACGAGGCTGGCCACCACGACTTCGACTACGCAACGCTCTCTGACGCCGACGCCGAGTTCGGCCGCAAAGAGACAGTCGCCGAGAAGGGCTTCTACATCCTCCCTAGCGAACTGTTCGCCAACGTCCGCAAGCGGGCCGCGACCGACGAGAACCTCAACGAGACCCTCGAGCGGGTCTTCGGCAACATCGAAGGCTCGGCGGTGGGCGCCGACAGCGAGGATGACCTCAAGGGTCTGTTCGACGATCTTGACGTCAACAGCGCGAAGCTCGGGAACACGGTCGCCAAACGCAACGAAAAGCTCGTGAAGCTGCTGGATGCGATCGGCGATCTGCCACTGGGCAACTTCGAGGACAACTCGATTGATCTGTTCGGTGACGCCTACGAGTACCTCATGCAGATGTACGCGTCGGAGGCCGGCAAGTCTGGCGGCGAGTACTACACGCCCCAAGAGGTCAGCGAGCTGCTGGCGCGCATCACGGTGATCGGCAAGACCGAGATCAACAAGGTCTACGACCCCGCCGTGGGCTCCGGCTCTCTGCTCTTGAAGTTCGCGAAGGTCCTCGGCAAAGACAACATTCGCCAGGGCTTCTACGGTCAGGAGATCAACCTGACCACCTACAACCTCGCCCGCATCAACATGTTCCTGCACGACGTGAACTACGAGAAGTTCAACCTCGCGCACGGCGACACCCTCACCGACCCGGCCCATTGGGATGACGAACCGTTCGAGGCGATCGTCTCCAACCCGCCGTACTCGATCAAGTGGGACGGCGACGCCAACCCGCTGATGATCAATGACCCCCGGTTCGCGCCCGCGGGCGTTCTTGCGCCGAAGTCGAAGGCCGACCTCGCGTTCACGATGCACATCCTGTCGTGGCTGGCCGTCAACGGCACCGCAGCGATCGTCGAGTTCCCCGGCGTGATGTACCGGGGCGGCGCCGAAGCGAAGATCCGCAAGTACCTGATCGACAACAACTACGTGGATGCCGTCATCCAGCTCCCGCCCGACCTCTTCTTCGGCACCACAATCGCCACCTGCATCCTCGTGCTCAAGAAGTCCAAGGCCACCAACGACGTGATCTTCATCGACGCGTCCGCCGAGTTCACCCGCAGCGGCAACAAGAACAAGCTCACTGATAATCATCAGCAGCGAATCCTTGATGCCCTCGTTGCGCGCGAGAACGCCGACTATTTCACCAACGTTGTACCCAACGGCCAGATCGCCGAGCGGGATTACTTGCTATCCGTCTCGTCTTATGTCGAGGCTGAGGACACCCGCGAGATCACCAACATCACTGCGCTCAACGCAGAGATCGCCCAGATCGTGGAGCGTCAGTCGGAGCTGCGCGCCGCGATCGACGAGATCGTCGCAGACCTTGAGGTGGATGCGCAGTGAGCCGAATCGATTCCTTGATCGCGGAACTGGCTCCACAGGGGGTAGAGGTCAGGCCCCTCGGTGAGATTGGCGAGTTCATCCGAGGGAATGGACTACAGAAGTCTGACCTACTGAATGAAGGATTCCCGGCAATCCACTATGGGCAGATCCACACCTTCTACGGAACGTGGACAAGAACGTCCAAGTCGTACACGGATCCCACGAAGGCGGCCAAGCTGCGACGCGCGAATCCAGGAGATCTCATCATCGTTACAACGAGCGAGGACGATAAGGCCGTCGCAAAGGCGACAGCCTGGCTTGGCGAGGATCAAGTCGCCGTTTCGGGCGATGCTTACATCTACCGGCATTCTCAGGACGCGCGATACGTTTCCTACTTCTTCCAGTCCGAGCAGTTCCAGAGCCAGAAAGCGAGATACATCACCGGCACAAAGGTTCGCCGGGTATCGGGCGACTCACTCGCCAGAATTCAGATGCCCGTGCCGCCTCTCGAGGTCCAGTCCGAAATTGTGAGAATCTTGGACTACTTCACGGAGCTGGAAGCGGAGCTGGAAGCGGAGCTGGAAGCGGAGCTGGAAGCGCGGGCGCGGCAGTATGCCTTCTACAGGGACAAACTCCTGACTTTTCCCGAACAGGGGATCAGGAGGGTTTCTCTTGGTGAAGTCGGAACTTTCTTCGGCGGTCTTACTGGCAAGTCGAAGACCGACTTCTCCGACGGCAATGCTCGCTTCGTCTCCTACGTCAATGTCTTCAACAACATCGCAGTCGATCTAGAGCGGGATGACTTTGTCCGCGTGGACGCCGGTGAGCGTCAGCGCTCTCTGGCGCGCGGCGACATCATCTTCACCGGCTCGTCCGAGACCCCGGACGAGGTCGGTATGTCGTCTGTGGTGACCCGCGAGGTGGCTGAGCCAACTTACCTGAACAGCTTTAGCGTTGGCTTTCGCCTGAACGATCCCGAACTACTTGATCCCGAGTTTGCCAAGCATCTGTTCCGCTCCGCGGGCCTCCGTCAGCAGATCGTCAAGACCGCCAGCGGGGTTACCCGGTTCAATGTATCGAAGGCGCGGCTATCCAAGGTAGCCATTCCTCTACCTGACAGGGATGAGCAGTCGCGGATCGCCGCCATCTTGGACAAGTTCGAGGCGCTCGTGAACAGCCTTTCGGTGGGTCTCCCGGCCGAGCTCGCCGCTCGGCGTAAGCAGTACGAGTACTACCGGGACAAGCTGTTGACCTTCAAGGAGGCCGCGGCGTGACAGATTCGGCTCCGATGAAGTTCGATCCGATTGCGGTGTCGGCCGAGAGCACGGTCGTCGCCGAGTTCGTGGCTGATACGCAGGCGTCGGCGTCGTATCAGTCGGAGGCGGATCTCGAGCGGGAGTTCATCAGGCTTCTTCAGTCGCAGGCCTATGAGTATCTGCCGATCACGTCCGAGGTTGAGCTCGTCGGGAACTTGCGGGCGCAGTTGGAGCGGTTGAACGGCATCGTCTTCTCCGACAAGGAGTGGTCCGGGTTCTTCGGGTCGAAGATCGCGGGCGCGAACGATGGCATCCCGGAGAAGACGAAGCGAATCCAGGAGGATCACGTTCAACTGCTGACCCGTGACGACGGCAGCACCAAGAACGTCCGCCTGATCGACAAGCAGAACATCCACAACAATCACCTGCAGGTCATCAACCAGTATGAGGTTGCGCAGGGCGAGGGTGGCGCGGCCCGCAGCAACCGGTACGACGTGACGGTGCTCGTCAACGGCCTGCCGATGGTGCACATCGAGTTGAAGCGGCGCGGGGTGGTGATCCGGGAGGCGTTCAATCAGATCGACCGGTACCTGCGGGACTCGTTCTGGGCCGGCAGCGGGCTGTTCGACTACGTGCAGTTGTTCGTCATCAGCAACGGGACGCATACGAAGTACTACTCCAACACGACCCGCCGCCAGCACCTGAAGGAAGCGGATGGAGCGAAGCGGGCGAAGAAGACGAGCAACTCGTTCGAGTTCACCTCGTGGTGGGCGGATGCCCAGAACAAGCCGATCACCGACCTGACCGCGTTTGCGAAGACCTTCTTCGCAAAGCACACGCTCCTGAACGTGTTGACGAAGTACTGCGTGCTGACGGTTGACCAGATGCTGCTGGTGATGCGCCCGTACCAGATCGTGGCGACCGAGCGCATTCTTCAGCGGATCGATATCTCGACGAACTACAAGAAGCTCGGCACCATCGCCGCTGGCGGATATGTGTGGCACACCACAGGGTCGGGGAAGACGCTCACGAGCTTTAAGACGGCGCAGTTGGCCAGTCGCCTGCCGAGTGTGGAAAAGGTCCTCTTCGTGGTCGACCGCAAGGATCTCGACTACCAGACGATGCGTGAGTACGACCGGTTCGAGAAGGGTGCCGCGAACTCCAACACCTCGACGGCGGTGCTGAAGAAGCAGCTCGAAGACCCGAACGCGCGGATCATCATCACGACCATCCAGAAGCTGTCGACCTTCATCGCGTCGCCGGCAAACAAGGGGCACGCGATCTTCGACGGTCACGTCGTGTTGATCTTCGACGAGTGCCACCGCTCCCAGTTCGGTGACATGCATGCCTCGATCACGAAGGCGTTCAAGCGGTACAACCTGTTCGGCTTCACCGGAACGCCGATCTTCACCGCCAACATGGGCAGCGGCGGAAACCCCCAGCTGAAGACCACCGAGCAGGCCTTCGGCGAAAAGCTACACACGTACACGATCGTCAATGCGATCACCGACAAGAACGTGCTGCCGTTCCGCATCGACTACGTCAACACCATCAAGCTGCCTGAGGGGCTCACCGATAAGCAGGTCGCGGCGATCGACACCGAGACGGCGCTGCTTTCACCGGAGCGCATCCGCCAGGTCGTTCAGTACACGCTCGAGCACTTCGACCAGAAGACCAAGCGCGCCAGCGGGTACGTGCACCAGCTCGTCGCCAACGTGGGCGAAGTCGCGGCCGGCCGCAACAAGGTCGAGGCCGTCAAGCGCTCACTGCGAGTCAATGGGTTCAACGCCATCTTCGCGACCGCCTCGATCGATGCCGCCAAGCGCTACTACAGGCAGTTCTCGATCCAGCAGCAGGAACTGCCGCCCGACCGTCGACTGAAGATCGGACTCATCTACTCCTACGGCGCCAACGAGGCCGTCGAAGACGGGGCCCTCGAGGAGGAGGGCTTCGAGACGGGGGCACTGGATGCCTCGTCCCGTGACTTCCTCGAGGATGCGATTCAGGACTACAACGGGCTCTTCGGCACGAGCTACGACACGTCGGATGACAAGTTCCAGAACTACTACAAGGACCTCTCGCTGCGGCTGAAGAACCGCGAGCTCGACATGGTGATCGTCGTCAACATGTTCCTCACCGGGTTCGACGCCACCACCCTGAACACGCTGTTCGTGGATAAGAACCTGCGCGCGCACGGTCTGATTCAGGCCTACTCGCGCACGAACCGCATCCTGAACTCGGTGAAGACCTACGGCAACATCGTCAGCTTCCGCGACCTCGAGGACGCCACCAACGACGCTCTCGCCCTGTTCGGCAACAAGGATGCCAAGGGCGTCGCCGTGCTCAAGCCCTACGGCGACTACTACTCCGACTACGCCGAGAAGGTGCAGGAGCTGCTCGACACGTTCCCGCTCGGTGAGCCCATCATTGGCGAGCAGGCGCAGAAGGACTTCATCGCGCTCTTCGGTGCGATCCTTCGGCTGGAGAACATCCTCACCTCGTTCGACGAGTTCGCCGGCAACGAGAAGCTCACCGACCGCCAGGGGCAGGACTACCGCAGCATCTACCTCGACCTCTACGCCGACTTCCGCGACAAGCAAGACACCGAGAAGGAAGCGATCAACGACGACGTCGTCTTCGAGATCGAACTCATCAAGCAGGTCGAGATCAACGTCGACTACATCCTCATGCTCGTGCAGAAGTACCGCGAGTCCCGAGGCGACGGCGACGACAAGGAGATCCGCGCCGAGATCACGCGAGCCATTGACGCTAGCCCGAGTCTGCGCAACAAGAAGGACCTCATCATCGCCTTCGTCGACTCCGTCTCCGTCACGGGCGAGATCGACGAGGAGTGGGCAAGGTTCATTGCAGCGAGGCGGGAAGCCGAGCTCGAGCAGATCATCGCGGACGAGAATCTGCGCCCCGAGGAGACCCGCGCCTACATCGAGATGGCATTCAGAGACGGGAGCGTCAGAACGACCGGAACCGCCATCACGAAGGTCCTTCCTCCCGCTTCGCGCTTTGCGAGCGATGGTGGGCATGGCGAGAAGAAGCAGCGGGTTATCGAGAGACTCGGGGACTTCTTCGAGCGGTTCTTTGGGTTGGGCAACGGGAGGGTTGACTAGATGGGCTTGGAAGGCATGGCATGAGACTCGTCAAGGCTGAGTTCAAGGGCTTCGGTCGGCTGGCCGACACCAAAGTCAACCTCGACAACAAAGTCATAGCCATCGTTGGGCCGAACGAGGCGGGCAAGACCACGCTCCTCAAAGCGCTCGCGTACATCGATAATGGCCGTTCGCTATCTGTGTCGGAACGATCTCGGGGCACCGATGTCGTGGACGACGGGCAGACCGTCGTCCGCGTTCAGCACTTGCTCGATGACGCCGACCGAGAGCTTGTTAGTGACCTCGATCTCGAGGAACTTCCCAAGTCTCTCTGGCTCTCCCGGACGGCAGGAGGGGGCGATGTCATCAAGGAAGTAGTGCCTGCTCCTAGGAAAGCCGTCGCACCATTGAGGTCGGCGCTTGTGGCACTCAAGAAGTCTGCGACCAAGGCCAACTTTGACGCCCTTGGACCGGTCGAAGAAGCAGACACCGAAGTCGAATCTGACGAGGCAAGACTTTCATTCGCAACGCGGCTCGCCGATGCCCTCAACGCAGTTGACCCTGGTGCCGAGGCGTCGACCTTGCCTGGTGTGGGTGTTGCGGTGAACCCCTCCGCTTGGTTGGCCGAGTTCGACGCGTTCGGCCTCGCGGGACCAATTCGTGACGCCTTGGAGCCAGTGCGCGACTGGCTAGACCGTCCTCATCCAGCAGCCAAGGTTGAACAGCGTCTCTTCGACGGATCGCCTGACATTTTGCTCTTCGGGGACGAGGATCGGACGCTTAATTCCACGTACGTCCTGAGCGACGATGTCGTGGCAAATCCGCCTGCGGCGCTTCGTAACTTGGCAACGATGGCTCGCCTTCCGCTCGATCAACTCTGGATGACCATCAACAACGGCGACGAGGGCGCGCGCGAGACCCACATCGAGAAGGCGAATCAGGCACTGAGCGAGGCGTTCAAGACAGCATGGAAGCAGTCGAACCTTACAGTCCAACTCAAGATCGAGGGCAGCAACCTCGCGATTCGGATTAAGCAGGACGGCATCACGATCACTCAATTCCACGAGCGCAGTGCTGGCCTTCAGATGTTTGTCGCCCTGGTCGCCTTCTTGACGGTGAAGGGACAAACAGTTCCGCCCGTCCTGCTTATCGACGAGGCCGAGACTCATCTCCATATCGACGCTCAGGCTGACCTTGTGAACACGTTCATGACGCAGCAACAGGCAGCCAAGATCATCTACACGACACATTCGCCGGCTTGTCTTCCTCCTGACCTTGGTTCGAATATCCGCGCCGTACTGCCTGACAAGAAGAACGGTCAACGCAGCGTGATCGAAGGCAGCTTCTGGCATGGAGCCGCTGGATTCTCGCCACTTATGCTCGCGATGGGCGCGGGCGCCGCAGCCTTTTCCGCGGCCCGCCGCGTAGTCCTCGCAGAGGGCGCTTCGGAGATGTTGATGATGCCGTCATTGGTGAAGGCCGCGATTGCCGTCGCGGACCTGGATTACCAAGTAGCCCCCGGCCTCTCCGAAGTACCGGCCACCATGTACCCCGAACTAGACCTCGAAGGTGCTCGCGTGGCCTTCCTCGTCGATGGAGACCGTGGAGGCCTGGCCATCAAAGATGCGTTGGTGAAGTCCGGCGTCTCCGAGAAGCGGATCGTCACCCTCGGTACCTTGACGCTCGAGAACTTGCTCGATCCCATGGCCTACCGAACCGTGATCGCGAAGCTGATTAATGATGCCAACCCTTCGATCTCGATTCAGATCGACGACGTCCCGGAGCTTCCAGATCCGTCGAGCAACCTCTGGCCGGACTTCGTCGAGAACTGGGCCAAGGACAAGGGCTACCTGCTTCCGGGTAAACGAGCCGTCGCCAGCAAGCTGGTCGAAGAAGGATTGGCGACTCCGAGCGACTATGGCCGACCAATTCTTGTCGAGGCACACAAGCAATTGACGGCGCTCCTCGCGGGCAAGAAGCAGTCATGAGTTCGGTAGACGCGCAGATTCTGAGCGTCTGCGAGAACATCTCGGCCAACATCGCCTCGCTGAGCCACGATCGCGCTCTCTTGGCGCAGAACTTGCTGTCTCAGCTTCGGAACCTTGTCGAGGCCGTCGCCGTTCGGCTGCAGTTGAAGGACGGCTCTCGGGAGTTCCACTACGACGACACTGGCGGCGCGATCGGCTGGATTGGTTCAGCGAACAAGCAGATCAACTTCATCTATCGCTTCCACAAACTGCTCCAGATGAGCGCATCGCACTATACCCTCGCGGGTGACCCCTCAGAGCGGCTGATGCTCAAGTACTACGAGTACCTGGTGAGAACCCGCGCTGTCCTTCGGAACCAGTGCGGCCTCGACGTGCTCGCCAACCTAGAAGATTTCCCGGTCGACCTCGACCCTTCGCTCCGCGAGTACCACCAAAAGATCGCGGCTCGTGTTGACGCCATCAGCCTGCATGCCCCGGACCAGGGTCAACGAGATCACTTTTACGTGAACCGGGTTCGCCCCTTCTTCACCCGAGGCCAGATCTACTACGAGGTGACGTTCTCGAACATCAGCGACCGGCTGAGCAAGTTCGATCGCATCATCGCCTTCACCGATATCGACATGACAGACAAGTACGCCGCGTACCTCACGCTGGTTCCCGACTCGATTGAGGTGTTCGGCGCGACGATGCCGATCACAATTATCAGGGACTGGGAAGTCTCGATTCGGCCGTGCGAGCTCAACAACTTCGCCAGGATCCTGGGTAGGACTACCGGCGATTCTCGGACTGCTGAGTATCGGAATCTGATGCGCTACCTAACCGACACGTCGGCAAGTCTCCTGAACCTGATGGACATGCCGGACTCTCAGTACGAGCACATCAAGGGCCTCGTCACGCAGCGGATCCAGAAGCCGCAGATCTTTCCCATGCTTGACGCTGCGCGCCAGCTGATCCGCACCAATGGGGCAGGGAGCAACGTGCTCCGCTACTTGATGCTTGAGATGAACAACCGGGTGATCAAGCTGCAGCACTACAACGAGCCGTGTGGTTTGCTTTCGAATCTCCTGCTCTCTTCGAGTTGCAAGCCGTTCGACGACATGCCGTTCTGCACCTCGCTGCGGAAGCACAACCCGCGCTTCGCGGACCTGGCTCTCAGCATCGACCCGACCGGGCGCGACCATGAGCTGCTTGCACGTCGGATCAAGACCAATGTCGAACGACGCGGCATGCTCTACACCCCGGTCGAAGAACTCGAGGCTTTCGGAGCAGTAGACGTGCTCGTCGACCAGTACAACGACAAGGTCTACTACAAGCATCAGGGTCGCAAGCTCATCCGCGACATGGATCACGTCTTCATGCGTGAGTACGAGGACGGCACCGTTGCAATCATCCGAAAGCTCCAGGAACACGCGGACGCGGGCGTGGCCGGCTATGAGGACGCCGTCGACCGCTGGCTCGGCGAGACTCAGCTCAACATCGACGATGACATCAAGCGGTCGGCCCTGCGGTCGCTGTTTGTGAAGTCAAGAGTCGCCCTGGTGTACGGCGCCGCTGGAACCGGTAAGTCCACGATGGTCAACTACATCGCCAACTATTTCGGCGACAAGAGCAAGTTGTTCCTCGCACACACCAACCCAGCAAAGGCGAACCTGGAGCGCAAGGTCTCGGCTTCGAACACGGAGTTCCGCACCATCAGCAGTCAGATCTCACGGACTGGATCTCAGCCTGAGTACGACGTCCTTGTGATCGATGAGTGCAGCACCGTTGGCAACGCTGATCTGCTCAAGGTCCTTGAAGCGACGAAGTTCAGACTGCTTGTCCTGGTCGGAGACGTCTATCAGATCGAGTCGATCCAGTTCGGCAACTGGTTCGGAATCATGCCTGAGTTCCTGCCGAGGGAGTCGGTCTTCGAACTCACCAAGCCGTTTCGAACGGACAACGAGGCGCTGCTCGACTTCTGGTCCAAAGTGCGCCACCTCGAAGACGGCATGGAAGAGGCGATCGCGCAGCATGGGTACTCGGCGGTGCTGGATGAATCACTCTTCGCGGAACAGACGGACGACAAGATCATTCTCTGTCTGAACTACGACGGCCTCTACGGCATCAACAACGTCAACCGCTTCTTGCAGAGCGGCAACCGAGGCAAGGCCGTGACCTGGGGAGCGTCTACCTACAAGGTGGGCGACCCGGTGCTCTTCGGAGAATCGGAGCGCTTCAGTTACGTGCTCTACAACAATCTCAAGGGCAAGATCGTCGCAATCGAGCGCTTCGCCGACCGCATCCAGTTCGACGTATGGATCGACCGGCCAGTGACGCAGTTCGACGTTGACGGATTCGACTTGCACTACACCGGCGAATCGACGGTCCGATTCGATGTCTATCCGCGCCGCAGCACAGACGATGATGAAGAGGACCTGAACACAGTCGTTCCATTCCAGGTCGCCTACGCCGTATCTATTCACAAGTCCCAGGGTCTCGAATACGACTCGGTCAAGATCGTCATCACCGACTCGAACGAGGACGACATCTCGCATGGCATCTTCTATACGGCGATCACTCGGGCCCGCGAGCAATTGAAGATCTATTGGACGCCAGAGACACAGCACTCGGTGTTGAGCAAGCTCGAAAGAGTAGTAAACAAGAAGGATGTCGCGATCCTCAAAGCCCGAGCGGGCGTGTCGATTCGCGAGAATCGGGGGTCGCGTTGAAGTGAAGTCCTCCCCGGGCTCCTAGCCGATGAGCTTTTTGATCGTACGCGGGTCACGATTCAGGCGCCTCGAGATCTGCCTAATCGACATGCCGCCTTCATGAAGGAGGCGAGCTTCTGCGGCCACATGCGCCGGGGTGCGGCCGTTGTGCTTCTCGACACCCTGTCGCTTCAAGCGATAGTGGACGGTCCACTCACTCGTACCAATCAGTCGCGCGATGTCGACCGGCCGCCACCCGGCCACATAGAGCCTCATGATCTCCGCGTTTTGCTCTGCCGACAACCGTGTTGGTGCCTTCAGGCGAGTGAGATGAACGCGCTCAACTCGCTCCTCAGCCGCCCGCATACAGAGGTCACGGAGCTTCTTCGCCTCTGTTCCAGAATTCAAGTACCGTCCCAGCAGGCGCACCAAAGACCGCCTACTCGAACTTCGGGACCTTTCGTCTCTCGCCGGTATTCTCCGGGTTCCGCACGTTCGAGCGACGCTTCGGCGTCGCTTTCGTTTGTCTCGAGGTCGATTCCGACGCCGAAC
>Ga0209066_10002497_pt1 | contig 22267 bp, 21 predicted proteins | sample All_14_2_FD_187198 | JGI IMG/M metagenome (GOLD analysis project Ga0209066, IMG submission 187198) | Freshwater microbial communities in response to fracking from Pennsylvania, USA - Allegheny Zone_MetaG_DW_15 (SPAdes) (version 2) ... | reverse complement strand
CGGCGGAACGACCCGGGGCACGCCCGCCGTGCCTCAGACTGGGAGACGATGATCGCCGCCCGCCTCCTCGACGTGCTGCTCGCGCTCGCCCTGCTCGTCTTCCTCGGCGAAGGGCTGCGCAACGGCATCGCGCGCAGTCTCGGCGCCGTGCTCGGGATCATCGCGGGCGGAGTGGTCGCGTTCCTCGCGATCCCGTTCCTCGCCGGCGTGGTGCCCGATCCGTTCTGGCGCGTCGCCGTCGTCGTCGCCGTCTCGATCGCCCTGCTCATCGGCGGGCACGCGCTCGGCGGCCGCATCGGGCGCGGCATCCGCGATCGCGGCCCCGAGGAGATCGGTCTCGGCAGCCGCCTGGCCGGCGCCGCGACGAACGGGATCATCGCCGCCCTCACTCTCGTGCTCGTCGCGGGCGGCGTCGGCTCACTCGGGATCCCGCTCGTCAGCCAGGCGATCTCGGGATCGTACGTCGTGCGCGCGATCGACTCCGTCACGCCGGCCCCCGTCGACGCGCTGCTCTCGCGCGTCCGCGCCGCCGTGCTCGAAGAGGGACTCCCCGCGGTCGGCGACGCCCTCGGCGGCGTCGTCGACTCCCCCGGCATCCCCGACCTGCCGACCGACACCGACCCGCTCGGGGCGGCGGCGCAGTCGGTCGTGCGCATCGGCGGCACGGCCTTCGCCTGCGGTCAGAACCAGACCGGCACGGGGTTCGTCGTCGCACCCGATCGCATCGTCACCAACGCGCACGTCGTCGCCGGCGTCGATCAGCCCATCGTCGAGGCCCCCAACGGCCAGACGCTCGAAGGGATCGTCGTCTATCTCGACCCCGTCGACGACCTCGCGGTCGTCGCGGTCGACGGTCTGCTCGTGCCCGCGCTCGACCTCGCCCCCGCACTCGACGCGGGGTCCGAGGCCGTCGTGCAGGGCTACCCCTTCGGCGGTCCGTTCACGGTCGGGGCCGCCGAGGTGCTCGCCGTGTCGACGGAGTCGCTGCCCGACATCTACGGGTCCGCGCGTGCGCCGCGCGAGGTCTACACGCTCGCGGCCCTCGTGCAACCGGGCAATTCGGGCGGCCCCCTGCTCTCCCTCGACGGCGAGGTGGCGGGCGTCGTCTTCGCCCGAAGCGCCGACGATGCCGAGCTCGGCTACGCCATGACCAATACCGAACTCCAACCCGTCGCGGATGCCGCGGCCGACCTCGCGTCGCCGGTCTCGTCGGGCAGCTGTGTGCGCGGCTGATCCCGTGGGCGCCCCCGGGTCTTGACGACGATGCCGAACGGGTGCACCCTGGAGGCAGAACAACTCATCGCCCAGAAGAGCCGGAGTCAGTGACCCGCCACTGGGCGATGAGTCTTTAACGCCCCAGGTCGGCACCGCACTCCCGCCAGAATGGGACCATGACCGCGCGCGTCGTCGACTACTCCCCCCTGCTGAGCACCCCGACCCCGCAGGACATCGCGGCCTACCGCAGCGCCGCGAAAGCGAGCGGGGCCAGCTGGGCCAGCATCCCCGTCACGACGATCATCGTCATCGTCGTGGCCTCGGTGCTCGGCGCGAGCGTGCTGCTGCCGATCCTCGGCGGCATCGGCGTCTACCTCGCCCAGGACATGGCCGAGGGCAACCCGATCGCGATCGTCTTCCTGGGGTTCTTCCTGCTCGTCGTCACCGTCGTGCTCATCGCTCTCGCGCGCGTCGCGATCGGCGGCAGCGGGCGGTGGGGACGCTGGCTCAAGATGGATCGCTTCGCCCGGGCGAACGGCCTCGTCTTCTCCCCCGCCGACGCCAACCCGAGCTACCCGGGATCGATCTTCCATCTCGGCGACTCCCGGCGATCGACCGACCACTTCCGCACCGTCGAGGGGAGGTTCCTCGACTTCGGCAACTACCAGTACACGACCGGATCGGGAAAGAGCCGCACCACCCGGCGCTGGGGGTTCCTCGCGATCGAACTCGACCGCCGGCTGCCGCACATGGTGCTCGACTCGCGCGCCAACAACGGACTCTTCGGCGGCACCAACCTGCCGGCCACCTTCCACAAGGAGCAGATCCTCTCGCTCGAAGGCGACTTCGACCGGTACTTCACCCTCTACTGCCCGAAGGAGTACGAGCGCGACGCGCTCTACGTCTTCACGCCCGACCTGATGGCACTCCTCATCGACAACGCCGCGCCCTACGATGTCGAGATCGTCGACGACTGGATGTTCGTCTACTCAGCGACGCCGTTCCCGCCGGCGAACCCGGCGGTCTACCAGCGGCTGCTGCGCGTCGTCGAGACGGTCGGATCGAAGACCTTGACGCAGACCGACCGCTACCGCGACGAGAAGGCCGCCGTACCGTTCGCGGCGAACGTCGTCGCTCCGCAGGGCGCGCGACTCAAGCGCAGCGTGAGCATCGGCGCGATCATCCTGATCGTCGTCTCCGCCCTCATCTGGGGGTGGAGCTTCATCGCCGACATCGTGTCGACGTTCTCCGGCGGGTAGCCGGAGGTCGGTCGGTCAGCCGGCGGGAGCCGTCGGCGACGCGCCCGGGGCCGTGCGGCTCGTCGGCACCGCCGCCGCGAGCCGCGCTCGCGACTCGGTCACTTGTGCGAGCAGGATCGCCTCGTCGGCCTGCGATCCGATGCGGTCGCGACCGGAGACGATGCGGTTGCGGGTGAACGCGAGGTGCGTCGCATCCTTGATGTACTCCCGCATGAGGCGGCCGAGCCCGTGCTGCCGCGCCCACGCGCGCGCCTGCCGACGGCCCGCGGGAGTGCCGAGGGTGTTCACCTCGGCCGCGTTGAACCACCCGGCTGCCGCGTACTCGCCGAGCCGCAGCTGGGTCATCTGAGCCTCGCGGCGCCGCAGGAAGGCGACACCTCCGACGGCGATCGCGAACAGCGGAACCTGCACGAAGAGGTAGTACGCGTAGAAGTCGTAGACGAAGAACAGCACCCCGTTCCAGAACGCGTGCAGCAGGATCGCCGGGATGAGGCCGACGACGAACATCAGGATGCCGCCGATCGCCGTGCCCTTGCGCGCGGCGAGACCGATGAAGAAGCCCATGAACGCCGAGAACATGACGTGCGCGAACGGCGACAGGATGCCGCGGATGAAGAAGATCTCGCCCACCGCGAGGTCGAGGCGGCCCGACTCGGCGATCTGCAGGGCGAAGTACTGGATGTTCTCGGTGAACGCGAACCCTCCGCCGACGAGCGCCGCGAAGACGATGCCGTCGACCGGTCCGTCGAAGTAGCGCCGTGCGACGAGGTAGATGAGCAGAATGCCCAGGCCCTTGCCGAACTCCTCGATGATGGGCGCCTGCACGGCCGTCTGCAGGAAGACGGTCCAGTTCTGGTCGGCGCCCGCGGCCGCGTAGAGGTAGGAGGTGCCGACGTCGGCGACGAGGGCGATCACGATCGAGACGGTCGCGCCCCACAGGAAGGCGATGAGCAGCAACAGACGCGGCTCGGGTTCCCAGCGATCGATCCAGCGCACCCCGAGCAGCACGATGACGAGCGGCAGCACCGCGAGCACGCCGCCGATGACGGTCAAGCCGGGGCCGAGGGCGAGCAGGAAGTACGCGAGTACGAGCAGGAACGCGATGAACAGCACGACCCCGGCGAGGATGACGCCGACGAGCAGCCCGGGGCGCCACCGGGGGTCGACGTCGAAGATCGCCTGCGGGGTGGCGACCGTCGCCGCCTGGACTTCAGCGGGCGCCTGTCCGGGCAGCTGGGCCGGAGACTGCTGGGCCGCGTGCGCCGTCAGGGTCGGAGTCGGCTGGGACATGCGTCACAATCTATCGGCCCCTCACCGTTGCTTCTCGCGGAGGATCGCGAGCGCGCGACTCACCCGATCGCGCAGCCCCGGCACGCGAGCCGATTGCGGGATGCGGGCGCGCTCGAGCAACGCGACGACGTCGGCGCGCTGAGCCGCGAGCACGACCGCGAGGCGCGCTCGATAGACCGCGCGAGCCCTCAGCGCGATGACGAAAGCGGCGACCTCGATCGCGACCGCGGCCGCCACGATCCAGCCGAGCGGCGAGCCGGAGTCGACCGCGACGGCGGCGAGCACGAGCGCCGCCCCGAGAACGAGCACCAACCCGACGATCATGGCGGCGAGGTCGACCCGTGGGCGGCGTGCGGTCAGGATGTCGGCGCGCTCGAGCCGCGCGTCGAAGTCGGCGAGCTCCTCGGGTTTCAGCGTGAATGGCGAACGGTCGCGCAGGTCGCGGCGCAGCCGCGCGTAGGTCGGCCGCTCCCGTCGGGCGATCACGATCACGCCGATGCTTCCCGCGACGAATGCGGCCGTCGCCGTGAGCACGAGCACCCCCGCGCCCGCGAACGGCTCGCCCCGATCCCAGACCAGGCGGGCCGCCCAATCGACGCCGAAGGCGATGAACACCGCGACCACGGCGAGCACCGCGAATGCCCAGACGAGTTCGCGCAGGCGGGTGCGGGTGACCGCGTCGGGTTCGTCGGCATCGCGCACGCCCGCGACGTCGACGAGCGCGGAGATCGCGCCCATCACCTGCATCGCGAACGCCACGACCGCGGCCCATCCGACGACGACGAGCGCTTCGATCACGTGAGAACCTCCTGACGACGTCGTGACACCCCGGCGCTCACGACGGCCGCGACGACGCACAGGCCCGCCGCGCCGAACCAGGCCCACGTGTACTCCCCCGCGCTGTCCCGCAGGATGCCCGCGGCGATCGCGGCGATCGCCGCACCCACCTGGTGGGCGGCGAACACCCAGCCGTAGACGACCGAGCCGTCGGCGCCGAACACCTCGCGACACAGGGCGGCGGTCGGCGGCACCGTCGCCACCCAGTCGAGCCCGTAGATCACGACGAAGAGGAGGATGGGCGGCTGCACCGTCGCCGAGAGCAGGAAGGGCAGCAGCAGGAGCGACACCCCGCGACCGCCGTAGTAGATGGCGAGCAGGATGCGCGGGTTCACCCGGTCGGTGAGCCAGCCCGACGCGATCGTGCCGACGACGTCGAAGATGCCGACGACGGCGAGGAGCCCGGCCGCCACGACCTCGACCATGCCGTGGTCGTGCGCGGCCGGGATGAAGTGGGTGCCGATGAGTCCGTTCGTCGTCGCGCCGCAGATCGCGAAGCCCGCGACGAGCGCCCAGAAGGTGCGCACGCGCGACGCCCGCCGCAGCACCTGCAGCGCCCGCCGAGCCGGGTTGACCGAGCTGCGCACCGGCGGTGTCGGCACGGCGTCGAGCGCCGATCCGTACGGGGTGATCCCGAGGTCGGTGGGCGAGTTGCGCAGGAAGATCGCGACGACCGGCACGACCGCGAGGGCGATCCCGGCGATGAGCAGCGACGCGAGCCGCCACGAGGTGTCGGCCGCGACGCCCGCGACGAGGGGCAGGAAGATCAGCTGCCCCGTGGCGCTCCCCGCGGTGAGGATGCCGATGACGAGCCCGCGGTTGCGCACGAACCAGCGGTCGGCGATGATCGCCGCGAACACGAGCGCCATCGACCCCGTGCCGACCCCGATGAGCACTCCCCACGTGAGGATGAGCATCCAGCTCTGCGTCACGAGCACGCTGAGCGCGGCGCCCGCCGCGATCGCGAGCAGCGCGATGCTCGTCACCCGACGCACGCCGAAGCGTTCCATGAGAGCTGCGGCGAATGGGGCGGTGAGCCCGTAGAGCAGCAGGTTGAGTCCCATCGCGACGGAGAGTTCGCTGCGCGTCCAGCCGAATTCGTCTTCGAGGGGCACGAGCATCGCGCTCGGCGCACTGCGGAACCCGGCGGCGCCGAGCAGGGCGAGAAAGGCCACGCCGGCGACGATCCACGCGGGGTGGATCCGTCGGATCACGGGTCGCTCGGGGTCGGGGGGTCGAGCTGGCCGATGAGCGAGAAGATGCAGACGGCGAACAACAGGCCCGCGTAGCCGGCGAGCACGGCGCGGGTCGACGGCTTGAACGTGGACTCGACCCGGGCGATGAGGTCGCCGGGCACGCGGCTCGGGTCGGCGCCGACGGCGCGACCCCACTCGAGCAGCAGACCCTCCGCCTCGGTCACTTGCGGCGCGACCGGGTCGTCACCGCTGTCGCGCAGCACTCCCTCGAAGAACGCCGTCGGGTACGGCGCGGGCACGGCGCGCGCGAGCGCGACCGAGAAGAGCGTCACGGCCCGTTCGCCGACCAGGGCCTCGAGTTCGTCCTTCACGTCGTACCACCGCGTGTAGGCCTCGAAGACCGTCGGGTTGGTGAGGAGCGCGCGATCGAGGGCGGACAGCGCTCCCGGGTGCTCGTCGCGGAACCGGTTCGCGGCCGCGACGGCATCCGACGAGAGCTCGTCGTCGGCCGGGACGGGGAGAAAACCCATGCGGTCAGCCTAGGCCGCGCACGCGCTCCGACGGGAGGCGCGACGCGTCCGCTCGGTCAGGCCGCGAGACGCCCTTCGCCGCTCGGAAGCAGCGGCACCTCGTCGAAGACCCCGGCACGGATCGCCTGGAACACCTCGACCGCCGCCTGGGCGAGCCGACCGTGACTTCCGAGACCGCGGCGACGCGCCATCCGGTCGTCGGAGATCGCGACCTCCGCACCCTCGTCGACCACCCGGGCACCGAGCGAGCGAGCCCACGCCGCCGTCATCGCCGCGACGAGCGGATCGTTCGAGTCGATGCGCACCCCTTCGCCCCGCGAGAACGGTCGGGTGCGCACGAGCGCGCGGGCGATGAGTCCCGCACCGAGGTAGGAGACGACCTTCTCGTCGCTCACCCAGCCGGGCACGCCGAGCACGTCGTCCTGGTCGATGAGGATGAGGGTGTCGAGTTCGCCGCCGTCGTCCCGCCAGGCGACCCGGTCACGGGGTGCGAAACCGTTCGTGTCGGGGCCCACGGCGTCGACCACGCCGACGATGAAACCGCGCCCGCGTCGGGTGGGACGCAGACGAAGGCGCCCGATCGTCGGCCGCGGCACGAGGTTCGGGCGGATACGCGAGTCAGTGCGGTTGGTAGGCATACCTCCGAGACAACGCGACCCGGGCGCGCCCTATTCCCGGGTCCGGGAGGATACTCCGGTTGCGCGGATCGTGCCGGGGTTCAGAAGATCTTGCCGGGATTGAGGATGTTCCCCGGGTCGAAGACCTGCTTCAGCTGGCGCTGCAGGGCGAACGAGTCGTCGCCGAGCTCGTCGCGCAGCCAGCGCTTCTTGAGGATGCCGACGCCGTGCTCGCCGGTCAACGTCCCGCCGAGCCGCAGGCAGTCGAGGAACATCTCGTCGGCCGCGGCCCAGACGTGATCGGGCACCGCCACATGACCGTCGACGATCGGCGCGGAGAACACGAAGTTGGGATGCAGGTTGCCGTCGCCGGCGTGCGCGACCGTCGGGATCTCGATGTCGTACTTCTCGGCGATGCGCTCGATCGAGGCGAACATCGCCGGGAGGGCGCTGCGCGGCACGGCGACGTCTTCGATGAGCACGGTGCCGCGCGCCTCGAGCGACGGATGGAAGGCGCGACGGATGTCGAACAACCGGTTCGCCTCGGCGACGTCGGTCGTCACGACGACGTCGCCCCCGAGCGACCGCATGACGGCCGCGACCGCATCGGCTTCCGCGGCCGCACCGACCCCGTCGGTCTGCGCGAGCAGGAGCGCACCGTCGCCGAGGTCGAGACCGAGGTGGGCGGCGATGCTCGCGACCGCGCCGGCGTCGAGCAGTTCCATGATCGCGGGCGTGACGCCGCTCGCGCTCACGACGCTCGACGCACGCGCGGCCTGCTCGACCGTCGGGAAGGTGGCCGAGACGGTCACGGCGGTGCCCTGCGGCAGCGGACGCAGCCGCAGCGTCGCTTCGACGATGACGCCGAGCGTTCCTTCGGAGCCGATGAGCAGTGCCGTGAGGTCGTAGCCGGTGACGCCCTTCACGGTGCGGTGGCCGAGTTCGAGCAGCCGGCCGTCGGCGAGCACGACCTTGAGCCCGAGCACCGCGTCCCGCGTGACGCCGTACTTGACGCACAGCAGCCCGCCCGCGTTGGTCGCGATGTTGCCCCCGACGGTCGAGATCGCCCGGCTCGCGGGGTCGGGCGCCCACCACAGTCCGCGATCGAGCAGTGCCGCGTTGAGGTCGGCATTGATGACGCCGGGTTGCACGACGGCGAGCTGGTCGTCGACCGACACCTCGAGGATGCGGTTCATCGCGAGCGTCGAGAGCACGATCTCGCCGTGGCCGCCGATCGCGCCGCCGGCGAGACCGGTCCCCGCGCCGCGCGGGACGACGGGGATGCCGTGGGCGTTCGCGAAACGCAGCGTCGTCTGCACGTCGGCGATGTCGCGCGCTTCGACGACCGCGAGCGGGGTCGTCGGCGACACGTGGCCCGACTTGTCGGCGCGGGCGGCGGCGAGCACCGACGCGTCGACGCGCACGGCGTCGCCGATCGCCGCGCGGAGCGAGTCGAGCGCGGAGAGGTGCGGGGCGGCCTCCGTGGACATGGGCCTCAGCTTATTTCGCGCGCGCGATGTCCGATTCCCGCCGACCGACGTGGCCGTCGCGTGCGACCCTGAGGGCATGACCGCGGCCGAGCAGACCTTCCGGGAACGCTACGGCGCCCTCGCGTCGCGCGATGCCCGCTTCGACGGCCAGTTCATCGCGGGCGTGCACACGACGGGCATCTACTGCCGGCCGAGTTGCCCCGCGATGACGCCCAAACCCGGCAACGTCTCGTTCTTCCGCACGGCCGCCGCCGCCCACGAGGCGGGATTGCGCGCCTGCAAGCGCTGCCAACCGGATGCCGTGCCCGGCTCACCGGAGTGGAACCTGCGCGACGACCTCGCGTCGCGCGCGATGCGCCTCGTGCACGACGGAGTGGTCGAGCGCGAAGGAGTGTCGGGACTCGCCGCACGACTCGGCTACACCCCGCGGCACGTGACGCGAGTGCTCACGGCCGAGCTCGGCGCCGGGCCGCTCGCCCTCGCGCGCGCGCACCGGGCGCAGACCGCGCGGTCGCTCCTCGCCGCGACCGACCTCCCCGTCGCCGACGTCGCCTTCGCGGCGGGATTCGGTTCGCTGCGCCAGTTCAACGACACGATCGCCGCCGTCTACCGCGCGACGCCGACCGAGCTGCGCGCCCTCGCGCGCCGCGGGGCCCCGGCCGTGAGCGCCGGCGGCACGATCGTGCTGCGGCTCCCCGCGCGCGCCCCGTTCGACGCGACCGGCCTGTTCCGCTTCTTCGCCGACCAGGCCATCCCCGGTTTCGAGTCCGGCGACGAGTCGCGTTTCGCACGACCCCTGCGGCTCCCCGGCGGTCGCGCCGAGATCGAGGTGACGCGCGACGGCGACGGAGCGCACGCCGGGGTGCTCCTCGTCGCGCGGCTCACCGCCCTCGCCGACCTGCCGGCTCTCACGGCGCGCGTGCGGCGCATGTTCGACCTCGACGCCGACTCGATCGCGATCGACGGGCATCTCGCGCGCGATCCCGACCTGGCGCCGCTCGTCGCGGCCGTCCCCGGCATCCGCATCGCCGGGAGCGCCGACCCCGTCGAGGCCCTCATCCGCACCCTCGTCGGGCAGCAGATCTCGGTCGCGGCGGCGCGCACGGTGCTCGGGCGGATCGTCGCGCACTTCGGCGACTTCCCGAACGCCGGCGAACTCGCCGACCGCGCCCCCGAGGTGCTGCGCGGCCCCGCGGCCCGCGTCGACGCGATCCGCCGCATCGCCGACGCCGTCGCGACGGGTGAGGTGTCGCTCGACCCGGCGACTCCCGTCGCGGAGTTGCGGTCGCGTCTGCTCGCGCTGCGCGGTATCGGCCCGTGGACGACCGAGTACCTCGCGATGCGCGCCCTCGGGCATCCCGACGCGTTCCCCGCGACCGACCTCGTGCTGCGCCAGTCGGCGGCCGCGCTCGGGATCACCCCCTCGCCCCGCGCCGCCTGGGCGCCCTGGCGGTCCTACGCCGCGCTGCACCTGTGGCGCGCGCGGACGCCGCGCGGGGCGTAGCCTGTCGACCGATGTTCGTCTCCGTCGTGATCCCCGCGCGCAACGACGCCGAGATGCTCGCCCGTTGCCTCACCGCCCTCGCCGCGCAGACCCGACCCGCCGACGAGATCGTCGTCGTCGACAACGGCTCGACCGACGACACGCGTGCCGTCGCGGACGCCGCCGGGGCGCGCGTCGTGTGGGAGCCGATCGCCGGCATCCCCCGCGCCTCCTCCGCGGGATTCGACGCCGCCCGCGGCGACGTGCTCGCCCGCATCGACGCCGACACCGTGTGCCCGCCGGAGTGGCTGGAACGCATCGTCGCGGCCTTCGAGCGCGACCGCGACCTCGCTCTGCTCACGGGCGCGGGCGAGTTCTACGATGCCGGCCCGATCACGCGGCGCCTCGGCCGCGCGTGGTGGGTCGGCGGGCTCTACTGGTCGATGACGCTCTACCTCGGGCATCCCCCGGTGTTCGGCTCGAACTTCGCGATGCGCCGCGACGTGTGGGCCCAGATCGGGCCCGACGTGCACCGCGAGGCCCTCGACATCCACGACGATCTCGACCTGAGCCTGCACGTGCGCCCCGGGATGACGGTGCGCTACGACCCCGACCTCGTCGTCGGCATCTCGGCACGGCCGTTCTCGAGCTGGGCGGGGTTCGCGCGGCGCCTGTCGTGGATCGTCCCGACCTTGCGAGCGCACTGGCCCGAGGATTCCCCGTGGGCGCGGCGGGCTGCGCGCCGCCGCGCCGCCGAAGGCGCGGTCAGTCCGCCGTCGCGATGAGCTCGATCAAGTCGCGCGACAACTGGTGCGGCGCCGTCTCGCACGGGCTGTGGCCCGTCGGGTAGACGACGAGCCGGGCGCCGATGCGGTCGGCGAGCGCCGCGTGCAATGCGGTCGGCCACAGGTCGTGCGATCCGACGGCGACGAGTTTCGGCACGGGCGAGGCGGCGACCGCGTCGCGCACGTCGGGGGCGCGCTTCATGAGGCGGATGATGTCCTCCATGCTGCGTCGGCTCGTGAACGCGAACCGGTGGCGCACGAACTCCAGGCGCAACGGCGGCACGTGGTTCTTGTTCGTGCGGATGCCCCACGTCATGAGCGCGGCCCCGACGCGACCGCCGGCGAGGAAGGTGAACGGTCCGAGCCCGCGCACCCCGCGGAAGCCGTTGCCCGGTTCCGGCGGGGTCGCGAGCAGGGTGAGGCTGCGCACGAGGTCGGGCCGGCGGACGAGCACGAGTTGCGCGACGGTTCCGGCGAACGAATACCCCAGGAGGTGCGCCCCGACGGGAGCGTCGGGGGCGCCGCGCTCGAGGAACGCGACGAGGTCGTCGACGAAGAGGTCGTAGTCGTAGCGTCGTCCCCGCGCGGGTCCGGCACGACCCGACTCGTACTGCCCGGCCATGTCGAAGGACTGCACGTAGAAGCCCGCGGCGGCGAGCACCGGGAGCATGAGGACGAAGTCCTCCTTCGAACCCGACACCCCGGGCACGAGAACGATGCGCGGATTCGCCGGATCCCCGAGTGAGACGACGGCGAGCTCCCCGCTCGGCGCGGCGAACCGGGAGCCGACCGAACCCGGCGCCGGGATCGTCCAGTCGCGGTCCTCGAGCGCGCGGTCGAGGCGCTCGGCGTCGTCGCGCGGTTCGCCGACGACCTCCTGCTGATGGTCGAACACCCCGTCAGGATACTGACGAGCAGTCCCGACGGGGTTCGCCGCGCGACACGTCGCCGCGCGGCGGAGCGGTCAGCGCCCCGTCGCGTCGGGAGCGCGGTCGACGTCGCCGCGCCAGGCTCCCGACTCGAAGCCCTGCGCCTCGATGATCTCCTTGAACCGCTGGAGGTCGCGGGAGACCTGCAGGTCGTCGATCTGCAGAACCGCCCCGACGGTCTCGACGAAGCCCTCGGGCTTCCAGTCGACCTGCAGCGTCACGCGCGTCTTGTCGTCGGCGATGCGGTGGAAGGTCACGACGCCCGCGTGCTCCGGTCCACCCGTGCTGCGCCACGCGACGCGCTCATCCGGGTGCTGCTCGGTGATCTCGGCGTCGAACTCGCGCTCGACCCCGCCGACGGACACGTTCCAGTGCAGCCGCACGTCGTCGAGCTGGGTGATCGAGTCGACCCCCGACATGAATTGCGGGAACTCTTCGAACTGGGTCCACTGGTTGTAGGCCGTGCTCACCGGCACGTCGACGTCGATGCTCTTCTCGATGGTGGTCATGGTCCCAGCGTGCGCGCCGCCTAGCCTCCGGGGCACCGGGTTGACAATCCCCGGGGGTGCGCGCATCCTGCGCCTAGCATCTGACCATGTCGACCGCAGAGGCGTCCCAGCCCGACGAGACCGAGGCCGAGCGGGTCTCCCGCAATTGGGACGAGATCCTCCAAGAGTTGCGGGTGACCCAGACGGGCACGCAGATCCTCCTCGGGTTTCTGCTGACGATCCCGTTCCAGCCCACCTTCACCGACCTCGCCGCCGGCCAGACCGCCGTCTACCTGACCCTCGTCGTCGTCGCCGCGCTCGCGACGATCCTCGCGCTGTCGCCCGTCGCCCTCCATCGCGCGCTGTTCCGCCGCGGGGCCAAGCCGCAACTCGTGCGCTCGGCCCAGGTTCTCTTGCGACTCGCCCTCGCGGCGATCGCGCTCGCACTCGCCGGCACCGTCTTCCTCATCTTCGACGTCGTGCTCGGGCATCCGGCCGCGTTCGTCGTGGGAGGCGCAACGCTCCTGCTCACGGCCGGGATCTGGTGGCTGCTGCCGACCTTCCTGCGCGAGCGTCCCGAGTGAGCGCCCCCGCCCCGTGGCGCCTCGCCGTGCGCCGCGCGGCGCACGGCTTCATGCGGCACCGCGGCATCGACGCCGCCGCCGGACTCACCTTCTTCTCTCTGCTGTGCCTCCTCCCGGGGTCGCTCGCCGTCGTCTCGACATTCGCGATCTTCGACGACCGGGATCGCGCCGTCGACGACCTCGCCGCCGTGCTCGACACGGTGCTCCCCGCGCAGGCGACGCGCGACCTCGAGGGCGTGCTGCGCGAACTGCTGAGCCTGGGCAACCCGGGGCTGGCCCTCGGCATCGCGCTCGCGCTGCTGCTGTGGACCACGTCGGGGTTCGCGACCGCGTTCGGCCGCATCACCAACACCGTGTACGAGGTCGAGGAGGGTCGACCGTTCTGGGCGTTCCGCGCCCGGATGCTGCTCGTCGCCCTCGCCCTCGACGGCCTCGGCGCCGTCGTCGTGACGGTGCTGCTCGCGCCGGGCGACCTGCCCGTGTGGTCCGTGGTGCGCTGGCCCGTGCTGCTCGCGGTCGCGGTGCTCTTCGTCGCGGTGCTCTACACCGCGACCCCGAACGTCGTGCGACCCCACCGGCGCTGGGCGAGCGTCGGCGCGAGCGTGGCGATCCTCATCTGGGTGGTCGCGACCGCGGGGTTCGCGCTCTACGTCGGCCTCGTCGACCACGGAGCGATCTACGGCTCGCTCGGCGGCGTCATCGTCGGCCTGCTCTGGCTCTACCTGACGAACGTCGCCCTCGTCGCGGGGATCGAGGTGGATGCCGAGGTCACCCGCGTGCACTTGCTCGCTCACGGCGAGGATGCGGCCGCGCGCCTCGACCTGCCGGTGCGCGACACCCGTCGCATTCGCATCCTCCGGCGGCAACGCGCCGACGACGTCGCGGCCGCCGAGGAGTGGCGCCGACGCCGCGGAACCTAAGGCTGGGTCGGCAACGGGGTCGTGAGCGAGGGCTCGTCGCCGAGCGTGAGGCCGCCGTTGGAGTTGGCGCCCATCGTCATCGCCTCGAGCCAGTCGCGACGCAACTCGATGGGCTTGCTGCCGTAGTACTTGAAGAACAGCGGGATGTGCGGCCCGATCCACGCGGCGCTGCGTCCGTCGCCGACGGCGGGGTCGTCGCGCCAGTTGAGGAAGAAGCCCTCGCCGCGCCGGAGCTTGGTGGCGACGACGGCCTGGAGGTGAGCCATCGCCCGATCGTCGAGCTCGATCTCGGTCTTCATGTTGCCGTAGAGGATCTTCCCCACGTCGCACCTCCCAGTCCTGCCCCTCATTATCGCTGTCCGCGAGCGGCGTTTCGCGCGCTAGCTCGATCCCGCGCGGCGATCAACCCCTGTCCCCCGTCCGGGGGGTGCGCGTAGACCTGAACTATGTCGACCACGACCGACCGCAATCCCGTCACCCGCTATCCGAGCGCGGACTTCCCCCGCCAAGAGCAGAAGCAGCCCGGCCTCACGAGCGCGACCGACCCCCGACCCGACCACGGCGAGGAGACCTATCGCGGATCGGACCGGCTCGCCGGGATGCGCGCCCTCATCACCGGCGGAGACTCCGGCATCGGGCGCGCCGTCGCGATCGCGTTCGCCCGCGAAGGGGCCGACGTCGCGATCTCCTACCTCCCGGAGGAGGAGGACGACGCCGCCGACACCGCCGGATGGATCGAGGACGCCGGCCGCACCGCCCTGCGTCTGCCCGGCGACGTGCGCAGCGAAGAGGAGTGCGAGCGCCTCGTCGCCGACGTCGTCGACGGGCTCGGCGGCCTCGACATCCTCGTGCTCAACGCCGCCTATCAGCAGAACCGCGACGGGCTCGAGAACATCCCCACCGACGAACTGCGGCGCGTCTTCGACACCAACCTCTACGCGCCGCTGTGGACCGCGCGCGCCGCGATCCCGCACCTCGCACCCGGGTCGTCGATCATCACGACGTCGTCGATCCAGGCGTTCAATCCGTCGGCCCAGCTCATCGACTACGCGATGACGAAGGCCGCGCAGGTCGCGTTCACGAAAGCTCTCGCCCAGCAGCTCGGCGCCCGCGGCATTCGGGTCAACGCGGTCGCGCCCGGGCCGATCTGGACGCCCCTCATCCCGGCGACGTCATGGCCCGACAAGGTGCCCGAGTTCGGCCAGGACACCCCGCTCGGCCGGGCCGGCCAGCCCGCCGAACTCGCGCCCGCCTACGTCTTCCTCGCCTCGCCCGAGTCGTCGTACGTCTCCGGGGCGATCGTTCCCGTGACGGGCGGAAAGGGGCTGTAGCGATGCCCGCCGGGCGCGGATCGAACTCGCTCAAGGATCCCGAGCTCTCCGAGGAGCTGCGTGCGGGAGGTCGGCGGTCGGTCGCACGGGGGCGAGGCGGGCGCCTCCGACGACTGGACCGTGGACCGCTTGCGGGCGCGAGCGAAAGTCGTCGGACTGCACGGGTACTCCGGGAAGAAGAAGTCGCAGCTCATCGCGCTGCTGCGCGACCACTGACAGCGGCGCCCGCCGACCGGTAGCGTGAGCGCATGTCGTTCATCACGCGCGGCTTCCGCGGAGCGGGGCGCGAGCGCGACCCGCGTCTCCCGCCCGGCCAGTCCCTCGTCGAGGACTGGCCCGTGCTCTCCGCCGGGCCGACGCCCGACATCGCCACCGAGGACTGGTCGTTCTCGATCCGCACCGAGAACGGGCTCACGACGTGGTCGTGGGACGAACTGCTCGCGCTCGGCGTCGAGGACGTGACCGTCGACATCCACTGCGTCACGCACTGGACGAAACTCGACATGGACTGGCGCGGGGTGAGCCTCGACACCCTGTTCGAGCGGGTCGAGACGAGCGCCGACTACGTCATGGTGCACTCCTACGGCGGCTACACGACCAACCTTCCGCTCGAGGAGCTGCTCGACGGCAAGGCCTGGATCGCGACGGAGGCGGAGGGTGAGCCGCTCGATCCCGAGCACGGCGGCCCCGCGCGTCTGCTCGTGCCCGCGCTGTACTTCTGGAAGAGCGCGAAGTGGGTGCGCGGCCTCGTCACGATGGACGACGACGAACCCGGCTTCTGGGAGCAGAACGGGTACCACATGCACGGCGACCCGTGGACCGAGGAGCGGTACTGGTAACGCGGATCCGGCCGGCGTGGCTGGTCGGCACGGTCGCGGAGATCCTCGACGAGACCCCGACCGCGAAACGCATCGTGCTCGACGTGCCCGGCTGGCCGGGCAACGACGCGGGGTCGCACCTCGACATCCGGCTCACCGCGCCCGACGGGTATCAGGCGAGCCGCTCGTACTCGATCGCCTCCTCCGGCCCGTCGGAGCGCGTCGTGCTCGCGGTCGACGAGATCCCGACCGGGGAGGTCTCACCCTTCCTCACCGGCGAACTGCGCGCCGGCGACCAGCTCGAGGTGCACGGACCCCTGGGCGCCTACTTCGTGTGGCGCCCCGCGGGCTTCGGCTCGACGACCGGGCCAGTGCAGCTCATCGGCGGCGGCTCGGGGATCGTGCCGCTCGTCGCGATCGCGCAGGCCGCAGCCGACGCGGGGCGGATGGCGGACTTCCGGCTCTTGTCGAGTGTGCGATCCCCGGAGGACCAGTTCTTTTCTCCGGAGCTCTCCGCACTCGAGGCCGGAGGCATGCGGATCGACCGGGTCTACACGCGGAGAGCTCCGGAGAACTGGACGCGCGCCCCCGGGCGGCTCACGCGGGAGACGCTCGCCGCCGCGATCCCCGACCCGTCGACGCTCGAACGCAGCTACGTGTGCGGCCCCACCCCGTTCGTCGAGGCGGTCGCCGACTGGCTCATCGCCCTCGGGCACGCGCCCGGCACCATCCGCACCGAGCGGTTCGGCGGGGCTTAGGACGCCTTCTTCTTCGCGGCGGGCTTCTTCGCGGTCGTCTTCTTCGCCGCGGGCTTCTCGTCGCCGCCGCGGGTGGACTCGACCGACCGGCGCAGCGCCTCCATGAGGTCGAGCACCTCCCCGCCCTCCTCGGTCTCCCGACCGAACGTCGCCTCGGTGTCGTAGGCGTCGCCGGCATCCAGCTTCGCCTCGATGAGGGTCTTCAGCTGCTCCTGGTAGTCGTCGGTGAACTTCTCGGGCTGGAAGTCGCTCGCGAACGAGTCGACGAGCGCGCGCGACATCTTCAGCTCGGCCGCCGAGATGGTGGGCGCCTCGTCGAGTTCGGGGAACCGGGCTTCGCGCACCTCGTCTTCCCAGAGCAGCGATTGCAGCACGAGCACGTCGTCCTTCACCCGCAGCGCCGCGAGCCGGGTCTTCTGCCGGAGGGCGAACTTGACGATCGCGGTACGGTCGGAGTCCTCGAGCGTGCGCCGCAGCAGCACGTACGCCTTCGTCGACTTCGAGTCGGGCGCGAGGTAGTAGGGCTTGCCGAACATGATCGGGTCGATCTGCTCGGTCGGCACGAACTCGACGACGTCGATGTCCTTGCTGCGCTCGACCGGGAGGGCCGCGAAGTCGTCGTCGGTGAGGATGACGGTCTGCTCGCCGTCGACGTAGGCCTTCGCGATCTCGTCGTACGGCACCTCGTTGCCGTCGATCTCGCACACGCGCTTGTAGCGGATGCGGCCGCCGTCCGCCTCGTGCACCTGGTGCAGCGGGGCGTCGTGGTCTTCGGTCGCGGAGTACAGCTTCACGGGCACGTTGACGAGCCCGAAGCTGAGCGAGCCCTTCCAGATGGAGCGCATCTGCCCATTCTCCCGCCCCATCGGTAGCTTGGGGAAGGTGGCAGCGCAAAGCCGGTCGACCGGCGCCGAGCAGATCGTGAGCGTGGGCGGTCACCGTCTCAAACTCACGAACCTCGGCAAGGTGCTCTACCCCGAGACCGGCACGACGAAGGCCGAAGTTCTCGACTACTACACGCGCGTCGCGGACGTGCTGATCCCGCATGCCCGCAACCGCCCGGTGACGCGCAAGCGCTGGGTCGAAGGCGTCGGCACCGCCGAGAAGCCCGGCACGGTGTTCTTCGAGAAGAACCTGCCGGACTCGGCTCCGTCGTGGATCCCCCGCCGCGACATCCAGCACTCCGATCACGTCAACAGCTACCCGCTCGTGAACGATCTCGCGACGCTCGCCTGGATGGCGCAGCAAGCGAGCCTGGAACTGCACGTGCCGCAGTGGCGGTTCGGCAAGGGGGGTGCTCGACAGAACCCCGACCGGCTCGTGCTCGACCTCGACCCGGGCGACGGCGCCGGTCTGCCCGAGTGCGTCGAGGTCGCGAAGCTCGTGCGCGGCATCCTCACCGGGATGGGGCTCGAGGTCTTTCCGGTGACGAGCGGCAGCAAGGGCGTCCACCTCTACGCGCCCCTCGATGGACAGCAGACCTCCGAGGAGATCTCGGCGGTCGCGCATGAACTGGCGCGGGCGCTCGAGGCCGATCATCCCGACCTCGTCGTGAGCGACATGAAGAAGGCGCTGCGCGCCGGCAAGGTGCTGCTCGACTGGAGCCAGAACAACGGCAACAAGACGACGATCGTTCCGTACTCGCTGCGCGGGCGGATGCGCCCGTTCGTCGCCGCCCCGCGCACCTGGCGCGAACTGCTCTCGCCCGGCCTTCGGCAGCTCGAGATGCACGACGTGCTGGACCGGGTGACGAAGCGGGGCGATCCTGCGGCCGACCTGGAGCGGGAGATCTGGCACTCGGCGGAGGCCGAGGAGAAGCTCGCGCAGTACCGCTCGATGCGCGATGGCGCGAAGACGCCCGAGCCCATGGGCGGTTCGACCGTCGCGCCGACCGGCAACTCGTTCGTCATCCAGGAGCATCACGCGACGGCCCTGCACTACGACTTCCGGCTCGAGCGCGACGGCGTGCTCGTGTCGTGGGCGGTGCCGAAGGGCGTTCCGACGGAACCCGGGAAGAACCACCTCGCGGTGCACACCGAGGACCATCCGCTCGAGTACGGCCAGTTCGAGGGCGAGATCCCGCGCGGGGAGTACGGCGCCGGGAAGGTCACCATCTGGGACCGCGGGTCGTACGACCTCGAGAAGTGGCGCGACGACGAGGTCATCGTCACGATCCACGGCGAGAAGCACGGCTCGCACCGGCTCGCGCTCATCCAGACCGAGAAGGGCACCGACACGGCGCCGGGGAAGAACTGGCTGCTGCACCTCATGAAAGACCAGCAGCCCGTCGACTGGGACGACCCGGAGAGCGTCGCGGCGTCGAAGGCGCGCTCGGCGGCCGGATCGTGGAAGCGCGTCGGCGCCGAACCGCGGCGGGGGCTCAAACGCGGCAAGTCGATCGTCGGCGGACGCACCCACGCCGCGGGCACGGTGCATCCGATGCTCGCGACGCTCGCCGGCCCCGACGAGCTGCGCGGCCGCAGCGGCCTCGGCGACGACTGGGTGTTCGAGATGAAGTGGGACGGCTACCGCGCGATCGCGACCGTGCGGAACGGCGAGGTGGGCTTCCGATCGCGCAACGGCCTCGACTTCACGCCGCTCTACCCCGAACTGCAGGCGCTCGGCGACGCGGTCGACGGCGACGTCGTGCTCGACGGCGAGATCGTCGCCCTCGACGCCCGCGGCCGGCCGTCGTTCGGGCTGTTGCAGACGCGTTCCGGGCTCACCTCGCCACGCGACGTCGAGCGGGCCCGCCGGGCTCAGGGGGTCGAGTTCTTCGCGTTCGACCTGCTCGAACACGACGGGGTCTCGCTCGCGGGGCGGCCCTACACCGAGCGGCGTGCGCAGCTGCGGGGTGCCGTCCGCGACGTGGGGGTGGTGCGCGTGCCGCCCGACGCGGGTCGCGACCTCGACACCGCGATCGCGACGAGCCGCGAGCTGGGCCTCGAGGGCGTCATCGCGAAACGCGCGAACTCGCCCTACCGGGTCGGGCGGCGGTCGCGCGACTGGCTCAAGATCAAGCACACCCTCACGCGGGAGGTCGTCGTCGGCGGCTGGCGACCCGGCAACGGCGCGCGCGCCGACACGATCGGGTCACTGCTCGTCGGCGTGCCCGGCCCCGACGGGATCGCGTACGTCGGCCGCGTCGGCAGCGGGTTCACCGACGCGGCGCTCGCCGACATCCGCTCCCGCCTCGACCGCCTCGCCCGCGCGACGAGCCCGCTCTCGGGGGTGCCCGCCGCCGACGCGGCCGACGCCCACTGGGTGACGCCACGCCTCGTCGGCGAGGTCGAGTACGCCGAGGTCACCGCCGACGGGCGGCTTCGCGCCCCGACGTGGCGCGGCTGGCGCCCCGACAAGTCCCCCGACGACCTCACTCGCGACGGCGCGATCGACTAATCCGTCGATTCTCCCGCGCGTGATCGGGTAATCCGTGACAGGTGCGACGGATTTGCAGCAGGCCGACCGACCCGCACCCCGCGGGTCAGTAGAGGAAGAAGATCGGCGCCCATTCGGGGTTGCGGGCGTGCACGATCGCGAGGAACACGAGCGCGTCGAACAGCAGGTGCACGGCGAGCACGTAGCCGAGCGACCGGGTCTTCGCGAACAGGTAGCCCTGCAGGAGCGCGAACGGGATCGTCAACACCGGTCCCCACGCGCGGTACCCCAGCTCCCACAGGAACGACACGAAGATGACGGCGGTGAGGATGTTGGCGAGCCACAGCGGGAAGTGGCGCCGCAGCAGCACGAGCACCGTGCAGATGAAGAACAGCTCGTCCCAGGTTCCGACCGCGTTGACGCCCACGAAGAAGCGCAGCACCTCGCCGCCGTCCTCGAGCGGCGGCCAGTTGAGGTACGCCCCGGAGCGGATGAAGTAGAACGGCAGGATGAGGTAGCCCAGCAGCGGCACGGCGACGAGGTAGCCGATCTCGAGCGGCGTCTTCTTCTCGCGCGACCGCCACGGGAAGCGGATGACGCGGCGCCGATACAGGAACCGGTCGAGCAGGAAGGGGGCGAGCACCGCGAGCCCGAGCACGAGGCCGATGCGGATGAACGACGGCCACGACACGTCGGCTTCGACGCTCGTCGTCGCGACGATGCCGATGCCGACGCCGACGAGCGCGAGGTCCTTGCCGAGCTCCCGGTCGACGAGGAACGCCCCGACGAGCGATACCGCGAGCAGCGGCACCCCGACCGGGTGGAACTGCAACCCGAAGAGGAAGAACGCCGAGAGCGCGACGCCGGCCGCGGGCAGCAGTTTGAGCGAGCGCGCCGCGACGGTCGGCGACTCGGGCAACCCGGTGGCGGCCGTCACAGCTTCGGCAACGTGATGACGCCCGTCGGCGGAACGAGGCCGGAGAGGCGTTCGGGCGAGAGCACCTTGCGCACCTCGTCGGCCGTCATGAGCCCCTGCTCGACGACGAGTTCCGCGATCGAGGCGTGGGTCGTGAGGGCCGTGTGGGCGAGCGTCGCCGCCGCCGCGTAGCCGATGTAGGGGGTGAGCGCGGTGACGACGCCGACGCTCGACCCGACCTGCTGGCTGAGCCGCTCGGTGTTCGCGACGATGCCGTCGACGCAGTTCACCCGCAGCGTCTGGCACGCGTTCGTCAGCCAGGCGAGCGACTGCAGGATGCTGTGCGCGATCACCGGCTCGAAGGCGTTGAGCTGCAGCTGCCCGGCTTCGGCCGCCGCGGTGACGGTGGCATCCGCTCCGATGACGGCGAACGCGACCTGGTTGACGACCTCGGGGATGACGGGGTTGACCTTGCCCGGCATGATCGACGAGCCCGCCTGCCGCGCCGGCAGGAAGATCTCGCCGAGCCCCGCCTGCGGGCCTGACGACAGCAGCCGCAGGTCGTTGCAGATCTTCGACAGCTTGACCGCCGCGCGCTTGAGGGTGCCCGACACGGTCATGAAGATGCCGGCATCCGCGGTCGCCTCGATGAGGTCGGGCGCGGTCTCCTGCAGGATGCCGGTGACCTCCTCGAGGTGCCGGCGCACCGCTTCGGCGTAGCGCGGGTCGGCGGTGATGCCCGTGCCGATCGCCGTCGCCCCCATGTTGATCTCGTTGAGCCACGGGATGACTTCGGAGAGCCGGTCGTAGTCTTCGGCGAGCGTGTGCGCGAAGCCCGAGAACTCCTGCCCGAGCGTCATCGGCACGGCGTCCTGCAACTGGGTGCGGCCGACCTTGAGGATCGAGGCGAACTCGACCCCCTTCGCCGCGAACGCCTCGGTGAGCAGGCGGTGCTCCGCGAGCAACCGCTGGATGCCGTAGACCATCGCGAGCTTGATCGCGGTCGGGTAGACGTCGTTCGTCGACTGCGAGCGGTTGACGTCGTCGATCGGGCTCAGCACGTCGTAGGCGCCGAACGGATGCCCCATCGCCTCGAGGGCCGCGTTCGCGATCACCTCGTTCGTGTTCATGTTGGTGCTCGTGCCCGCCCCGCCCTGGATGACCCCGACGACGAACTGGTCGTGCAACTCCCCGGCGAAGATGCGCTCGCACACCGCCTCGATGACGTCGGCCTTCGCGGGCTCGAGCACGCCGATCTCGCGATTCGCGCGCGCCGACGCCTGCTTCACGCGCGCGAGCGCGCGCACGAGGTCGGGGTAGTTGGAGATCGCGCGCCGGGAGATCGGGAAGTTGACGAGCGCGCGCGCCGTGTGGATGCCCCAGTACACGTCGGCGGGGATCTGCATCGTGCCGAGCGAGTCGCGTTCGGTGCGCGTCGCGGTG
>Ga0209066_10002495_pt1 | contig 22270 bp, 15 predicted proteins | sample All_14_2_FD_187198 | JGI IMG/M metagenome (GOLD analysis project Ga0209066, IMG submission 187198) | Freshwater microbial communities in response to fracking from Pennsylvania, USA - Allegheny Zone_MetaG_DW_15 (SPAdes) (version 2) ... | reverse complement strand
TTATAACACAGCTAAGGTTACAAAGTAGCTATATTAAGGCTGTATTGTAATAAGTAGCGTTCGAGGTACAGATCCAGGTACCAGTCCCAGGGAGCTACGTATCGAGAGGTAAAGATATCCCTGAAACCAGAAATGCCACCATCAGATATTCGACGGTAGATGAAGGGGGTAAAGAAGAAGATTTTGAAATGGTCGTCCTCTCCGTTGGGATGGTGCCGCTTGCCGATGTACGGAAGCTGGCGGACAAGTTTGGTAGAGAACTCAATTCTCACCAGTTGTGTTTCAGCAAAACGACGAATCCCGTCGAAATTTTCGTCCGGAGATTTTTGCAGGGTAGTACCAATCCGAGTAGAAGTTCAACCTGTCGGTATCCACCTTCAACACACTTTTAGCGGGAGACAACAATGCAAGCAAAGGAATTGATGATGCGGCCCTGGGAAGACGGATTTGATTTGCCCGAAACCTTTAACATGGTCAGTTGGTTGCTCGAACGCCACTTGGGCGGGAACGATGCGGATCGTATCGCCATTGTACATCAAGGTGGAGAAATGACCTATCGGCAACTGGGCAGCATGACCAACAGAATCGGTAACGGTCTGATCAAGTTGGGAATAAAACCCGGAGAACGGGTTGTCATTCTGCTTCACGATCGTCCCGAGTTTATGGCTCTCTATTTGGGTGCAATGAAGATCGGAGCGGTACCGGTACCTGTCAATATGCTGGCGACCATCGGTGATCTGGAATACTTCCTCCGGGACAGCGAGGCCAGTGCCGTGGTGATGGAAAGGGAAATGTTTGACAATCTGCGCACCATCCTGCCTGAGATTCCTCACCTCAAGGCCTTGGTGATGTTGGGGGATCCATCCGAAGGTACCGTTGACCTCTCTCAGCTCATCGAAAGTTCGGCGGATCAATTGGACACCTATCCCACATCGAAAAACGACCCTTCCTATTGGCTGTATACCTCAGGAACGACCGGACGTCCCAAGGGGGTTATTCATTGGCACAAGGATCTGGTCTATGCCGTAGAGACCTGGGGGCGCCATGTCGTCGATTTCAAACGGGAAGACCGTGTCCTGTGCGGTTCTAAATTATTCTTTTCCTATGGTCTCAATAATTCGCTTTACCTGCCCCTGTATTACGGCGCCTCAATGATTCTCAATCAGGATCGACCCACGCCGCAGAGGATACTGGAATTGATTGCCCAGTATCGCCCCACAGGCCTTTTTTCAGTGCCGACCGCCTATGGCCAGATGCTCAACTATTTAGAAGGGAGTGCCGACCAACCGGATCTGAGTTGCCTCCGGTTTTGTGTCTCGGCGGGTGAAGCCCTCCCCGGATCACTGTTTCGGCGTTGGCGGGATCGATTCGGCATAGAGATTTTAGATGGTTTGGGATCCACAGAAGCGAGCTTTATCTATATGAGCAACCGGCCCGGCAAGGTCAAAGAGAATTCCAGCGGGCTGGTATTGCCGGGTCACACCATCGAGGTCCGGAACGAGAAATCAGCAGCCTTGCCCGTCGGCGAATTGGGCGAATTATGGGTTAAAAGCAACAGCCTGTTTCATGGCTATTGGAAACAGCCGGAAAAGACTGCCGCGACATTGGTGGATGGTTGGATGAGCACCGGCGACACGGGATATATGGATGCGGAGGGGTATTTCTTTTTTTCGGCCAGGTCCAATGACACCATGAAGGTCAGCGGGATCTGGGTTTCTCCGTTGGAAGTGGAGGATGCCATGCTCAGTCATCCGGCGGTTGCCGAATGTGCCGTTGTGGGGGCGGAGGACGCCATGGGGTTGATCAAACCCAAGGCCTTTGTGGTGCTTATGAACGGGTACCAGCCGGGTGATGAATTGGTAAAAACCCTCCAGCAGTATGTCAAGCAGAAACTGGCTCCACACAAATACCCGCGCACCATCGAATTTTTGGAAGAACTGCCAAAGACGAGTACAGGGAAAATTCAGCGCTTCAAACTGCGGGAGACTTTGAAAACCCCCGAAACCAGTGCAGCATAGGTGAATATCGGTACTCCCATCCGGAATACCAGTTGGCAGCGTCTGTAACATTGGTTTGATGTCGGAAAAACAAAGGCATTCTCTCAGGAGAATGCCTTTGTTTTTCCTCCATGACAAGAAGTCACAACAAAGCATGAAACTTGAGGGTTGATATCTTAGACGAGTCCTAGTGGGACGATGAGTTGAGTTGTTGACCATGTGGTGACCGAATACGGAATCGCCAAACTTCGCGGGAAATCCATACGGGAACGGACCCTGTCTCTTATTAGCATTGCCTATCCTGATTTCCAGGATCAACTGCGCTACGCGGCGAAACAGCTGAAGATTATCTAAGTTTTGTTTTGTTTCACAAACCAACCTGATTTGTGGCTCCGTTCTTGGGCAGGTCAAATCTTTGTAACTATTCAGTAAAAAAAACTGTTTGGTCAGCCTTCTGCAATCCCAATCGGCATGGGCGCCCGACTCCTATATGAGCATTATTCCATATATTTTTTTTCTTGACACGTAGCTGTGATACAGCTACGTTTACAATACAGCTAATATGAGGCTGCATTGTAGCAACGTCGTTCGACGTACCGATCAATGTGTCGGTTTGACAAGGCAAATCAAAAATCATGTTCATCCGGTTGAAGCGTACCTGTTTGTATCTACCTGAAGTTGAGATGTGATATTGACTGGCATTGTTCTCTGCTGGACAAAGGCTTTCAGAGAGCCTGGTATCAAAAGGGCAACAGGCCCTCTCTGATGATCAATTTGCAGACTTTGTTAAATCGTCAATCTGATATCAGCTGGAATCCTATGTCGGAGTGGCGACCAGGTACGCAAAAACCGGAAGAACCACTTTTATAAAAGGGAGTGAAAATGAGATACGGAGAGACAGGAGCACGCCTGGAGATCGATCTATCTCGGGGAAATATAGAAAAGATCGACACCGACCCAAGAGACACAGAACTTTACCTGGGAGGACAGGGTACCGCGGCAAAAATACTGTGGGATAGAGTGCCTCCGGAAATCGACCCCTTTTCTCCCGACAACCTGCTGATATTCACTGCCGGGCTTCTGCATGCCACCCCGGTTCCCGGAGCTAACAGGGTGGTGGTGAATACATTTACTCCTCAGACCAATTTCATGTCCCATTCCCTGATGGGCGGTTTTTTCGGACCGGAAATGAAGCATGCTGGCTACGACCAGATCATCATCCGCGGCAAAGCCAAGGATCTGGTCTACCTGTATATCAACAATGGCAAGGTTGAAATCAGGGATGCCACCCACCTTGCGGGCAGGGGCGCCACGGAAACAGGCGATCTATTGAAAAAAGAACTGCATGACGACAAGGTCCAGGTAGCAGCCATCGGTCTGGCCGGGGAAAACAGGGTATGGATGGCTTCGATTGAGCATGGGCACTCCAGCGCCGCCAGGGGAGTTGGTGTGATCATGGGAGACAAACGGCTGAAAGCCATTGCCGTGAGGGGAACCAGAGATATCAACATTGCCCATCCGGTTGAACTTTTTGAAAAGTGCATGGCAATGCACAAAAAAATTGGCGGAAGCGACGGCTGCGGCGACTGGATGGCCTATGACGAAGACGACAGTTTTCACCACAATCATTTTGCCTGGGGCAACGCCCGTACCAGGAGGAAAAATTTCTGGAGCGAAGAACTGCAGAACCGCTGGGCAAAGCTCAAGTATGACAACATGAGCCGCCAGACCAGCTGCTACAACTGTCCTAAAAACTGTCGAAACGTCATCAAATACAAGGACGGCAAACGGTTCGGTTACAAGTGTTATGGAAAAGACACCTACCACATGGCTGCCTTCAAGGAGCTGGATTTCAGTTATGACATTCTTGGAGTTGCCCAGGAATATGGCCTTGATTCCTATTCAACCCCCCAGGCCCTGGCCTTTGCGGTTGAACTCTATGAAGCCGGTATCCTCACCGATAAAGACATGCCCGGCTTTCCCAAGGACAGCGGAGAGCGGATCTGGTACCTGTTGGAAAAAACCGTTCGCCGTGAAGGGATCGGGGATTACCTCGCCGACGGTGTATCCAGGGCGGCCGAAAGGATCGGCAACGGCGCCGAAGCCTATGATCACAACACCACGAAAAAATTCGAGCAGCTTCCTATCAAACTGGGGAAGGTCAACCCGGCATACTTTCTGATGATCGCCACTGGGGAAAAAATGAGCATCACCCAGATAGAGGGATCTTTTCCCCAGGATCCCATGCGGACCCTGGAAGAGAGGCAGGAGTTTGTCAACAAGTGGACCTCGCCGCCGGATGACCGGTTCAAAACATATTTTCTTGAATGGAATAAAAGAGATGAGATGTCTGACCAGGCGTTCTGCGACATTGTCGACTGGAACGAGGCCATGCACTATATCGATGACTCCACCGGGCTCTGTGGCTTCGTCTCTTCCTTCAGGGGGCAGTTTGGCGGGGAAGTCGCCTACAATATCCACAACATTCCTGAAATGATCGAGTTGTCCACCGGAATTCCCATGGACAAGCAGAAGCTGTGGCGGGTGTTTGAACGGATCAGGACTCTGGTCCGGGCTATAAATGCCAGACGTGGTCTGCGAAGAAAAGACGAACGTCCGCCGGAAGACCACTGGGCGGTCAGGAATGAGGAGATGGAACAGAAGCTGCTCAGCAAATACTATATGTTCAAGGGGTTTAACCGGGAAGGAATCCCCACAGAGGAAAGACTTGAAGAACTGGGGCTGGACTTTGTCGCCAAAGACCTGATTGAAAGAGGCATATTACGGGAAGAGGACAATTTTACCGCACAGGAACTGGCTGAAGCACCGGTGAATAATATACTCAGGGGGTGATTGCTGTGAAGAGTGGCCGCAGGAAAAGAGTCATCAAAGAGATAAAAGTGGACATAAGCAAATGCACGGGGTGCCGGTCCTGTGAAATGGCATGTTCCGCATTTCATGCCATGCCGAAATACAGCAGCATCAATCCGGCCAGGGCCAGGATCAGGGTGTACATCGATGAGATCAGGGATCATTTTGTCCCGATCCGCGCCGGCAGTTACACCCAGGCGGAATGTACCGGCAGAAACCGGTACGTGATTGGCGGAGAGGAATATTCTGTATGTGCTTTCTGCCCGGCATCATGCCCGTCAAGGGACTATTTCAAAGATCCGGATTCCGGCCTCCCTTTGAAATGCGACATGTGTGAAGATATCCATCCGCTCGAGAAACCGATGTGTGTTGAGGCATGCAAATTTGATGCGCTGACATACTCCGAGAGAGAAGAGGAATATTACCATGAAAGGGATCAGAAGACTGCCGATGCTGGTGAACTGAAAATCGCTTTTGAAGAATTGGTCAAACAACATGGGCTGAAAAAGGTAATGGAGTCCTTTTCGCAGCTGTCAAAGCGGTGAACCGGCATACTCAGATAAGACAAACACATTTGGCGGATAACGGGATATACGGTATGGAAAACAATAAGGTCGGAGATGTAATGGTCGTTGGCGGAGGGATAAGTGGTGTTCAGGCTTCACTTGATCTCGCCAAAGCCGGTTTCAAAGTCTATCTCGTGGACAAGGCACCTGCCATCGGCGGGCATATGGCCCACCTTGACAAGACATTCCCGACCAACGACTGCTCCATCTGAATACTCGGGCCTAAACTGGTCGAGGTCGACCGGCAAATGAACATCGATGTTCTCACCTACACCAGTGTGAAAAGGGTGGAGGGAGAATCGGGTAATTTCAACGTTACGCTGATAAAAAAGCCCAGGTATATCATTGAAGACAAATGCACTGGATGTACCACCTGTGTGGAGTATTGCCCTGTCTCGTATCCTGACAAATTCAATCAGGACATATCGGTGAACAAGGCTGTTCACATATACTATTCTCAGGCAGTGCCTCTGGTAGCATACATTGATGAAAGTTGTCTCTATCTGAAGGAAGAGAAATGTCAAATCTGTCAAAGTGTCTGCCAGAATGACGCCATAGATTTTTTCCAGGCTGATGAAAAAATTGAGATAAACGTGGGTGCTATAATACTGGCCCCGGGATTTGAGCCTTTTTCGCCGGGGCGCAATGATCAATATGGTTATGGAAGGAGAAAGAACGTTGTCACCAGCATGGATTATGAGCGGCTGATGTGCGCAACCGGTCCCTATGAAGGCAAAATTCTCCGTGCTTCAGACATGAAGCATCCGCATAATATTGCCTGGATTCAATGTATAGGCTCCAGACAGACCCCTAAGAGACTGGAGGGCGGCAACAGCTATTGTTCTTCGGTTTGCTGCGCTTACACCCAGAAGCAGGTGATTTTAACCAAGGATCATGATCCTGATGTCAAGTGTACGGTATTTCATAATGACATCCGTGCCTTCGGCAAAGATTTTGAGAGTTTTTACGAGAAAGCAGATAAGCTTTCTGATGTACGCTTTATTAGAAGTTATGTCTCAGTCATAAAAGAAGATCCTGCAACAGGCAATATAACCATTCGATATAATGCAACTGATGGGACGGTAAAGGAAGAGGAGTTTGATATGGTGGTCCTCTCCGTCGGTCTTAACCCACCAGTTGGACATGCTGAGTTCGCGGATACGTTTGGGATCGAACTCAATGAACATGGCTTCTGCAAAACTCTTCCCGCCAATCCGATGCAAACAACCAGGCCTGGCGTGTTTGTCAGCGGTGCATTTCAAGGACCGATAGATATTCCTGAATCTGTTTTTACCGCCAGCGCGGCAGGTTCGCAATGCGGAGAACTCCTGCATTCCCGGCGTGGGGTACTTTCCGCGGCAAGAGTCTATCCTCCGGAGACGGATGTAACAGGTGAAGAAGCGAGAATAGGTGTTTTTGTCTGTCATTGTGGTTCGAATATAAGCCGCGTGGTCGATGTGCCGTCAGCAGTCGAATACTCCCTGACTCTTCCTCATGTCGTATTCGCCAAGGAGCAACTCTTTTCTTGTGCTACAAATTCCGCCAGGGAAATTACCGAGATAATAAAGGAGAAAGGGCTAAACCGTATCGTTCTTGCCGCCTGTTCACCAAGGACGCTGGAAGTATTGTTCAGGGACACGGTACGAGAAAGTGGAATGAACCAGTATTATTTTGAGTTTGCCAATATTCGTGAGCATTGCTCCTGGGTTCATACAAAAGAAAAGGACGAGGCAACGAAGAAAGCTTTCGACTTGATCAGTATGTCTGTTGCCCGCGCGGCTCTCCTGGAACCGCTGCAGGAATTCAATTTACCTGTCAATAAGAATGCGCTTGTCATCGGCGGTGGTGTGGCAGGCATGACCAGCGCCCTGGCCATGGCAAACCAGGGACACAAAGTTCATTTACTGGAAAAGGAAAAAGAACTTGGCGGAATGGCTCAGAGAATTCATACAACTCTGGGTGGAATGGATGTTCAGACGTATGTAAAGGATTTGACCAGGCAAATATATCAGAATCCGTCAATCCTCGTATATCACAATGCTGAAATTGAAGATGCGACAGGATATATAGGCAACTTTGTCACCACCGTTAAATCCGAAAAAGGAGTGACAGAAATACAGCATGGAACGGTGACAGTTGCCATTGGCGTCGATGTATATGAGCCGACCGAATACCTGTATGGGAAAGACAGGAGGGTAATGACCCAGCTAGAACTGGAGGAAAAGATTGCTGCGAAGGATGAGCAGGTCGTACATGCTCAGACCTTGGTCATGATCCAGTGTGTCGGCTGCCGCAACGAAGAAAGAAATTACTGTTCACGCATATGCTGTAGCGAGTCCATAAAGAATGCGCTTGCCCTGAAGGAATTACATCCTGAGAAGAATATTTATATCCTTTACCGAGACGTAAGAACGTACGGCTATGCCGAAGAGTATTACAGGAAAGCACGAGGTAAAAAGATCAGGTTTATCCGCTATGAAGCGGACGATGGGCCGGTCGTGGAACATGTTTTGGAGAAAGGCCAAAGCGTTCTCCGGATCAGTGTAACAGATCAGACCTTGCATCGAAAGGTCTCTGTCGATGCAGATGTGCTCGCCTTGGCAGCAGCATCTATTCCTTCTTCGCAGACAAAGAAAATTGCCAGGCTGTTCGGACTTTCTCTGAATCCTGACGGGTTCTTCAAAGAGGCGCATGCGAAATTAAAGCCGGTTGAATTTGCGGCTGACGGCGTTTTTCTCTGTGGCAGCGCCCATTATCCCAAGATGATATCTGAAACCATCAGTCAGGCTCACGGCGCTGCGGGCCGGGCATTGACGGTACTTACGCAGGATACCATTATCGCCTCCGGATCGGTTTGTGAGATAAACGAAGCGAAATGTATCGGCTGCGGCGCCTGTGTTACCGCCTGTACGTACGGGGCAATCAAGTTGCGGGAGTCAATAAAGATCGGCAAAGCGGCGATTGTTCCTGTCCTCTGCAAAGGATGCGGCCTGTGCAATGCCAAGTGCCCGACAGCAGCCATACAGCTGAAGCATTTTACCAATCAGGAAATCATTGCTCAAATAGACGTTTTTTCTGCTGATAAAGAGAGCGAGGAACACCTGGTGCAGTTGGTACATTAAAAAGGAGATCTTCCATGAGTACAGGTACCAATTTCAGGCCGAAAGTACTTGGTTTCGTGTGCCACTGGTGAGCATACGGCGCGGCCGATTTAGCTGGAGTTTCCAGACTACAATACACAACAGATATTAGGCTTATCCGCGTCATGTGTTCCGGCAGGGTAGACCCGGAGTTTATTTTCCGTGCCTTATCTCATGGCATGGATGGGGTCTTCATAGGTGGTTGCCTGCTGGGTGAATGCAATTATACCACCCAGGGCAATTACCAGGCCTTGAACTTGACGCATCTGTGCAAGAAGCTCCTCGAGCATATCGGCCTTAACCCTGACAGATTGAGAATAGAATTCATGTCTTCAGGCGATGGAATGGCTTTTGTCGATGCAGCGAATGATTTTGTCCGACAGATAAAGGGACTTGGTCCTGTCGGCAAGGCTGAGGGAATTGCCGGGGGCGAGCTTGCAACAAAACTTGCTGAAGTCAGAAAGTTGATTCCATACATCAAGATGACCAAGCGGGAAAAATTGGAGGCGCGTCTTCTCAATAAAGAGGACTATGCCGGATTCTATACCGCGGATGAAATCGAGGCGCTGTTCAGCGAAATAGTCTCGTATTATATCGATCCTGAAAAATGCCAGGCATGCATGCTTTGCGCGAAGAACTGTCCTGTGGACGCGATTGAAAGCGCTAAAAAACAGGTTCATGTCATTGATCAGGAGAAGTGTATCAAGTGCGAAACCTGCTACAAGGTTTGCCCGGAGAAATTTTCAGCAGTTACCAAGATAGTTTCTGCCCCTGTTCCGGAGCCAGTGCCGGTTGAGGCAAGGGCTATAGCCAGAGGTGAGTCATAATCGATGAGAGAGCAAGTATTGCATATAGACACGAATACATTCAGTGATTCGGTAGAAGCTGTTGGTGGGATCGATGTCAGCTTTTGCTACCAGTGCGGTAAATGTGCTGCCGGTTGTCCTGTTGGTTATGAAATGGACATGACACCCACCCAGCTCATGCATGCCATTCAGCTTGGATTGAAAGATGTCGTTTACGACAGCAAAACCATGTGGTTATGCGCCTCCTGCCAGACTTGCAGTACGCGTTGTCCTCAGGGGGTGGACATTGCCGAGGTGATGGACTCGGTTAAGATTCTCATGCAACGTGAGAAGAAAGAAGCGCAGATACCTGATGTGCTGAAATTCAACCAAAGCTTTGTTGAAAACCTCACGTGGTTCGGGCGTCTTTATGAGCTTGGCATGATTGGTGTACTGAAACTACGCACCCGGAAATTCACCCAGGATCTTGGCATGGGTATGGCAATGGTGAAAAAGCAGAAATTCAGTTTTCTGCCGAGTTTTCATGGGGCCAGGGAAGTACGCAAAATTTTCAGTCGAGTAAAAAAACTGGAGAAGGCATGAAATACGCATATTATCCAGGGTGCTCCCTGCATTCGACCGGGAGGGAATTTGATACATCGTTGCTGGGTGTATGCAAGAAACTGGGGGTTGAGCTGGTTGAGCCGAAGGAGTGGGTCTGTTGTGGTTCGACCGCTGCTCATAATGTCTCCAGGCTTATGGCAACAGCGTTACCAATGACGAACCTGGCGCTTGTGAACGAAATGGGGCTTGATCAGGTTATTGTTCCCTGTGCAGAATGTTTTTCCAAGTTCAAGATTGCTCAGCATAATGTCAAGACGGATAAAAAGCTGAGAAAGGATGTGATCAAGGCAATCCACAATGACTGCAATGATGATGTGAAGGTTCTCCATCCATTGTCAATATTTGCCGAGGAACCACTGCTTTCAAGGATTTCCGCTCTTACCGGTCGCGATCTCTCGAAGCTGAAAGTCGCCTGCTATTACGGCTGCCTTCTCGTCCGTCCTCCGGAAGTTACCCAGTTCGATGTCGCCGAGTATCCGGAAACTATGGATAACGTACTACGTGCAGCAGGAATTACGACTGTGGACTGGTCGCACAAGACTATGTGCTGCGGAGCTTCGTTTGCTGTTTCCAAGCCGGATATTGTTGTAAATCTCAGCCATAAGGTCATTGAGGCCGCAAAATCGGCCGGTGCTGATGCTATTGCCGTTGCATGCCCCATGTGTCATGCAAACCTTGATGCACGTCAGGGAGATATGGCAACAGAATTCGGCACTCATCCGAAGATGCCTATTCTGTATTTCACGCAGTTGCTGGGATACAGTTTTGGTTTTACACCTGAAGAGCTATTGCTGAACAAACATCTGACTGATGCGGAAAAAGTGTTGGCGAACGCAGCCTTGAACGCATAGCCCACTATGACTGTCCGGTTGGGTGATCCAATCTGGCGACAAGCAGGCAAAAAAGAAATCATTGTGGCTTTGGCGCTCGGTGCTACAGAAGCTGATCTAGCGGATATCTTGGTTGATCTATATCAGGAAAGGGAAGAGGAGGTTGTGGAAGAGGAAGGGGTAAGACGCAGGGAGATGGAGATCGGCATAGAAGCGCTCATACGAAAATATGGCGCCAAATCGGTTGAAGACTCAGTTGCCAGAATAACAAATCGCTGATCTGGGTCCCGGGACTGAAATGAATTGATAATAAAGAAAAAAGAGGTGGGAACAATGAAAGAAACAAAGGAAATATTGACCGATTGCACTCTCTGTTATCACAGCTGCGGGACCAGGGTGACGGTTGAAGACGGAAGGGCGGTGAAATTCGAGGGGCTGGAGTCCCATCCCCTCAACAAGGGACAACTCTGCCCGAAAGGCGAAAACGCCCTGGCGAGCATTTACAGCCCCGAACGTCTCAAATACCCGATGAAGCGGGTCAATGGAGTCTTTGAGCGCATCTCCTGGGATCAGGCGCTCGACGAAATCGCCTTGAAGCTCAACGCTCTCAAGAAGGAGTTCGGGCCCGAAATTTTAGGGGTGTTCAGCGGTTCCATCGGGGTGGAAAATCTGGAGATGGCCGGGCTCACCCAGCGGTTCAAGGCGGCCTTCGGATCGCCCAACTTTTTCTCGGTGGAGAGCGTTTGTTACCGGATGCGCATCCGGACCAGACAAATCACCTTTGGCAAGTACCCGACCGAGGGACTCGACTCCAAGCTCTATATTCTCTGGGGCCACAACCCGGATGCCTCCGACTTTCCCCTCAAGCTGGCCTTGGAAGAGAATCTGGCAAAAGGGGCCAAGCTGGTGGTTATCGACCCCAAGCGCATCACCCTGGCCGATAAGGCCGACACGTACCTTCGGATCCGGCCCGGTATGGACGGAGCAATGGCCCTGGCCATGATCCACGTGATCGTCAAGGAAAAACTCTATGATCAGGAGTTCATAGAGAAGCACACCATCGGTTTCGACAAACTGGTCCCCCACGTTGAGAAATACACCCCGGAATGGGCCGAGGAGTATACCTGGATCCCGGCGGAAGAAACCCGCAAGTTGGCCCGATTGTTCGCCGGAACCAAAGGCGCCTGTATCTATCAGGGGACTTGCACCCAGGACCAGACTGCCAACGGTACCCAGAACAGCCGAGCCTTCGCCGTCCTACAGGTGATCACCGGCAACATCAATGTGCCGGGCAGTTGGGTGATCAGTCCACGCCTGGCCTTCGGTAATGTCGGGCTCCATGTGGAAGGCAATCCCCTGGGAGCGGAGAAGTATCCGCTGTTCTTCGAGGTGTGGGGACGCAAAAGTCCTTACGGGGTGGTGACGATGGTGCCGGAGAGCATCCCCGAGAAACTCAAGGCCTTCTGGGTTGTGGGCGGCAATCCCCTTATATCCATGCCCGATTCCAACGCCTTCCGGGAGGCGTTCCGGAAATTGGACCTGCTGGTGGTGCACGACATGTTCATGACCGAGACCGGGCAAGAGGCCCACTATGTGCTCCCCGCCTGCTCCCACCTGGAAAAATGGGGTGTGGCGTACACCTACAATGTCTGTCACTGCATGCCATACCTGATGCTCCGCAAACAGTGTATTGAGCCGCTCGATGAGTGCTGGTCGGAGTGGAAGGTGTATACGGAACTCGCCAAACGGCTCGGCTTTGGGGACCAGTTCCCCTGGACGTCGGAACAAGAGCTGGTGGAATTTGAACTGAGACCATCGGGACTGTCATTTGACTATCTTCTCAACGAAAAGCCGGAGGGGGCTTTTTACCAGGAAAAGACGTACGACATCCCGGACGGGCTGTTCAAAACGCCATCGCACAAGATCGAAATCTATAGTGATGCCCTTGAGACGGTGGGATTCGATCCCCTGCCGACGTTCAAGGAGCCGGAGAGGAGCATCTGGGGCGAGGGCAAGGACTTCCTGAAGAAATACCCTCTGATTCTCAGCATCGGCAGTCGAAATTATTACTACACCCACAGCCAGCACCGCAACGTCGATGCCCTCCGCAAGGAGGCTCCGGAGCCCCTGACGGAGATCGGTCCCAAGACCGCCGAAAAATACGGCATAAAAAATGGCGATGTGGTGGTTGTGGAAACCAACCGCGGCCAGGTGAAGATGAAGGTCAGCATAGAAGAGAGGGTGGCCGAGGGAGTGGTCCTGGTGCCCCACGGTTGGCCGGAGGAGGCCAATGCCAACTTGCTCACCGATGCCCAGTGCCGGGAGTGCATAATGGGTTACCCTGACTTGAAGTCGCTGACTTGCGCTATTAGAAAAGCCTGAGCCTCCCACCACTTCCTGTGATGGGGCTCCGTGGGGCACCCTATCCAATCTGGGCAATGACCAGTCCCGGCAGGGTGGGTGAAGACAAATTGTCGTCCGTTCACGACTGATGGCAAATATTGCAGAAGAACAGATGTTCCAGTTGGATATTTGGATCTTGTTTCATGATGCTGTTGACATCTTCAGAATCTGAACAGCTTTTCTTAAAGGATAATGAAGAGGGCGTATGCGTGGTCGAAGAATATTATCTGCCAAACAACAAATAAACGGAGATATTAACCATGACTGAAAGAAAAATGTTGGGAGTGATCGCCCTGGCGATACTTGCCTTGCTTATCGCTCTGGTTCAACCATTTGCCCCCGGTTTGGTGCCGATGGGCCACTATGTTATGGCTACGGTAATCATTGCCTTGGGATTGTGGATCTTCCGGCCCGGCAACTTGCCTTTCCTGGCCGGCTCTTCACTTATCCTTGGTGGGGTCTTGGCAATCTTTTTTACCCATAAAATGGATGTGATCAATGCCTTAACCCAGAAGCCATATACGCCGCCTGACTTGCTTGGTTTAGTTACCAGCGGTTTTCACTCCGGCGCCGTCTGGACCTTGATTCCGGCGCTCTACTTTGGCTTTGTGCTGCAAAAAACCGGCCTCGGCAAAAGAGTGGCCTATATGGTATTGAAAACGTTTCCGGCAAGTTGGGCATCAATGGCGCTGAGCTGGCTGATTATCGGCGTGGCCCTCTCCGCGCTGACCCCGTCCATTACCGTGCGGGTAGCGATTGTCGTACCGATCGCGATCGGTATTGTTGAGGCATGCAAATTGGAATTCCGCTCGAAGGGGTCTGCGTATGTCTGTATGCTGGCCTGGGGTATGGCTATCTTTCCAGGCACCGGATGGTTGACAGGTTCCCTGTCAGGGCCGATCATGCAGGGATTTTTGCCCGCGGAGCTGAAACCCATGGCTAATTTTGACGCGTGGTTTCAAATCCTGGCCTTACCCTGGTTTACAGTGACAATCTTATATGTTGTCCTGGCTTTTTTATTCGCAAGACCGAAAGAAGCCATCGGGATCTCGGCGGATATGTTCAAAGATGAATACAAAAAGCTGGGACCCATATCCCGCAATGAGCTGATTACCTTGATTATCCTTGTGGGATCTCTGGTCTTGTTTTCTACCGAAAAAATGCACGGGATTCCAACTCCGGCAACGGCACTGGGCGCACTGTTTCTGCTGATCATGTTCAGGATAATTGAAGGTCCTGATATCAGCCAGGGCATCAACTGGGACGTCGTGGTGTTCTTCGGTGTCGCTGTCACTCTTCCCACAATCTTCAAAACTGCCAAGATATCGGAATGGTTTGCACCCATTGTCAGCGATCCTATCCTTGGTCTGGCGGGCTCTCCGATGATTTTTATGCTGGTAATAACGATCGGGCTCATGATCATCCGTTTTGTGGACGTTCCATGGGGGTTTACAACCTGTGCGCTTACCGTTGTTTTGTTGATCCCCTTGTTCAACGATTTCGGCTATCACCCGCTGGTAGTAACCATGTGCTACCTGGCGGCAATCAATTTCTTTCTGCTGGGTTACCAACAGCCGTGGATTCTCATGGCTGAAGGGATGATTCAGGGCCGAGGCTGGGCGCCAAGTCATATCGCTTTATTTGGAGGCATTTATGTTGTGTCGGTTATCATCGCGTTGTTTGTATCTGTGCCTTATTGGAGATATATAGGGGTCATACGTTAATTGCCGGTTTAAGATCAACGGTATTGCGGACAGGGAAAAGTGGAGGGTCGGATTTGTGTTCATCTCAAAAGACGATCTTTCCCCTGCGTACGTCATAGACCCCTTCATAGGTCAAACGAAGTTGCAAAGCAGAGGTGAAGGTTAAAAAGATAAGGGTCCACAATGGGTTGTCCAAATCCGTACCCAGGGATTGGAGTTCACTGTTCATATGACGAACCTCACTTGCCAATTCAGGCATCGGTTTAATCGAACATATTCCTCCCAAAGGCAGCGGGATGCTGGCGCAAATTTTGCCGTTGCGTGCGAACACGGCGCCGCCGCCAGTTTTCAGTGCCTCGGAGGCAACCAGGGCCATGTCTGCGGTGTTGCTCCCGACCACCAGGAAACCGTGGTTACAGTGGCAGACGGTGGAGGCAAATCCGCCCAGTCCACGTGGGAACCCCTTGACGAAACCCCTCCCTGTCTTGCGACCGTCACGGGAGATCAGGAACGCCGGCAGGAGGTCATCGGGTGGTGCATAAACGCCGTCCCGGACCGGAAGAATCGCTTCCTCGGCACCGGTGACGGTGCGGTTGACGATGGTGATCACCGGCACCGTGGCGAGGCCGGGCCTTTCCGCGATCCGGAAACGATCGGGGTGGATGTCGGTAATCCCAAAGGGGCGGCTGCCTACGACTGGGTCGACCTGTAGATAGGCGTCGGTCAGGAGCCGTCCCTCTTCGGCCACCAGTTTCCCCCTGGCGAAGACCTGGCGAGGAGTCGGCTGTTCCAGGGACGGCGTCACCAGGATATGGGCCAGGCGGCCGGGAGCGATGGCGCCGACCTCATGGTCCAGGCGGAAATAGCGTGCCGGATTCAGGGTGGCCATCTGGATCGCCCGCACCGGGGCGATCCCGCAGCGCACCGCCTCGGCGACCACCCAATCCATGTTGCCCCACTCGCTGAGGTGATCGGCGAAGATGCCGTCCGACACCAGCATGATCCGGCTGGTGTCGAAGGCCTCGGCCGCATGCACCGCCTCGATGTATTTTTCCATGTCCTGGCGAATGGAGCCATGCCGGAGCATGACATGAAATCCCAGCCGCAGGCGGGAGGTGACATCCGCTGATTTCAAGGACTCATGGCACGAGAGAACCCCGCCGTAGGCCACCGCATTGAGGCGGTCCCAGTTGGCCCCGGTGGTATGCCCCTCGATCAACTTTCCCATGGCGCGCGCCAGGTTGAGCCGTTCCATGAGGATCGGATCCCTGTGAACAATCCGCAGGTAGGAGGCCGTTTCACTGACCGAGAGAATGTCGTTGCAGGCCATGGCCTTGGTAAAATCGGCCAGTGACCAGAGCTCACCTCCCTCGACCTCAGGATACGGCGGCGTTGCCGCCGGGGCCCCGCTCTTGATGGTCATCGGCCCGTGCTGCAGTTTTGCAATGATATCGAGAAAAGCGTCCACCCCGACGGCGGTGGCCAGATCATGGCCGTCGTTGAAGATGCAGGTGGTGCCCCGGGCGAGGACGCAGCGGGCATAGGCGAAGGGGTTGTAGAACAGGTCCATATGGGCATGGCCGTCGAAATACCCCGGGATCAGGTAATCGCCGTCGGCGTCGTATATCGATTCCGGCGCCACCCCCTCGGTGGAAAAATCCCCGACGTGGAGAATTCTGCCGTCGCGGATGGCTACGTCGGCCCTGAGAATTTCCCCCGAGTAGACATTGACGACCCGCCCGTTGCGGATGATGGTATCGGCCTGCATCTGTTTCTCCTTTTCCGATTGTCTACCTGTATACGTTGCCGCAACGGTTATCTTCCAAAAACTCCGTCCAAATCTGACCATCCTCCGGTCGGGGATGGTCAGAATCGAAGGGGATGAGAATCACGAGCCGATGGTGGTGATCAAACCCGGTACGGCTCGTGTGATACCCCGGAGGGCGTTTCGGCCATCACCCCCGATCCTGACAACCCCACACTATATTTTCCCCACCTTTTCAAACAACCCGTTCTTCATATCTTCCGCCGCCTGCGATCTGGCCTTGTAGTGCAGCAATTTACCGGTCGCGGTCATCGGTAGTTGATCGACAAAACAGTAGTAACGCGGTCGCTTGTAATTGGCCAGATTCGGGTGTTGCACGCAGAATTGATCCAGCTCTCTGGCGGTGACGGAAGCTCCTGTTGTAACGATATAGGCAACAACCACTTGCCCCCATTTAGGGTCAGGGGTGCCGACGACTAAATTGCTGTTCACCGCCGGGTGCTCATTAAGGACGGCTTCGACCTGCGTCGGGTGAATGTTTTCGCCGCCGGAAATGAACATGTCGTCTTTCCTGCCGACGATCGTCACGTATTCTTCAGTATTCCATTTGGCCAGATCGCCGATATACAGCCATCCCTTGTAGTACTTGGCTTTGGCTTCGTCGATCCGGTTGACATAGGTGTAGGAACACTTGCCGGCGGCCCTGACGATGACCTCACCCACCGCCTCGTTGTTTTTTGCCACATGGTCGTCCGGTTCCGCCAGTTTGTCGACATACACATTGACCACCGCCATGTCGTCATCGGTACAGGAGCGACCCGCCGACCCCGCCATTTCCGGGAGATCGTAGGGGCGGAGAAACGTATTCCAGAAAGCCTCCGTACTTCCATAGCCGTTGAAAATATTGGGGGTAAGCATTTTCTGGAACTTGATGCACGCTGCCTGCTCAAGGGGGGCTCCCATGGTAATGATCCCCTTCAAGCGGCTGAGGTCACGGGGATTCTTGGTCTGCTCATCGCACAGCGCCGACAGGGTGACCGGCGCCCCGATCAGGAAGTTGATACCGTACTTTTCTGCCAACGTCAGCACAGTTGCGGCGTTGAAGTGGCGGAGAGGAACCAGCCCTCCCCCGACGTAGAGCGTTGGACAAGGGCCTCCCGAATACAATCCGCCGCGATGAAACCAGGGGGTCATGTTCAGCGTCTTGTCCTGCGGTGACAGCGGAAAGTGCATGATGACATCATGGGCACTGAAAATCTCGTTGATATTGTTGAGGGGAACTCCTTTCGGCTTGCCGGTTGTTCCCGAGGTGTACAGTCGTGTGACTTCGTCGTAAATATGTGTCGGCCGGTAGACATCAGGTTCTGTCGTCGGCTGGTTCTGCACGTACTGGTCGTAGGATACGGCACCCGCAAATGGTTTGGCGGTTCCATACATGTCGACCATGACGACGGTCTTGGGTTTGTGGGAGGCGGTGTTCAGCGCCTTTTCAACGGTATCTGAATCGGCGGCATCGTAGAAGAAGATCTTGGGTTTGCTGTCATCGATGGTGGTGGCGATTTCACCGTAGGATAGGCGGAAATTGATCGGACAGTTGATGGCCCCGAGCTTTTGCGGCGCCAGATAAATAAAGACCCACTCGGCACAGTTATACATCTGGTACATGACGACATCGGCTTTAACCACGCCGTCAGCCATCAGCGCATGGGCGAGACGGTTGCATTCCTGATTCAGTCCTTGATAAGTCCATTGTTTGTCCCGCTCAAAGCAGGTAATCGCAACCCTGTCGGCGTACCTGTGGGTGTTGCGCATAAAGCCGTTGATATAGGTGAAATCATTTTCGAATGTGTCCTGAAACATTGAAATATCGTAGGTAAATTGCCGATTCTGCGTCATAGAGCACTCCTTTGCTGGGCATTGTGTACAGACCAACAGTTTCCATTGAAGGAGCGATAGTTGATCTTATCGCCCCCGCCTCTCTACTGGTTATGCGAACAGCAGAGCCCGGCCGGTGACCATCCGGGTGATCTGGTTGGTGCCGGTGTAGATCTGGGTCAGCTTGGCGTCGCGCATCATTCGCTCGACGTGGTTCTCCTTCATATAGCCGGAACCGCCCAGGACCTGGACCGCATCGGTGGTGACGGACATCGCCGTGTCGCTGGCCATGGTCTTCGCCATGCTGCCGTACAGCACCGCCTCCTTGTCGTTGTCGTCGACCAGTTGGGCGGCCTTGCGGGTCAGCAGGCGCGAGCACTCGACGGCGGTGGCCATGTCGGCGATCATGAACTGGACCGGCGCCAGGTGGGCCAGCGGCTTGCCGAACTGGACCCGGCTCTGGGTGTGCTTGATCGCGATATCGAGGGCGCCCTGGCCGATCCCCACCGCCTGGGCGGCGCAGAAGATCCGGTTGATCGTCAGGGTCTCCATCAGGTTCTTGAATCCGCTACCTTCCTTGCCGATGATATTGGCGGCCGGAACCTCCATGTTCTCGAAGAACAGCTCGGAGTTGATCGACCCGCGCATCCCCATCTTGTTTTCGTTGCGGCCGTAGATCAGACCCGGGGTCCCCTTCTCGACGATGAAGGCGGTCATCCCCTTGGCCTTCTTGTCCGGATCGGTCATCGCATAGACGACGATGATGTCGGCGACCGAGCCGTTGGTGATGAAACACTTCTGGCCGTTGATGACGTACGTGTCGCCCTTGCGCACCGCCCGGGTCTTCATGCCGAGCAGGTCGGAACCGGCGTTTGGTTCGGTGGCGCCGAGCGCGGTCAGCAGTTTCGACTCGCCGGCGAACCGGCGCAGAAAACGCTCCTTCAGTTCCGGACTGCCGCCGTGGATGATCGGCAGCATGCCGTCGGTCTGGGCGATCAGCAGCAGCGCCGTCGCGGCGCAGGCCTTGGCGATCTCTTCCAGGACCAGGGCCAGGGTCGAGACCGGCATGCCGGTGCCGCTGTACTCTTCCGGCAGCAGCGGGTTGAGCAGGCCGAGCTGGGCGAACAGATCGCGGGCGTGTTCCGGAAACGCCGCCGTCTCGTCGAGTTCCTGGGCCAGCGGCGCAATTTCCTTCGTCACGACGTCGCGGACCATATCGATTGTCAGTCGTTGTTCTTCAGTCAGATGTTTCATCGGTGGACCTCTTTATGATTGGTGCAGCATTGGGGTGATTTACAGAGTCTCTTTCAGTATCTCGCGGGCGATGACCAGACGCTGGATCTGGTTGGCGCCTTCGAAGATCTGGGTCAGCTTGGCATCGCGGAACATCCGCTCCACAGGATAGTCCTGCATGTAGCCATAACCGCCGAAGACCTGGATGGCGTCGGTCGTGATCTGCATTGCCGCATCGGAGGCGAACAGCTTGCCCATCGAGGACAGCTTGGTGTTGCGCTGGCCGTTGTCGAACTGGGCCGCCGCCCGGTAGATCAGACCTCGGGCCGCCTCGATCTTGGTGGCGCTGTCGGCGATGATCTGCTGGATCATCTGGTGTTCGCACAGCGGCTTGCCAAAGGTCTTGCGCTCTTTGGCATGCTTCACCATCTGGTCGAACGCCCCTTCGGCAATCCCCAGGGCCTGGGCGCCGACGGCCGGCCGGGACATGTCGAAATCCTGCATCGCCAGCAGAAATCCCTTGTCGACTTCGCCGAGGATATTGCCGACCGGGACACGCACCCCGTCGAGGTACATCTCGGAGGTCTTCGAGCCGCGCTGCCCCAGTTTCCGCTCGATCTTGCCGACCGTGAGGCCCGGGGTGTCGCGCTCCACCAGGAAGAAGGTCAGGCCGTTGCGGCCCTTATCGGAGGTGCGGGCGAGGACGGTGTAGTACGAGGCGATCGGACCGTTGGTCGAGAAGCATTTGGTGCCGGAGATGACGTACTCATCGCCGTCCCTGACCGCCGTGGTGCGCAGGGCAGAGACATCGGAGCCGGCCCCGGGTTCGGAGACCAGGTAGGCCGCCAGTTCCCGGTTCTTGACGATGCGGGGCAGGATACGGGCCAGCAGCGCGGGGCTGCCGCCGTGCAGCAGGGGGAAACTGCCGACCGCCTGGATGATCAGCATCAGGGCCGAAGAGGCACAGTGGCGGGCGATTTCTTCAACCGCAATACAGAGCAGCGTGCCCTGGTTCTGTTCCGGGCCGCCGTGTTCGGGCGGGAACGCCATGGTCATCAGCCCCAGGTCCCACAGCAGTGTCATGACGTCGCGGTCGAGTTCGCCGGTGGCGTCGGTTGCGGCCGCCACCGGGGCGATCTTCTCTCTGGCGGCCTGGCGGATGGTCTCAGTCACGATGCGGATTTCATCTGATTCGACAAACATTGTTCCTCCTGCTTGTAGTTTTCTGGGTTTGAATGCTGCGAGTTACTCTGCTGATCTACTCCAGTAATCGTGCCAGAACCGATGGGGTGCAGACGAAAATATCAAACCACTGATATTCAAAGAAAAAATGATTATCGTAAGAACGTGGAGGAATGGGTATCAGTGGGGAGGTGTAGACGATCGTCTACATGTGACCCTTCGGTTCTGCCTGGAATCGGCCCCTTGATGGGGTGAATCCAACGGGATACATGTCGACCATTGGATACACCAGTCGACGGTGGCCTGGGTGCGGAAAGCCGATGGCTGCCGTTGCGGTATCGTTTTTTACCAGACCGGTTGAGCGACCCCTTAATCCGGATGGCTTGCGGGTTAGAACACTGTGTATCGATGACGGTTGTCGACCACCGAATGACAAACCTGGCGTCCGGGGTGCCGTAATGGATGGATCGGGAGAGAGGAATGTGGATGTCAGAGGCGACAACAGCCGGCGGAGCAGGGTGTTGCCGGGTCTGACATCCTGCGGACCCGGCCTGCCGGGTCCTCCTTCGAGGCCCGGCAAATGAGGAAGTGTCAGACCGAGATCAGCTCCAGGGGGATCGAGGTCAGGGAGCGGACGCCGCCGGGTTCGAGGAGAACGGTGTCCTCGACTCCGACTCCACCGAGGTCGTCGATGATTGCCTTGGGCTCGATCGCCAGGGTCGAGTGGAGCGGCAGCCCTTCCTTCACCCCCAGGGCGATCATGGGCGGCTCGACGAGCTCCAGGCCAACCCCGTGGCCGACAAAGCGGCAGCGATGGCCGGGGCGGCCGAGGTAGCCGGTCAATCCCTGGGCCTTGGCCGCCTCCTCTCCCAAGGCGAAGACCTCGCCGGCTATCGCCCCCTCCCGCAGAGTCGCCACGATGGCGTTGTAGACTTTGAGGATCCGAGCGTGACCATCCTCCAGCCAGTCGGGCGCCGGCCCGATGCAGAAGGTGCGGGTCTGGTCGGTCTGGTAGCCAAGCACGCTGATCGCAAAGTCGACGATCACCGGTTCCCCGCGCTGGATCACCCGGTGCCCGGGACCCCAGGGGTAGGCCGGCGACAGGCCTTCGCCCGACATCGGGGTATCGACGGCACCGGGGCGGGCGGTATTCGGCCCCGACAGCACATGCCAGGAATAGGCCTCGAAGGCGCCCCGGCTGCGATGCAGCCCCTCGTGGCCGAGTCGCATCGCATGGGCGAAGAGCCGGCCGGCAAACTCGGCCTCAGTCATTCCCGGTTGCAGGATCTCGGCGGC